>Ga0180434_10000907_pt1 | contig 43326 bp, 40 predicted proteins | sample SS_ome_7_FD_132453 | JGI IMG/M metagenome (GOLD analysis project Ga0180434, IMG submission 132453) | Hypersaline lake sediment archaeal communities from the Salton Sea, California, USA - SS_1_D_2 metaG | ecosystem: Environmental > Aquatic > Non-marine Saline and Alkaline > Hypersaline >... | reverse complement strand
TGCATCGAGATGGGCGCCTCGATCACGATGGCCAAGGGAGCGGCCGCCGCCGGGCTTCACCCGGCGATCGCCCTGATCGGCGACTCGACGTTCACCCACTCGGGCCTGACCGGCCTCCTCGACTGCGTCAACGAAAACGCGAACGTCACTATCGTGATCGCCGACAACCTGACGATCGCAATGACCGGCGGCCAGCCCTCGTCGGCGGAGAATCTGCTCGCGAAGATCTGCGCCGGCCTCGGGGTCGACCGCGATCACATCCGCGTGATCGAGCCGCATCCGAAGAACCACGAGGACAACGTTGCGATCCTCGAGCAGGAGATCGCGCACGCCGGTCCGTCGGTGATCATCGCGCAGCGGGAATGCATCCAGACCGCTCGACGTCGGGCGAAAAGGACGGAGGCCACTGAAGAAGGAGAGACCCGATGAACCGGAACGTCATCCTCGCCGGGGTCGGCGGTCAAGGGCTCCTCGCCCTCGCCGCGGTGATCGGGAAGGCCGCACGCACGCTCAACCTGGACGTGAAGCAGGCCGAGGTCCACGGGATGGCACAGCGGGGCGGCGTCGTACAGAGCCATCTCCGGTACGCCGATCGACCGCTGCACTCGAACCTCGTCCGAACCGGGACGGCCGACCTGATCCTCGCCCTCGAGCCGATGGAAGCGCTTCGCTATCTGCCCTACCTTGCGCCGACCGGCGCCGTCGTCAGCAGCCGTGCGCCGCTGGTGAACGTCCCCGGCTATCCGAAGGAGGACGACGTCCTCGTCGAGATCGAGAAGCTGCCCGTCCATCGGTTGGTCGACGCCGGCGCGCTCGCCGTGGAGGCCGGCGCGCTGCGGGCGGCGAACATGGTGATGCTCGGTGCCGGATCGCCGTTCCTCGACATCCCGGAGGAGGCGCTGATTGGGGCCGTCCGAAGCTTCTTCGCCGACAAGGGAGACCCGGTCGTCGAGACGAACGTCCGCGCGTTTCGGCTCGGACTCGCCGCCGTCCGGACCAGCTAGCGGGTCAGGCCCGCTTGCCTCCGTGGCGGTACGAACGCGTCTCGTTGTACGCCATCTTCGCCCGGAGTGCCCCGTCGATGTCGTAGCCCATCCCGCCGGCGAGATCGAGGACGCGGATGATCGTGTCGGCGAGCTCCTCCTCCACCTTGGAGAATCCGTCGATCGCCTCGCTCGGGGGATTCCCGTCCCGATACGCCTCCATCGCCTCGGCGAGCTCGGTCACGGCGAGCATCAGAACCTCGCCGGTCGGCCGCTGTTGATCCCACCAACCGTGCTCGACCGCGGTGCGGTGGATCTCCCGCTGCAGCTGTTCCACGGACATCGATTCGCTCATCTCCGGGCAGCGTATCGCGCCGGCGCGGCGAACTCAACCCTTGCCCTCCGCCGGCTCGGCCGCTAGGCTTTCGCCGGACTCAACGAATCTCCGGGAGGTCGATATGGACAACAGGCGTCACTGGAAGACCGTCCTTCTCGTGCTGTCGATCGGCGCGGTCCTCTGTTGGGCCGGCTTGGCGGCCGAACCGGTTCGACTCGGGATCGTCGCCGACGTCCACGCGCACGACACCGAGTCGCCGGTCGAGCACAAGGTGATGACGAACTACCCCGCGCGGTTGACGGCCTTCGTCGACGCGATGAACGCCTGGCCAGCCGATCTGGTCGTCGAGCTGGGCGACCTCGTCAACGGCGCGTTCGTGTTGGGCGCCGACTACGGCGATCCGACCCGGATCGGCGCGATCCTCGACGACGCGGTCGCGCTCCTCTCGGGCCTCGAATGCCCGACGCACTACGTTCCGGGAAACCACGACTTCTACGACCTGTCGAAGGAGGAGTTCCTCGCCGCCGTCGGGCAGGAGGAGACGTACTACAGCTTCGATCTCGGCGGCTTCCACTTCGCCATCGTCGACGCCGAGTACAACGATCCGGGGGAGGACGACTACGATCACGTCTTCATGCGGGTGAAGTGCAGGATTCCCCGGCACGAGCTCGAATGGTTGAGGGACGACCTCGCAGGAACCGACCTGCCGACGATCGTCTGCGTCCACCAGCCGCTCGACCCGAGCTTCGATCCGAACGCCGGCGGACCGGCGGTCGTCAATCAGGAGGAGGTCCGCCGGATCCTGAGCGCGTCGGGCGTCGTGATCGCCGTCTTCCAGGGACACGATCACGAGAACCGGTACGTGGAGATCGACGGGATCCATTACGTCACATTTGCCGCGATGGTCGACCACACCGAGCCGACGCCGCCGACGTACGCGCGGGTGACGCTCGACTCGGACGCGCGGGTGATCCGGATCGAGGGGTTCGGGCTGCAGGAAAGCTACGAACTGCCGTACTAACCGATATCCGAGGAGGCTTGCCTTGCCACGCCGTTGCGTCCTCGTCTGGCTACTGGTCCTCTGCACGGTTCTCGCCGTCGCGGCCGACGCCGCCGGCGTCGAAGACGCGGTCCGGTTCGGCCTGTTCGCCGACCTGCACGCCCACGACACCGACTCGCCGCTCGAGGGGAAGTGGATGACCCACACCGAGGAGCGGCTCGCGGCGTTCACCGCCGCGATGAGCGCGTGGGAGCCGGACTTCGTCATCGAGCTCGGCGACTTCGTCAACGGCTGGGTGGTCCTCGGCGCTGACCCCGGGGACCCGGCGAGGATTCCCGAAATCCTCGCGTGGGCCGACGGGCTGTACACCGCGTTCGACGGCCCGCGTTACCACGTAATCGGGAATCACGACGTCTACAACCTCGACAAGGAGCAGTACCGATCGATCCTGGGGATCGAGTCGACGTACTACAGCTTCGACGTCGGCGCGTACCACTTCGTCGTCCTCGACGTGCAGTTCGCCGAGGACGGGTCGGATCTGGCCCATACCTACACCGGCGTCGCCGGCTACCTCCCGGAGGCGGAGCTCGATTGGCTCCGCGACGACCTCGCCGCCTCCGACCGGCCGACGGTCGTCTTCGTGCACCAGATGCTCGACGCCTACATCGAAGCGTGGGGACGCGCCCTCGTCGCCAACCAGCCGGAGATCCAGGCCGCTTTCGCCGAAGACGGCGACGTCGTCGCCGTCTTCCAGGGGCACGCCCACGAAAACGCGCACAACGTGATCGACGGGATCCACTACGTCACGTTCGAGGCGCTCGTCGACCAGGGGACGCCGCCGTCGTGGGCGCGGATCACACTCGATCCGTCCGCGAGGACGATCGTCATCGTCGGCGAGGGAGACCAAGCGGAGTACGCCCTCGGCTACGGAACGGAAGCGGAGTGAAAAGGAGGGAACATGATCGCCGAGTTCTCAATCTTCCCGATCGGCGTCGGCGAGAGCCTGAGCGCGCACGTTGCCCGGGCGTTCGAAGTGATCGAATCGAGCGGCGTCGCGTACGAGCAGCACACGATGGGGACGAACCTCGAGGGCGACTGGGACGAGGTGATGGGCGTCATCAAGGCCTGCCGCGACAGGCTCCTCGAGACGTCGAACCGCGTCTCACTGTCGATCAAGATCGACGACCGCGTCGGCGTAACCGACGGCCTCCGGCGCAAGGTCGAATCGGCGAAGCAACGCATGGCGTAGCCGCTTTGATCGGCTCGTCGAAACCGCGTAGAGTGAGCGCATGACGACCCGTTGGCTCCGGCGGATTCCGAAGGTCGAGCTTCACGTCCATCTCGACGGTGGGCTCCGTCTGAAAACGTTCCTCGAACTGGCCGAGCATCTCCCGGCCGAGCGTCGGTTCCCGGACTCGGTCGACCTCCGCAAGGCCGTCAGCCCAGGCTCAGCGGGCTCGCTCGAGGAGTACCTGCGGTCCTTCCAGTATACGATCGCCGTGCTTCAGACCGCCGAGGCGCTGGAGCGGGCCGCGTACGAGCTGTGCGAGGACGCCGCCAAGGAGAACGTCGTCTACATCGAAATCCGATTCGGGCCGCTCCTGCACACCGAATGCGGACTTTCGCCACGAGACGTGGTACAGGCGACCCTCGCCGGTTGCGGGCGCGCGAGGGAGGCGGTCGGCATCGAGGCTCGGCTCTTGCTCACCGCGCTTAGGAACGAGACGACCGAGCGCTCGATGGAGGTCGCCCAGCTCGCGGCGCAATTCCGCGAGAAGGGCGTCGTCGGCTTCGATCTCGCCGGCCCGGAACGCGGCTTCCCCCCGACGATTCACCGGGCGGCGGTCGAGCTCGCGCACGACGCGGACGTTCCGGTCACCCTTCACGCCGGAGAGAACTGCTGCCCCGAGCACATCAAAGAGGCGATCGACCTCGGCGCCGATCGGATCGGCCACGGGGTTCACCTGTTCAAGCTCCCCGCCGTGGAGCAGCGGGTCGCCAAGCTCCGGATCCCCCTCGAGGTCTGTCCGACGAGCAACCTCCAGATCAACGGGTTCATGAAGCGGTACGCGGACCACCCGCTCAAGCGGTACTACGACCTGGGCATTCCGATCACGCTCAACACCGACAACCGGTTGATGTCGCAGGTCGATCTGACGCACGAGTACGCGGCCGTCGTCCGCGCCTTTTCCCTCCGGCGAGAGGACGTCAAGCGAATCGTCCTCGCCGGGGTCGACGCGGCGTTCGCGTCCGACTCGATCAAAGAGACACTCCGACAGCAGATCGAGGCGGGGTTCGGCGAGCGCTGACTAGAACAGCGTCATCTGCTCCGGCTCTTCGAAAGGGATCCCAATTTTCCCGTACACGCCGTCGTACCCCGGTTCGATGTGCACCTCGCCGGACCTCATCTTGGCGATCCCCTCGGCCACGCGGCCGTCGGCGCCGCGCGCAATCTCGGCGAGCGGCCGATCGAGGAGAATGCCCAACTCGCTGCCGAAGCGGTCGATCATCGCTTCGTAGGCGCGCTGCGCCTTCTGGGCGCTCACGCCGACACCCAGCGCCTGGGCGATGATCTCGACGAGGGGGATCAGGCTCCAGTAACGATCCCGCTTCGTCGCTTCGTCGTCCTCCGGTCGATCGGCGAGCTCGTCAACCCGATGCAGGACGCCGATCGTCAGCTCCCTTCCGCACACCGGGCACCGGTCGCCGTTCGCTCGCGCCTCGGACGGGTGCCAGGACACGCCGCACTGTCGATGCCCGTCGTAGTGGTACTTCCCCTCCTGCGGGTAGAACTCGATCGTCCCCGTAAGCCCCGCGCCGCCACCGAGCACCCCGACGACCGCCGGGAACGTCAAGTCGGGGAGATCGAGGACCGTCGCCTCCCGCCCCAGTTTGGCCGGGGAGTGGGCGTCGGAGAACGAGACCAGCGTCAGTCGATCCAGTCGGGAAACGCGCCGATTCATCGGCGGATCGCTTGACAGGCCGGTCTCGATCGCCGTGATCCGGTCGGCGAGGCCGCCGAAACATTCCTCCAGGGAGTCGAAGCCGCTCTTCGCCCCGAAGATGGAGTACCACGGTGTCCAGGCGTGAGCCGGAATCACGAACGCCTCCGGGGCGACCTCCCAGATCAGCTCGACCAACGTCTTGGCCGACAGGCCGAACGTCGGCCGGCCGTCGGCGGCGAGGTTTCCTCTCGCCGAGAGCTTCCGGTTGACCCTCTCCGCCTCATCGAGCGACGGGACGAGGACCACCAGATGGATCCGGCGCTGTCTCCCGCCCTGACTCCAGATCGCGCTCAGCTCGCCGCTGATCAGGAACCGGGCGTCGCCGTATCGATAGACGCCCTCGCTCTCCTCGCGGAACTCCCTGCGGAGCGTCCCGAACCACTCCGGGTGGGTGAAATCGCCGCTTCCGAGCAGATCGATCCCCTTGATGCCGGCCCAACGCGCGAGCTCCGGCAGGCCCATCTGTGGACTCGTCGCCCGACTGAACGACGAATGCAGGTGAAGGTCAGCGATGCGTCTCATCATCGCCGTACACCGGCCAGCCGTACGTCCAGCCGCTGAAGGAGGCGTCCGGCGAGGGGAAGTGCTCGGCCGGCGATTCCGACACCGAGAACCGCTAGGCCCATCGAACGCATCATCCGAAGAGCGTCTCCTGCTCGTACTCAGACCATCCGTACACCTTCAGATCGATCCGCCCTTTCCCGTCGAAGACGACCCCCTCGGCCTCGAGGCGGGTGATCTGCTCTCCCCCGATGCTCGATTCCCCCTTCGCGTTGACGACGCGGTGCCACGGCACGCCCCGTCGCGGCGTCCCTCGCCCGAGCGCTGCCATCGCATAGCCGACCTGCCTGGCGCCCTTCGGAATCCCGGCGAGATGTGCGATCTGGCCGTACGTCGCCACCCGCCCCTCGGGGATGCGCTCGACCACCTCGTAGATCCGCTCGTAGAGACTGTTCGGCATCACCCCTCCTCGCGTCGTACGCCTCTCGAAGCGTAGCGAGGGGAGCCGGATCGAGCAAACCGCGACCCCGGGTACCCGTGTGCGCACCGGCCGGGTACAATCCGCGCACGGGCGCCTCGATCACGAGGCCGCGCCACAACGCGTAGGAGGAACCATGCTCAAGACCAACGAGGATCGCGTCGTCGAATTCCTGCTCCAATGTCAGCCCGGGCCACCGAGGACGCGTGCCCGCTGGGGCGTCGACCACCAGGGCGTCCCGTTCATCCTGCCTTCGATCGGCGGAATCTCCGTCAACGTCGCGGTCGGGGATCCGGCGTTCGGCTGGGCCGGGGACCACGTCGAACCGAGCGTCAGTTGCACCGCCAACACGAAGAAACCTTACGAGCACCCGAACGTGTCGCTCCAGCTGTACGCCTGCGCCGGAAACGAGGCGAAGATCACCACCGGCGCCGCGAAGAACTCCACCGGCTACGCCATCGGCCACCACGGCGGATCAGAGCACGTCGTCGTCGAATTCCCTCGCGCGGTGAAGGAAAAGCTGACCTACGACGACAAGATCATCCTCCGCGGCCGCGGGCAAGGGCTGAAGCTCCTCGACTACCCGAACGTCTCGCTGTTCAACCTCGATCCCGACCTCCTGCAGAAGATGAACATCGAGCAGGCCGGCGGGAAGCTTCGCGTCCCGGTGACGACGCGCGTTCCCGCTGCGTGCATGGGCTCCGGCGTCGGCTCGACGCAGCCGGGGACCGGAGACTACGACATCATGACGAGCGACCCGGAGACGGTCGCCGAGTACAAGCTGGATGCGATTCGCTTCGGCGACTTCGTCGCGCTGATGGATCACGACAATCGATACGGCCGGACCTACCGGAAGGGCGCCGTGACGATCGGAATCGTCGTTCACTCCGACTGCCTCCTCGCCGGCCATGGACCGGGGGTCACAACGCTGATGACCTGCGCGACGCCGCTGATCGAGCCGGCGATCGACTCGAAGGCAAACATCGCCGACATCCTCGGCCACGGGGTCGAGGCCCCGCCGGAGGACGAAGCGTCCTAGACCCTCCGCCGTGAAGTCGAGCGAGACACGATGCGAGGTTTCCGGAGAATCCTCATCGTGCCGTGTTCCTTTCGCCGAATCCCGCGCCTACCGGGCGTCCTGGACCTCGAACAGCTCCTCGAACGGTCGTCCGACGGCCTCGGCGATCCTGTGCGCCGTTTTCACGCTCGTCCCCGCCCCGTTCTCGATCGACGAGAGCATCGGACGGGAGATGCCGATCGCCTCGGCGAGCTCCGCCGAGGTGAACCCCGCGACGATCCGTGCCCTCCGCACGGCGTCCTGCAACGATACGATCCGGTAGTACTTGCGCGGCATGATGTGACTGCCAGTATACTGTGACGAATCTACAGCCTTCATTGCCGTACCACTAGTTCTCAAGAGACATATAGACAACGATACGCAGACCTAGATCACCTAAAACTTGACAAACCGTTAACAACGTGGTAGACTGGTGCGGTTTCCATCGGCGCCCCGGCTCGGGTAGGGACCTGTAACACAACGTGCGACCACCGGGTGGTGCCTAAGGCTTGAGGGGGAACTCAGCCGACGATCCGGGGCGCCCTTGCTCTTTTCATCGCCGAACGCAGCGATCGATCTCAGAACGCGATCCAGTACCGACGGACGAGGTGTCCGGCCGGCTCGTAGAGCGACTCGTCCTCGAGAACGCCACCGCACTTCTCGATAACGCGCGCCGACGTGGCGTTCGCCGGGTCGCACGTCACGAGCAAGCGGCCGATCTTCAGGTTCGCCCGCGCGTACGCCTTGACTCCCTCGAGCAGCCGGGTGGCGTGCCCCTTGTTTCGCTCGGAAGGGCGGACGCTGTATCCGACGTGCCCGCCGAATCGGCGGAGGTCGTCCGTCAACCGGTGCCGCAGATTGGCGACGCCGAGGATCCGCCCTCCATCGACAAGGAACAGCGTCGTCGCCGGGACCCATCCCTCCTCGAGACCCTCCCCGCGAGACTGCCTGGCGAACGTCTCGACGACCTCGGCGTGCGATTGACCCGGATCCCCGAAGAACGCAGGAATTCTCGCCTCGCCCGACGCGGCGAAGTCGGCGAGAAAGTCGCGCAGCGCCGCCTCGTGGTCGAGCCCGAGCGGAACGATCTCCATACCTCTTCCTCCTAACGGAGCATCCTGCCGATTCGAGCGACGTCGGGCGGTCGAATCGCGGCTACTCGCTCTCGGACGGCGTGGTGAACACCTCCCAGAACAGGTCGCAGAACTCCCACCAGTCGCTGTGCGCGACGTCCTTGGCGTAGCCCTTCAGGATCCGGTAGCTGAACTCGACCGTCGGCGCGGGAAGCGGGTCGTGCCGTGCCGACCAGTGTAGGAACCAAAGGAACTCGAGACAGGGCGTTGCTTCGTATCGCGCGATCGTCTCGGCAAGGTTCCCGGCGACGGCGTGATGGGCGCGATCGTACCGGGCGAGGTAGTCGATCGCCTCCAGCAGATACTCCGGCCGACCGTCGGTCAACAAGTAGGCGGCCGGCCAGCTCCGTCCGGCGAGTATCGCCGCGTTCATCGGATCCGCCGCCCGCATCGCCATGTTGAGCGGTACGTACTCGCGGCCGAACTCGACCGCCCGGATCGCCACCGCGTCGCCTTGCAAGAGCGCGTCCATGGCGGCGAGGAAGCTGCTCGTCCATTCGCCGCCGGCGTCCTGAGGGTTCGGATCGATCGTCGGCTCCAGATCGTCGTACGCCGGCCGGTCGGCCGCCGAGGCGGTCCAGACGCGGTTGATGTTGCTGTGCGGGCTGAGATCCGGGATGAAGCTTCCCCCGTAGCCGGCCTCAAGCATCACGTAGACGCGGCTCGGGACGTACGTGTCCCCCGGCAAGGTGAGCATCCGCGCCAGCTCGACGCTCGACAGCCGCCGCCCGCCGATCCACAGCGCGCCGGGCGACGCGTGGCACGTGATGTAGAAGTAGAGCCGATCGCAGCAATTGTACAAGGGGATCTCAGTGAACAACCGGACGATGAACGCTTCGAGCGCCTCCGGCGAGGCCTCGCCCGGTTCGAGCACGGAGACGCGCATCCCGAGGCCGTTCAGCGCCTCGCAGACGCCGCGCGCGTCCGCGTAGAAGCCCGCTTTCCCCGGCTGCCCGGGGGACCATCCGTTGACGACCAGCGCCCAGTCGTAGGAATCGCCACCGGGGCGGTCGGCCTCGCAGACCGCCGTCGATTCACCGGTCGGCGCGCCGGCCGACAGCGACGCCGCAATCCACTCCTCCTCGTCCCATTGGTCGGCCGGGTCGGTCCACAAGGGGGCGCCGTTCAGCATCGGCCACCACGCCTCGGGGTGAACGGCGTACGTCCCACCGTCCGCGTCGATCAGGACGAACAGCGTGTCGTGGGCGTAGCGAGCGTACGGGTGGAGGTCGATCCACGCGAACCACGTCGGCCCAGTCAGCTCGTACGGAACCAGATACGGGAGTCGGTCGACGTCTTCGGGAATCGGTGTCGGCGCGTACGGCGCCAACCCGTCGTCCGCGTCCAGCGGCGCCGGATGGAGGAAAACGAGGTAGTCCGAGCCGACGGCCACCTCGGGCAGGATTCGCTCCACGAGGAGAACCGCGACCTGCTCCGCATCGAGCGGAGCCGCGACGCCCCCGAAGCCAACAACGACGAGGCCAGCGGTAAACGCTGCGACGATCCCGATTCTCATGGAACCGATCACCCCTCGCAGATACTACGCGATCGACTCCTCGCGGACAGCCGGTCGCTTTGGAGCCTGCATCCAACTGGATTCGCCGTCAATCGGTTGTTTCCGGTCCACTTTCCTGTATGTCTACGTTTCCCTCCTGCAAGCAATAATCCCTGTGGGCGGAATACGTTCCGACGCCTTCGGTGCGAAGGCATCGGGTTCTCGTGCCCTCGTGTCTGCACTCGCCGCGACGGCTCGGACCGCCCCGGAAGAAGAGGGGGCGAGTCCGAGGTGGATTGGGAGGCGAGATGACGCAACGGCAACACTCAACCCGAGAGCTGCGGGACGCGGCACGTCGGACGAACCGCCTCATCGGCGCGTTCGAGCAGGTCCGAGGCGCGAGCCGCTGCATCGTCGATCGACGATGCCTGACGCTCCCGCAGTCCATCTGCAATCGCCTCACCGCGACGGGAGGCTACGCGTCCGCCCGGATCACGCTCTCCGACGGGAGCGGAACGCCGCTCCTTGCCGAAGCGGTCGCTTCGACGGCGGCAGACGCGGGCAACGCCGAGGCGTTCGCGATTCCGATCGCGCACGCCGGGAAAGCCTACGGACACCTGGCCGTGACGACCGGGACGGACGCCGATCCGGATCCGAACGAGCGAGCACTTCTGTCGCTCATCGCCGGCGACGTCGGCCGCGCGCTTCGCGACGTGGAAACGCGGCGGCAGGAGGAGTCAGGAAGCCTGCTGGACGACGCGAAGGTTGTCAGGGACTGCTTCGAGGGCGTCTCCGTCGGCATGGCGTTCATTCAAGGCCACGACGCCCCCCTCCTCGTGAACAAGGCGTTCACCGACTTCCTCGGCTACGAGAAGGGAGAGCTCGATCGGATCCCCGCCGCCGAAGCGCTCGAGCGGGTCAGTCACCCGGACGACCACAAGAGGGAACTCGTACTGCTGCACGATCTCATGAATCGGCGCAGCCCCTCCTACACGATCGAGAAGCGGTTCCTCCGGAAGGACGGCCGCGTCGTCCCGGGTCTGCTGACCACCACGTTCTTCTTCGCCCGCGAAGGCGACTTTCGATTCGGGGTCGCCTCGGTTCAGGACATCTCGGAGCACGTGGGCACGAGAGAGGAGCTGAGGCGAGCCTACGAAGGCGCGATCGACGCTCTGACCGCCGCCCTCGAGTCTCGCGATCCGTACACGGCCGGACACCAGCGCCGCGTCACCCAGCTCGCCTGCGCCATCGCGGACGAGATCGGTCTTCCGAAGGCGCGAAGGATGGGCCTGCGGGTGGCCAGCATCCTTCACGACATCGGCAAGATCGCGATCCCCGCCGAGATCCTGACGAAGCCGTACGGCGTCTCCGAAGTCGAGTACTCACTGATCAAATCCCACCCGGCCGTCGCCCACGATATTCTGAAAGAGATCCACTTCCCGTGGCCGGTCGCCGACATCGTCCTGCAGCATCACGAACGGATCGACGGCTCGGGGTATCCGGCCGGGTTGAAGGGCGACGCCATCCTGCTAGAGGCCAGAATCCTCGCCGTGTCGGACGCCGTCGAAGCCCTCTCGTCCCACCGCCCGTACCGAGCGGCTCGCGGGGTCGACGACGCCCTGGAGCACATCCGAGAGAACCGGACGACCCTCTTCGATCCCGACGTCGTCGAGGCCTGCGTGTGCGTCTTCGAAGCCGGATTCCGCTTCGAAGACGTCGGCTCCCCTCCGGGAGGCGAACTCGAGATCGACTGACCGTCGATACAGCGGCTTCCGCAGCCGTGCCGCTCATCGTGTGCTAGACTTGTTCCACCGTCGGATCGCGGAAGCGGTCACGGGAGGATCGAATGGCAAGCTCGGAGAGGCCGCTCATCGGCGCGATCGACGCAGGCACCACCGGGGTCCGGTTCGCGCTCTTCGACGAAAACGCGCGGCCGCTCGACTCCGCCTACCGATCGGTGACGATCGCAACGACGGAAGCCGGCTGGGTCGAGCAGGATCCGGACCTCGTTCTCCAAGCGACGCTCGAGGCGCTCGGCGAGGTTCTGGCACGATCCGGTTCGACGGCCGGCTCTCTCGTAGCGATCGGCCTGACCAACCAGCGGGAGACGATCGTCGTCTGGGACCGGAAGACCGGGCGCCCGCTTCATCCGGCGATCGTCTGGCAAGACCGACTGACGGCCGCACGATGCCGGGAACTGGCCGGAAGCGACGCAAGCCGGTCGATCGAAGACCGCACCGGGCTCCGCCCGGACCCGTACTTCTCGGCGACGAAGATCGAGTGGCTCCTGCAGAGCGTCCCCGGGCTCCGTGAGCGCGCAGCGGACGGAACGGCGCTGTTCGGCACCGTCGACGCCTGGCTCCTCCGGCACCTGACCGGCGAGCACGCGACCGACGACACCAACGCCTCCCGGACGATGCTTTTCGACATCGACCGGCGCCGATGGGACGGGGAACTCCTCTCGGAGTTCGGCGTCCCGCGGCCGTCCCTCCCGGAGGTCCGCCCGAGCCTTTCCGTCTTCGGGACGGTCAAGCCGGAACTGGCAGCGGGCCGCGCCGCCCGTATCGCCGGCGTCCTCGGCGATCAGCAGGCGGCACTCCTCGGGCAGGGGATCGCGTCGAAAGGCAAGGCACAGGTCACTTGGGGGACCGGCGCCTTTCTGCTGACGGACACCGGGGGGGAGCGAGTCGGCAGCCGGTCCGGACTGCTGTCGACGATCGCACGGACCGCTCCCGACGGGAGCGCCGCCTACGCGCTGGAGGGATCGGTCTTCGTCGCCGGCGCCGCGATCCAGTGGCTCCGCGACTCGATGGGGCTGCTGACAGACGCCGGAGAGTCGGAGGCGATCGCCGCTTCCGTCGACTCCACCGGCGGTGTGGTCTTCGTCCCCGCGTTGACGGGACTCGGTGCTCCGCATTGGGACGCGACCGCGCGGGGGGTGATCGTCGGGATCACCCGAGGAACGCGCCCCGAACACGTCGTCCGCGCTGCGCTCGAATCGATCGCCTACCAGACGCACGACGTGGTTCGAGCGATGGAGCGCGACGTCGGGCGTCCGATCGAGGAGCTCCGCGTCGGGGGCGGGGCGGCGCCGAACGACTTCCTCTGCCAGTTCCAGTCCGACATCCTCGGGATCCCGGTCGTGCGGCCGAAGAACCTGGAGACCACGTCGCTCGGGGCGGCCTACGCCGCGGGCATCGCCGTGGGGCTGTGGGACGGGACCGAAGCGGTCGCCCGGCTGTGGGAGGAGGATCGGCGATTCCTCCCCCGCATGTCGAAGGAGGCCCGCGAGCGGCTTCTCGACGGCTGGGTCCGGGCCGTGGAACGCTCAACGGGCTGGAGCGAGACCCCCAATCGGTAGACAGGAGAAGAAAAATGGAACACCACGAAGGACGGTTCGAGGGGGTCCGCGGCACGGAGATCCGGTATCAGTACTGGCTGCCGGACGGCGAACCGGACGCGTCGCTCCTGATCGTCCACGGGCTGGCCGAGCACTGCGGCCGATACGCAAACGTGATCGACCGCTTCGTCCCGCGCGGCTACGCCGTCTACGGCGTCGACCACATCGGGCACGGGAAGTCGGCCGGAAGGCGCGTTTATGTAGAGCGATTCGGCGACTTCATCGCCGTCCTCAAGACCTACGTCGACAGGATCGGAGAATGGCGACCGGGCGTGCCGCTGTTCATGGTCGGACACAGCCTCGGCGCGCTGATCGGCGCCGTCTACCTGCTCGACCACCCCGGTGATCTGGCCGGGGCGATCCTCTCCGGGCCGCTCGTGAAGGTGCCCGACAACATCTCGCCGGCGACCGTTCTGCTCAGCAGGCTGCTATCGGTCGTGCTTCCCAAGCTCGGCGTCGCCGCCGTAGACGCGACCGGCGTCTCCCGCGATCCGGCCGTCGTCCGGGCCTACGTCGACGACCCGCTGGTCTACACCGGGAAGACGACCGCCCGGCTCGGCTGCGAGATGCTGAAGGCGATGCGCCGCGTCGCCGAGGAGGTGCACAAAATCGAGATCCCGCTCCTGGTGCTCCAAGGGGGCGCGGACCGGCTGGTCTCCCCCGACGGCGCCGAGATGCTGCACCGCCTCGCCGGCTCGGCCGACAAGACGTTGAAGGTGTACGACGGACTCCACCACGAGGTCTACAACGAGCCGGAGCGGGACGTCGTTCTCGCCGACGTCGAGGCGTGGTTGCGCGAGCGGCTCGATCCGGGCGGATAGACCTCGGACGCTGTCCGGGATCGCCGGGCCGCGATCGGCCACCGAGGCACAAGGCGCAGGCTCGACACCGGGCACGCCTTCACGCACGCACCGCAGAGAAAGCAATCGGCCGAGCGGATCCTCCCCCCGTCACACGCACCGACGGGGCACTTCGCCGTGCAACGCCCGCACGACACGCAGCCCGACCCGGCCTCGAGCCGAAACAGGCTGAACCGCGAGAAGAGCGACAGCAGCGCACCGAGCGGACAGAGGAAGCGGCAGAACGGCCGCCAGAGAACGACCGACAGCGCCGCCACGGCAACGGTGAATGCAACGGTCGCCGGGGTTCCGCCCCACGTGAACAGCGGCTTGAACGGCGTGTATCCGGCCAGGACGGACGTCCCGGTCACGAGTACGCGCGCCGCGAGATAGGCGAGGACGGCGTACTTCAGCACGCCGAGCCGCCGTCGCCACCGCGGCGGGATCGTGAGCGACCATCGCCGCACGTGGAGGAGCTCCTGCGCCGCGCCGAACGGGCAGACCGCCCCGCAGAAGACGCGCCCGGCGAGCAGGGCGGCGATCACCGGGATCAGGAACAGCAACAGGTAGCCGGTGCCCCACTTCAAAATCACGTTCTGGACGCTCGCGAGCGGACAGAGAGCGCCTCCCAGGTAGAACCCGACGAGCCCGACCGACAGCAGAAGGAACCATTTCCGATGCCGAACCCCTCGCTTCGTAAGCAGAAGCACCGCGAGAACGGACAGCCCGCCGACGATGGCGATCTTGATCGCCTGGTCGTGGACGAAATATCCGCCCTCCACCGATCCGCCTCCTGCCGTCGCGAACTCCACGGGCCGCTCGTCGCTGCCGAACGCGCTCGGTGCGTCGAAACCCTGCGCGCTCGCGGCCGCACACAGCCCCAGGACCAGGACCAGCACGGCCGGCAGAACGCGCGGCCCAAGTCGGGTCGAAGGCCGCTTCGAGCGGTGCATCTACGATGGATCTCCGATCAGATGATCGAACCGCACGAAGGCGCCGTCCGTGACGACGAGGAGAGGAAGCACGTCACCGGCGTCCGTCGTCGTGAAGAAGAGGCGCCCCTCCGCGATGTCGCCCGGGATCTCGGCCGGCAGCTCGACCGTGACGCCGCCGATGAACAACGTCCCTCCCACGTACGCGGCCGGACCGGCCACGCTTTCGATCGTGCCGTCCGACGCCACGTCGAGCGGATACGCCCCGCCGCTCGCTTGCTCCCAGATCCCGCCTACGTCCGGGCCGAGAACGGTGATCGGAAGGACCGCCTCCTGGTACCCTTCCTTGGTGCAATCCTTCGATACGATCAGATACCCCTCGCCGACCTCCGAGAGCGACACCTGAAACCACCGCTCGTACAGGTCCGGGCCGACTTCCTCCCACTCGGTCAAGCCGAGGATCTGCACGTTCTTCCACGCGAACTCGTAGTCGTCCATGCTCGACAGCGTGCAGTTGTAGTGCGTCTTCTGGACGCGCACCCCGATCTCTCCGTACGTCCCGATCGGCGCCGTCACCTCGGTGTAGCTGAAGAGAAAGTCGCACGCCGACGCGCCGACCGCAACCGCCGCGACGACGACCGCGGTCGCCAACACGCCCAGTATCCTACGCTTGTTCGTCATATCTATTCACCTGCTCCATGCCGTCCGAAGCGCCGATTGCGGGGGACGGTCGGACCCGTCTCCCGCGCTTCGGCAATCCCGACTACCGGCAGCCGCCATGGGCGATGCGACCAATGTCGCGATGCCCCGCCCCGCGCACACCGTCGGCGCCGAATCCGTTCCCGTCGAGCGGTCGGTCGCTGGCTCGGTTCAGACCGCAGCCTTCGCGCTGGCCGTAGCCCGTCCCGTCCGCCGGGCGGACCCAGTCCGGATCCTCCGAGTTACAGATCCCGTCTCCGTCGGCGTCGCGTTCGTTCAGCGCGCAGTCGCCGGCCGCGCCGGCCTCACAGAGACCGCAGTCCGCTACGGGGCTTGTCGGCGCGTTCCACTCCGCGTTCTCCCCGAAGCCGTTTCCCGCGATCGCAACGACGCCCACGGCCAACAGCGAAACGGCCGCGAAGACGATCATCCCATTCCTCATCTTCTTCATGTGTCTCCCTTCACAGTGAAGATTCGGGGATCATGCCCTCGGGGGGTGTGCGACGTTGGGCGGCCGTGTGTCGAGGATGTGAAGCGAATTCGGCTCGAAACCCGACGGATATCCCGCGTTCACTCCGTACGGGGCTCTTCTCGGGCCTCACCTCGAAGAGCTCAAAGCTACCCGCCCCGGAAATGCGTCGCTCATGTTTCCGTGATGAGGATTGCGCCGGGAAGGGCAATAGGACTGCGGCAGCGGAGCCATGCTAGGGCGATCGCGCGACAGGGGCAAACCGCGGCCCATGAAGGACGCGACACCAATCAAGGTGACGGACTACCGTAAATCGACCTCGACGGATCCGCCGCTAGGAGTCGGATGGGGGCGAGCCGTCCTTGAGCTTTTCGACGTGCTCTTCGATGTAGCTACTGAGCGCGCGGATGCGAAGCTGGATCTGCTCGGGGTAGACGTCCGGGTGCTCCTTCGCGAAGTCCTCGTAGATCGCGAGGGCGTCGCGGAACCGACGTTCCTTGAACGCCTCGCCGGCCTTGGCGCAGACCTCGTCGTAGAGCGACTTGCCCAGCCGCAGCTGCAACCTCAGGCTGCGACGCATCGTGTACACCTCCCTCTTGGCAATGCGCTTGCGTCAGACAGGCTACACCGTCGGTCCCGATGAGAACAAGGACGGTTGTTCGAGAAGGCGCGTACGCCGAGGCGCCGTCAACGCAGGACGAGCGGAACGGCGATCGCGACGGCGCCCATGCAGACGACGGCGAGAATGAACAGGAAGTAGCGGGCACCGTAGTTCTTCAGCAGCGCCGGGTCGTAGTAGCCGTCGACGCCCTGGTCGGCGTACAGCTTCAGCAGGCCGCCGATCAGCCGCGATCGGGTCTCCTTCCCCTTCAGCAGGCCGAACACCGCGACGACGTTGACGACCGCCGTCAGGGCGATGAACAGCCCGAGAACGATCGTCGTCGTCCCGTTCTCCCCCGAGTCCTGCGCGATCCCGGAGCTGATCCCGAGCATCAGCAAGTTCAGCAGCACCGCGATGACCACGAAGATCGTGTCCGTCCGCGCACCCTGCTGCAGCTCCGAGACGATGTGCTCGTGTACCCGATCGATCATGACAGGCCTCCTTCACCAAGCGAGGTGGCCTCAGTATCTGGATTTCGGGCGAGGGAAGAAAGTCAGATGCGAAATATGCTTGATGTAGGCAAGGAGTATGCCCAGAGCTCCTTGAATCGGTGTAGACCTACACCGACCGGCCAGGCCTCCGCTTTGGGAGAGTCGGTAGGGACTGCAAAGTCCAAGGATAGGAGTTTCGCGAAGCGAATCTCCCAAGCTACAGGAGATCCGAGACCAAAGTCGGGCTACGAGTTCCGCGGGGCGAAACTCGCAAGCTGCTCGAACGAGCAGCCGACCATCCCTCCTTCTCCCAACCAGCACTGAAAACGCAGTGCCAATCTAGATTATCCGGTTCGAATCCTCCACCCTCCTTGCGGGGTATCAGTACGCTTTCACCTTCGCATCTCCTCCTCTGTTTGACAGGAATCTCGCTGCATTCTAGTCTGCGCTTTGAGGAGGGAGTATGAGAAGTACGGGAGTGGCACTGTGTATTGTTCTGTTCTTGACGTTCGTTGGAGTCAGTAGGGAGTTGATTGTGAACAGTTCCGCTGACGCTGGCGCTGGCACGTTACGCTGGGCCTTGGAGACGGCCGGATCCGGAGACACAATCACGTTCGATCCTACGATCTTCCCGCCGAGTGCCCCAGCGACAATCGCGCTGCGAAGCCCCTTGCCACAGCTGAGCTGTGGTTCACTTGTGATGGACGCCAGCGATGCTGGCGTCATCCTAAGTGGGCGACTCCTTGAGAGCGGAGAGGTGAGTGCCTTGGAGGTTGTTTCGTGTAAGAACGTCATTCGGGGTCTGCAGATCCTGGACTTCTCCGGGTGTGGGTTCTTCATCGCTGGATCGGCGTCGAACAACACGATTGGCGGAGAGCGGACGATCGGAGGAGGGCCTTTCGGCCAGGGGAACGCTGTGTGGCGATGCAACAGCGGTGTTGGAATCTGGGGTGGAGCGGCCACTGAGAACCTGATCGTAGGCAACGTGATTGGGACGGATGCATCAGGAAACCACGATCTTGGTAATGTCGATGGTGTTGCCATCGGCGACGGGGCCACGGGGAACACCATAGGTCCTGGGAACATCATTGCTCACAACCAAGAGAGCGGCGTGCTCATCTTGGCACGGGGAACATCGGACAACACGATCACGCAAAACGCTATCTACGAGAACGGCTGGGCTGGCATTCGGTTTGACGGTTTCAACCCGGGTGATAGAAGCATCCAACTGGAGACTGTTGAGACCACTCGGGGGCTGATCGCCGGTCATGCGTGCTCGAAGTGCATAGTCGAATTCTTCTCTGACACAGGGTCACAAGGCGCTGTCTATGAGGGGCGAACCACCTCCGATGCTGAGGGCTTCTTCCAGTTGTCGACCGGCACCGCTTTCTCACGGCCGAATCTTACAGCCACAACGACCGATGCATCTGGGACTACCTCCCGGTTTCTTGGGCCATTTGATGTGAGCGCTTCGCGAGGTACGCTCCAAATGAACAGTAGCCTAGCGTGCGTTCCTCTTGTGGGAAAACGATCCGGGGAGCTTGAAGACAACCGAATTGGCGATCTTTGGAGCGGTCTGTGGCAAGCTCCTGACTACGGGAACACATTCGATACGAACGTCTTTGGCCTCGGTCTCAAGCGAATCCGGATCGCGGTCAACTCCGCAGATGTCGTAACCGTAAACTGGTCGCATCCCGAGTTCAGAATTCACCCGACGTATGATGCGCTCATTTCGACCCTCGCTGAGCAGGGACACAGAATCCGCTACATTCTTTCGTTCTGGGACAAAGAGAACAGAACGTCACAGGAGACGCTGCCCTGCGACCGGTTCTCGACGCACGAAGAGCTCGAACGGTATCTTGACTTTGCAAGATTCATCGCCAGCCATTTTGGGGATCGCGTCGATGCATACGAGATCTGGAACGAGCCAAACGTGCCCGACTGTGGTCAACACATCCGGATCGATGACTACCTTGAAGTTGTCCGAAGTGTGGTTCCGGTCATTCGCGATATCTCTCCCAATGCGGAGATCGTCGTCGGATCTGTCACACCTCTTCCGTTCTTGGGTTCCCAGGACTACCTTTTCTGCATTCTTGGGAGTGACGTGATGCCTCTTGTCGATGGCATTGCCTGGCACGTCGGCGGTCCCGCTCTTGAGTACAGCGAGTGGAGGGACTACTGGCTTGCCTACCCAGCGATCGTTCGTGAGATCAAGGAGACGGCTTGGGCGAACGGATTCCGCGGCGAATTCATCGGCGATGAGCTGAATTGGCGAACTCCACTGAACCCTCACCCTCTAGGAGCAGAGCAATGGCTTTACAGTCCTTCTGTTGCAGCGAAGTACTTCGCGAGAGGCATTGCCATGGAGCGCGGAATGGACCTGACTGTCGGGCTTGCTCTGGAGGAACTTGAGGTTCTTCCGGAAATCGTTCGGGTGATAACGAACTTGTGCACCGTAATGGCCGAAGCCGAAGCTATCGACATGCCGGTGGAGATCGACATCGATCACGAAGGTCCCGTAGCTTACTGCGCCTTCCGGTATCCAAATGGCGATCGGACAGTTGCGTTGTGGACCGACGGTATCGCTCAGGCCGAGGACCCCGGTATCTCTGCAACGATCACCTTCCCGGACTTGGGCGCCGGTTCTGTTGCTGGGGTCGACGTGCTCCACGGCTTCGAGCAGAAAGTCGTCTTCGAGGTGGACGATGGAGACACGACCATCCGTGATCTGCTTGTCAAGGATTATCCCATTCTCATCCGGCTCGGTAACATCACGTTCGGGCCCGACTACGAAGAGACCGTCGGCGACGGCTTCCATCGATTCGGAGACATCAACGTGATCAGCGCTCCAGCTGGTGGTGATGATCGTGATGGTGACGGAGTCCCTGATGAAGAGGACTGGTGCCCAGACTACCCGGGCAGTAGGGAGAGGAATGGTTGCTAGAGCACTCCCCCTCGCATTGCGCCCTCAGGTGAGAGTGGGTGAGTTCTAAACCTGTCCACTACTCCCAACCAGCAAAGGAAACTGAGCCTCTGACTTGATCAGGCTGTTCCAATACGTATGGATCGATCGACGGAACGTCGTTCAACCCTGTCTGAAGGGCAATTCAGGTTACTTCATCGCTGTGTTCCGGTCACTTGAACAGCGGGGAGGTCATCGATCGCCAGGGAATTGCCAACGACTTCCCCTACCCGCCGCTGCACCGCATCTTGGTCCGCTAGAGGAGCGTCTCCTGCGCTTCCGGGTCGAAGACGTGGAGCGTGTCGAGGTTGACCTTCAGATGGACCGTCGAGTCGATCTCCACCCGGCGGTGCGGGTCGAGGCTCGCGACGACCTGGGCCTCGTCGAGGTAGCCGTAGACGAGGAGCGCGTGGCCGAGCTGCTCGGTGACGGAAACCTTCATCTTGATCGCGTTCTCCGCATCGGGGGACGGTCCGTCGAGGTCCTCCGGACGGACGCCGAGGACGACGTTCTCCGGGAGCGCGTTCCGGGACCTCTCCTGCGGAAGGACGATCCGGAAGCCCGACCCGCTGAGGACCGTTCGGCCTTCCTCGCGGGTCGCCTGCGCCGGGAGGAAGTTCATCGCCGGGCTCCCGATGAACCCCGCGACGAACTGGTTGCTCGGACGGTCGTAGGTCTCCTGCGGCGGCGCGTACTGCTGGACGACGCCGTCCTTCATCACGGCGATCCGGTCGCCGAGCGTCATCGCCTCGACCTGATCGTGCGTGACGTAGATCGTCGTCGTCTTCAGCTTGTGGTGCAGCTGTTCGAGCTCGGTCCGCATCTGGACGCGGAGCTTCGCGTCGAGGTTTGACAGCGGCTCGTCGAACAGGAACACCTTCGGGTTTCGGACGATCGCGCGGCCGACGGCGACGCGCTGCCGCTGGCCGCCGGAGAGCTCGCGCGGCTTGCTCTTCAACTTGTCGGTGATCCCGAGGAGGTCGGCCGCCTCGTTCACGCGCTCGCGAATCTGCGCCTTCGGCGTCTTTCGGAGCTTCAGGCCGAACGCCATGTTGTTGTACACGTCCATGTGGGGATAGAGGGCGTAGTTCTGGAAGACCATCGCGATGTCGCGGTCCTTCGGGGGGACGCGGTTGACGACGCGCTCGCCGATCTTGATCTCCCCTTCGGTGACCTCCTCGAGACCGGCAACCATCCGCAGGGTCGTCGTCTTTCCGCAGCCGGACGGGCCGACGAGCACGGTGAACTTCCCGTCCTCGATCTCCATCGTCAGGTCGCTCACTGCGGTGAAGTCTCCGAATCGCTTCGTGATACTCGTCAGCGTGACTTCGGCCATTCCTCCTCCTTTGCGCTCTGCAGCCATGGTTTCGGGATCCCCGGGGTGACGGCCAGAAGCACAGGTCGAATGACGTCTCGTGCAGATCGACATCCAGCCGGAAGACAGCGGGGATGCCGTCGCATGAAGCGCCACGGATGGAGCGGCAGCGACATCCGCACCTGCTGAAAAGCTCGCCGAGGGATCTTGCTCGTACTTGACACTCTTATCAGATAGCGATAATAATAACACTATGCATCCTGCCGATGCAAAGACGCGAGAGCTGGCGACCGTCTGTTACCTGTACTACCGGCGAGGGCTGACCCAGACCGAGATCGCCGGCCGCCTCGGGAAATCGAACATGACCGTGTCGAGGCTTCTCCGCGAAGCCCGTGACCGGGGCATCGTTCAGTTCCGCCTCACGGTGCCGTGTCCCAGCGATCCGCAGGTCGAGGCTCGGCTCAAGTCGGCCTTCGACGGCCTCGACGACGCCATCGCGGTGGAGAACGAGCTGCTCGATGCGAATCACCTCAAAAGGCGGCTCGGTCAGGCCGCGGCCGGCTACCTGCCGTTCTTCTTGAAAGAGGAAATCCACATCGGCATCGGCGGTGGGGACACGCTTGCTCACCTCGTAGAGGCCTTCGATGATCCGATGGGCCTGACGGGCATCACGGTCGTACAGCTGACGGGGGATACCGGCGCCATGGCGCGGTTGGGGAACGAGACACTGACGACTCAGCGCTTGAGCGAGAAGCTGGGAGGCGAAGGGTTCTTCTGTCCGATCCCCAGTCCTCTCGATCAGCGTTCTCTCGAAGACGGTGAACAGCTTCTCGCGCGTTTCGGCTCGAAGGCGAAGGAGCGCTGGGACCGCATCGATGTGGGCGTCGTTGGCATCGGAACGCTTCAGTCGCGAGTCAGCCCTTCCAGAGAAGGGTACGTCTCGGAGGCTCAGTTCGATCGCCTGCGGAAGCGCGGTGCTGTCGGCGACATTCTCTTGCATTTCTTCGGTCTCGATGGTCGGGTTGTCGACACGACGTTCGACGACACGGTCACAGCCATCTCCTGGGAACAGCTCGAGCGCGTGGAAACGCTCATCGCCGTCGCGGGCGGAGATCACAAGGCCGAGGCTATCCTGGCCGCACTTCGGTCAGGCCGGGTCAACGTACTCATCACCGATCGCGACACCGCGCTGCGCGTCCTCGAAATCGAAACCGCCGATTGCACCAAGACGGAGAAAAGGGAGCCCCCGTGTCCACCCTGAACGCGATCCAACGACACGAGACCAAGGAGGCAATCCCCGCTTCGAGATACGCATCTCCACAAGGTCAAACCCAAGGGAAAAGGGAGGTGGTACCCGCGGACGTCGGCGCTAGACGGGAAGAACGCTGATTGCGGTGAGACGATTGGACAAGGGAGGTAGAGGACATGCAACGTCGTGTGTGGACCCTATGGGTTCTCGTTGGGCTGCTGGTGGGGCTCGTGGCTACAGCAACGCAAGGACAGCAACTGCTCTCGAACGACGAAATCCTTGCACAGCTCGCCGAGAACAACATCGATTGGCGGCAGGCAGAAGGAGTGAGCATCTACTGCGCATTCCAGAGCGAGTCGGACACCTGGAAATGGGAGGAGTACGGACTGATCGAGCTCTTCGAGGAGTTCACAGGCATCAATGTCGACTACACAATGTTCGAAGAGGCTCAACTGCGAGAAAAAACGACGACAGATATCATGACGGGCACCGGGATTTTCGACGCTTACATGTTCGACCCGATGTATCTCAGAGCCTACGATCGTGCCAATGGCCTGCAGGATCTGAACGAGTTCCTCAACAACCCGGCGCTAACCGATACGGTCGCGATGGATTGGCCTAACGACTTCCCGGCGGACTTCGTCGGCATGGGGTCGCTCGGCGACCGGATCCTGGGGCTTCCGATGCACATGTCGGGGCAGCTGCTCTACTACAACAAGGCCGTTTTCGAAGCGAACGGGCTCGACCCGAACCATCCTCCTGCGACCATGGAGGAACTGGCCGAATTCGCCGCGGCGTGCCACCATCCCGAGGACGGACAGTACGGAATCGCGCTTCGAGGCCTCCGAGGGGCCGGCCTGAATGTCTTCGCGTGGTCTTCGTTCTTCAAGGCATTCGGCGGCGAGTGGTTCGATGACGACTGGTACCCGACGCTTGACACGCCCGAAGCGATCGAGTCGATCGAGTTCTACTCGAACCTCATCCGCGACTACGGGCCGCCGGGGGTTGCGAACTGGGAGTGGAGCAAGATCCTCAATGCCCTACAGCAGGGGACGATCGCGATCACCGTGGATGCACCTCCGTTTGCCGGAACCATCGAGGATGCATCGAAGTCAGTCACTGCAGGACAGTGGGGCTATGCGCCGAATCCCGCAGGATCCGCCGGACGCGTCATGACGCCGTACTCGTGGTTCCTCGGCATCAGTCCGTATGCATCTAGCGAAAAGCAAGAGGCCGCCTGGCTGTTCATCTCGTTCGCAACGAGCAAACCGGTTCAGCTTGCACTCGGCGCGATGGAGTGCCCGAGCCGGAAGTCCGTCATTCTGGACGAGTCACTCAACGACGAGTTCCCCTGGATGGCCGAATGGCAGGCCGCCCTCGTGGAGAACTCCCAATACGCAGATCCGGACGCGCGACCCAGGCTGCCGGAATGGCCGGAGATCGGCGACGCGGTGGGTGTGGAACTCGAGAGCGTCATCGCAGGCAGCAAGGATGCAGCGACTGCCTGTGAGGCCGCCAACCGGTTGATCCAACGAATCATGGAGGAAGCCGGCTACTACTAGGCCGACACTCATGGGCGAGTCGCTGCATCAGTCACGCTATCACTATACCAGCGACTCGCCCCCTTCTCACCAACTCTGGGGCAACGCCGCTGACAGAGCTGCAGAACGGGCGAACGCATGAACTCACTGTCGAGGTATCGATACGTCCTCCTACTGCCCGTGCTGGGCTATCTCATCGCCTTCGTGATTTTCCCGACCGTCTACACGTGGAGGATGAGCTTCAGCTCTTACAGCCTCGGCGTGAACGAGTTCGTCGGCTTCAAGAACTACGGATACCTAGCCAGCGATCCCACATTCCTACAGGCGCTGCTCAACACGCTCTACCTCGTTTCCGCCGCCGTGGCCGCCGAGCTTCTGATCGGATTCGCAATAGCGCTTCTGCTCAACCGCCCGTTTCGGGGTAAATCGCTGGTCTTCTGGTTTATCCTGCTTCCAATGATCGTTGCCCCCGTTGTCGTGGGGTTAGCCTTCCGCGTGCTGTATGATCCGACTCTCGGGTTCATCAACTGCCTCCTTGGCTACCTCGGGATCACCGGTCCCGAGTGGCTGACCACGGCGAGTCTCGCCATGCCGAGCATCATCCTCATCGACGTGTGGCAGTGGACTCCGTTCATGGTCTTGCTGCTCATGGCCGGGTTGCAGTACATCCCGAAGTCGATCATCGAAGCAGCCCGGGTGGACGGTGCCAACAAGTGGAACCTGTTCCGCTACATCACGCTGCCGCAGATGAAGAACTTCATCGTCATCGCGGTGATCTTTCGGGCGATGGACTGCTTCAACAACACCTTCGCACAGATTTTCATGACGACGAGAGGCGGTCCCGGCCACGCGACCGAGACCCTGCCGATCTACGCCTACAGAACGGCCTTCGTTTTCATCAAGTTCGGGCGTGCGGCGGCCATGGGGATGATGCTCTTCTTCGTGATCCTGATCTTCGTCACGGCCGTGCGCCGAGCATCTCGTGAGAAGCTCTTGCAGACCATCTAGACAGAGAGGATGCACATGAAGGGACTCAGCCGTCGGAGACTTGCGAGGACCACCGGGTTCGTCCTGTTGCTCGCCGTCGTCTGCGCTGTGTCGTTTTTTCCCATTTTCTGGATCTTCTCTACGGCACTGAAAGCTCCGGCCGACGTCATGTGTTCACCACCGAAGTGGCTCTTCCGACCGACGCTCGCCAACTTCGGATCGGTCTTTGCGAAGCCGAACGTCGGGCTGATGTTCCTCAACTCCGGCGCAATCGCCCTCAGTGCGTCGCTCATCGTTTTGGGGCTCTCCTTCCCGGCTGCCTACAGCCTGGCGCGCTTCAAGATGCGAAGGAAGGACGATCTGGCATTCATGATGCTTTCGTTGAAGATGTTCCCGCCCGTGGCCGTGGTCATTCCGTTCTACATCATGTACAACAAGATCGGCCTCTACGACTCGTGGATCGGTCTCATCCTCATGTATGTTGCGGTCAACATCCCGCTGGCCACGTGGCTTCTCCTCGGATTCCTCAAGGAGCTGCCGGTTGCATTAGAGGAGAGCGCACTCGTTGACGGGGCAAGTCCGGCACAGGTGCTCCTCCGAATCGTCCTGCCGCTGTCGGCCACGGGGATGGCCGCCGTCGGGATTCTGACCTTCATCATGTGCTGGAACGAGTTCTTTTTCGCGCTCATCCTCACCGGTCGACACACAAGAACGCTGCCGGTTTTCCTGTACTCGTTCATGACGTTCCGCGAGATTCAGTGGGGGCCGTTGATGGCGTTGGGAACCCTCATGACCCTCCCGGTCATCCTCTTCTCGGTCTTCTTCCGCAAGCAGTTAATCGAGGGGATCACGCTCGGTGCCCTCAAGGAGTGAATCGATGGGATCGCACATGTCAAACGGCGCGTCTGTGTCCCCTCGCGATCGCGTGCTCAGAGCACTGGATCGTCGCGAGGCCGATCGCGTCCCGATTGTCATCGGCGGCTCGGCTCAGAAGATCGCGGAACCGACGGTCCGGCAGCTGCTTCGTCACTACGGTCTGCCCGAGGAGTCGCTCCGGCGGGTCTTCGCGCAGTTCCGATTCGAGTACGTTTCGGAACCGCTCTGGCAGGCTCTCGGCGTCGATGCTCGGCACGTGTACTGGCAACCGGAGAGGACCTTCAGCCCGCAGATTCAAGACAGAGGTCAGACGTACATCGACGAATGGGGGCTGGATTACGATTACTCACGGGGTGGGGGATCGACCTCTTGCGTCTACCGGAGGGCTCCGTTGAGAGAGGCGCGCGAGGCGGAGCTGGAAGCCTACGCTTGGCCGCAGCCGGCAGCGTACGACCGCACGGAGGCGATGAGGGTTGCGGCGGAGGCGCTGTATCGCGAGGAGGAGTACGCCGTCGTCGCCTATCGGAACGGGGGGGCCTTTGACCTCGCGTCCTATCTACGAGGTACAGATCAGTTCATGATCGATCTCGCGACGAACCCGCGGTTCGCCGAACGCCTGTTGTGGAAGATCACGGAGATCCTGGTGGCGTACTACGAGCAGCTCCTCAGCGCAGTCGGTCCGTACGTCCACATCGTCGAGATCGCGGACGATCTGGGGACACAGAACGGACCGATGATCTCGCCGGCGATGTACGACCGCTTCATCAAACCGTGCCACGAGGCCCTGGTGAAGACAATCAAACGGGATCACCCCGAGATCAAGGTGATGATCCACTGTGACGGCGGCGTGCGCCCGCTTCTTCCCGGGCTCATCGACGCCGGCATCGATATTCTCAATCCGGTCCAAGTCACGGCCAAGGGGATGGAACCGGCGGAACTGAAGCGAGATTTCGGGGACGCGTTGATCTTCCAGGGGGGCGTCGACACGCAAGATCTCCTGGTTCACGCCCCGCCCGGGCGAGTGGTCAGTGAGGTCAAGCGCCTGATCGACCTTCTTGCGCCTGGAGGTGGCTACCTCTTCGGGCCCTCCCACAACTTGCTGGCGGACATCCCCGCGGAGAACGTGATGGCCATGTTCGAGACGGCCCAGGAATACGGTCTGGGCTGAGTGGAGGCTGGGCAATGGAGTCGCAGAACGGTACGAGCGAAAGCCGAGAAACGGTCTTCCTGGGGATCGACCTGGGGACCAGCCACCTCAAGGTGAGCGCTTTCGATCCCCGAGGCCGAATCCTTGCGGCTGGACGCGCCCCGGTCCCGATGATCCGACCCCAGCCCGGCTACTCCGAGCAGGACACGAGCGGTTGGTGGCAGCTTCTTTGTTCCATCCTCCGACGAATCGAGAGGGAAACGCCCGACGTGCTGGCGCGAACCGGTGTCATCAGTGTCTGTGGTCACAGCCACGGGCCGACGCCGTATGCCCGGGATCGGGGGGCTCTGGGACCCTGCATCACCTGGTTGGATCAGCGCGGACGTGATGAGGTGGAGTGGATGGTTTCCTCCATCGGGGAAGACGCCTTCCTCGCCGAGGGGAACGTTCCGCTCGACACATGCTACACGGCTGCAAAACTGCTCTGGATCCGTAACCATCGCCCCACGATCTACCGCGGAGCGGACGTCTTCCTCCTTCCGAAGGACGTCCTCGTCCATCGATTGACCGGGGTCTTCTCGACCGATTTCACGGACGCCTCCGTCACCAACCTTTTCTCTTCGAACACGTTCGACTGGTCGGAGACGCTCCTGAAGCGCTGCGGCCTGGACGTCTCGAAGCTGCCTCCCGTACGTCGGCCGTGGGACGTCGTCGGAGAGGTCACGACCGCGGCCTCACAGGAGACGGGCCTGAAGCCGGGGATCCCGGTGATCGCCGGAGCCGCCGATTGGGCATGCCTCTACTACGGCGCCGGTGGAATCCGGCCCGGTGTTCTCGTCGATCTCTCCGGCACCGTGGGAGGCCTCGTCGTCACGACCGAGGACGACGCCGTCGGATTCCCCGGGATGCCGAGCCTCCTACCGGGACTCCGAAACAGCATCGCAGGATGTCTGGAAGCGTCCTCTGTGACTTACGAGTGGTTCACCGACGGATTCGGACCAGACGATGCGGCGGGGCATCCGGGATCGCGTTTCGCCCTCATGGACGGCGAAGCGGCCGACGTGCGCCCGGGTTCTGAAGGGTTGCTGATTCTCCCGCGCTTTGCGGGAGCTCGCAGACCGCAGCGAGAGAACTCGAGGGGCGTGATCTTCGGCCTGACTCTCGGAACGAAGCGTGCCGCAATCGCCAGGGCGATCCTCGAAGGCATCGCCTACGAAGCCCGGCGCGCCGTCGAGCGAATCATCGATGCCGGCGTTCCAGTCGACGACATTCGAGCGATCGGCGGTGGGGCAAGGAGCGAGCTCTCGCTTCGGATCAAGGCCGACGTCACCGGCAAGACCTACTGCGTCCTCAGTCAAGCCGAAACCGGCACCTTCGGAGCAGCGATGCTCGGTGGCTACGCCGTGGGGGCGTTCTGCTCGTTGGAAGAACCGATCGATCGTCTTCAGAGCGTCAAGGACAGGATTCTCCCGCGGGCGCAGCACAAGGAGATCTACGATGCGCTGTACCCTGTGTACTGCCATTTCTCCGACGCCTTGGACACCAGCACGCTCTACGACGAACTGGAGAACGCACTGCGCTTGTCCGTTTCCGACAGTGCCGGGTTGGATCAAAGAAAGGAGCCGAACGAATGAAGGCAGTGGGACTGTATGGGCTCGGGGACGCCAGGGTTGTCGAACTCGAGAAGCCGTCCGCAGGACCGGGCGAAGTCGTCGTCAAGGTGGGGGCCGCCACGACCTGCGGCACGGACCTGAAGACGTTTCTCCGGGGCCGACCGAATCAGACCTTCCCGACGATTCCGTGGGGACATGAGTGCGCGGGAGCGATCGATGAAATCGGAGCAGGCGTAGCCGGCTTGGCCGTCGGCGAGCGCGTTGCCTTCCACAACTCGGCACCTTGCTACCACTGTTACTACTGCAAGAGGCAGCAGTTCGAGCTGTGCGATCATCTTCTCGTAAACTGGGGAGCGTACGCCGAGTACATCCTCGTCCCTGCACCGATCGTCGCAACCAGCCTGTTCACGATACCGGACTCGATGACGTTCGAGATTGCGTCGCTACTCGAGCCGTTTGCGTGCACGGTGTACGGCGCCAAGCGCGCCGGCATCCGACCGACAGATCGCGTGGCGATCATCGGGGCCGGATTCCAGGGAATCGGGATGCTGCAGCTGGCTAATCTGTGCGGGGCATCGGAGATCTTCGTCCTCGATCTGGTCGCGTCACGGCTTCGGCTGGCGGAGTCCTTCGAGAACGTCAAGGCGGTCGACGTGCGCGCGGTGGACCCGTCGGAGTTCATCCGGGACGCCACCGAGGGTCGAGGATGCGACGTCGTGATCGAAGCGGCGGGGACTCCCAAGACTTGGGAGCTCGCCATCGATCTGGTCCGCAAGGGGGGACGCGTCGTCGAGTACGGAGGGTGCAAGGGCGGAACGACGATCTCCGTCTCGACGGAGAGACTCCACTACCACGGCTTGGAGATCATCGGCGTACTGCATACAACTCCTCAGTACGTGCAGATGGCATGGGATCTTCTGTGCAATCGGCAAATCGATCTAAGCGCGACGGTCACTGACCATGCCCCACTCGATGATATCCAGGGGATCTACGAACGACTACGGGATGACAAGGACCAGATCAAGATCGCCTTGCATCCGTAACTCCCGGGATGGAGGCGCCCAATCGCCCAGAAAGGATCGAGCATGAGACTCCAGAGTATCAGAGAAGGCATCGTTGCAGCCTGTCATGACCTCTGTCGGAACGGCCTGATGTGTAACTTGGGAGCAGGCGGGAACGTGAGTGTTCGGGACCCCGACTCGGGCCTCGTAGCGGTTACGCCGTCGCAGGTTCGCTACGATACGATGCACGCTGAAGACATCGTCTTGACGGACACGGACGGTGCCGTCATCGAGGCACTGCCTGGACGTGTCCCAACGTCTGAGCTTCCGACCCACACCATGATCTACCGCGAGTTCGGCGAAGTCGGCGCCGTCATCCATGCACACGCGCCGTTCACCACTGCTGTTACGACGGTCCTGGACTCTGTACCGACGCTCAACTACGAGCTGCTGTACTTCGTCGGGCGCGCGGTTCCGGTCATTCCGTTCGTCATGCCCGGAACGGAAGCGATGGCGCGCGACGTGACCCATTCGCTGCGCGATGCACCGGCCATCGTGATCCGCAATCACGGGTTGTTCGTCGTCGGCAAGGATCTTGCAGCTGCGCTCGTCCGGTCCGTGGCGGTCGAGGATGCGGCACGGCTGTATTGCTACGCGAAGGCGATTGGAGACCCGAAGCCTCTCCCCGCCGACATCAAGCGCCCTACCGAAGGGTAAGTGGGAACCGTGAAGAAGGAATCCCTGTTCGGCTATTGGGGACGGCTCCTCGCCGTCGACCTCACGACGGGTGCAACGACGACCGAAGGCCTCTCCGTCGATCGGCTTCAGAGGACGGTCGGCGGATCATGCCTAGCCACGGAACTGGTCTACGAGCACGTTCCGGCGAAGACTGATCCCCTCTCCGCAGAGAACGCCCTCGTGTTCGCGTCGGGCCCGTTTCAGTCGTCGACGTTCCCCGGCAGCGCGAAATGGATCGCCGCAGCGAAGTCTCCGTTGACCGGCTCGATCTTCATCAGCGCGGCAGGAGGCGACTTCGGCCACACACTCAAAGGGACCGGGTACGATGCCGTAGTCATCACCGGACAGTCGAGCGCCCCGGTGTTCCTCGTCATCGAGCCGGGTGCCGTATCTCTCAAAGATGCGCAAGACCTGTGGGGGCGAGAGACCTCCGATGCGATCCGTTGGCTCGAGCAGGGGTCCCCACCACGCGGCCGAAGCACCGTCGTCATCGGTCCCGCGGGCGAACAGCGCGTGGCGATCGCTTGCCTCGTGGCAGACGGATACAGCTTCGCGGGACGCGGTGGTCTCGGGGCCGTCATGGGGTCCAAACGCCTGAAGGCCGTTGTCGCCGCGAGAGGAGCGCTTCCTGACGTCGCGGCTCCCGATCGGCTCGCATCGCTGACCCGCGAGTGCGCCGCGCAATTGTACGATGCGACAGCGGAAACTTACGGCAAGCATGGGACTGCCAACAACGTCGTGTTCTGTGAGTCCGTCGGCGATCTTCCCGTCAAGTACTGGAGCGGCTGTGAATGGCCGATCGGCGCTGGCAGGCTTGGCGCCCCTCGCTACACCGAGATCCTTCACGCCAAACGCCATCCGTGCGCAGCGTGCCCGATCGGCTGCCATCGGAGCATCGCCTTCGACGCGGAAGACGGCACGCGCTTCGCGGGTCCCGGGCCGGAGTACGAATCCCTCGGCCTCCTCGGTAGCGCATGCCTCATCGACGATCTCAGGGCCGTCGCTCTGGCGAACGACCGCTGCAATCAGCTTGGGATCGACACGATCTCCGCCGGGTCGTTCGTCGCGTTCTGTATGGAGTGCAAAGAGCGAGGGCTCATCGGCGACAGCGATTGCCGTGACCTGTCCCTCTCCTGGGGGGATCCGCAGTCTCTGCTGGGTCTCATCGAGCAGATCGGTCGCCGGAGGGGATTGGGCGCTCGCTTCGCCGGAGGGATCGTTCCGGCCGCGCGTGAGTTCGGCGAGGAAGCCGCCGCGTCGGCGATGCACGTCAAGGGGGTTGATTTCCCGGCTCACGATCCGCGCTGCTACTACAGCCTCGCACTCAACTACGCCACCAGCCCGCAAGGGGCAAGCCACCTTAGAGGGTTCACTTACTGCGGCGAACGGGGAATGCTCGTCCCGGAAGCAGGATACGCGCAGCCCACCGAGAAGTTTTCGATGGAGGGCAAGGCCGCCGTGACGCGTCTCTTCCAGGACCTCGCGGTCCTCCTGGATTCCCTGGTCGACTGCTGTTTCATGCAGATCAACGGCTTGTCGTTGAGCAAGACGGTCGACGTGTTTCGGGCGATCACCGGCTGGGATCACGACGCGGCCTCGCTTCTGCGTGTCGGGGATCGCGGCTTCAACATACAGCGATTGCTCACCCTGCAGGACGGAATCGATCCGACTGCGGACCGGCTTCCGGCTCGCGCCCTCGAAGCGGCCGCGACGGGCCCCCGGGCCGGCAGAGCGGCTCGACTCGACGAGGCGCTGCCCGAGTACTACCGACTTCGCGGCTGGAATGAGAACGGAACGCTTCCGCCCGACTTGCTAGCGTCCCTGGATCTTCCCCCGGGGAGAAATCGAACCGGAGCCGACTGACTTCGCTACTGACGTGAAGAGAAACCGACATCGCGGAGACCCATGAATCCCAACAGCGACCCTACGCACGGACAGATCGAGAACTGGGAGGATCTTGTGGTCGGCAACCACACTCCTGTTCCGCTTCTTGACGGGACGACGGGAGCATTCATCAACCTGGATTCCGCCAGCACTGCGCCGGCTCTCTCGGCGGTCGTCTCGGCCGTGTCGCGCCTGATGCCGAACTACGGCAGCGTCGGCCGCGGCGGCGGGTGGAAGTCCGAGCTATGCACGACCACCTATGAGAGGTCGCGTACCGTGGTCGCACGCTTTGTCGGAGGCGACCGACCCGGCCGTGTCGCGATCTTCGTCAAGCAGACCACGGATGCAATCAACCTCGTGGCTTCTGAGATCCCCTTGTCGCGGGACGACGTTGTCGCATGTACTGTGGCTGAGCACCACGCCAACCTTCTCCCTTGGAGGCGGGCTGCGGAAAGAGCGGGAGCTACTCTTGTCACGGCCGGCGTCGATCGCGAGACCGGAGCGATCCGCGTCGACGATCTCGTCCAGTGCCTGACGGAGTACGGGAAACGAGTGAAGCTCGTCGCGATCACCGGTGCCTCCAACGTGACAGGCCATATCCCTGCAGTCCATGAGATTGCCCGGTTCGTCCACAGCAAGGGCGCGCTTCTCCTCGTCGACGGTGCTCAGCTCGTGCCGCATCGCGCTGTGGACGTGGGTGCAGTGGATGATCCGGCGTGCATCGACTTCCTCGCGTTCTCGGGGCACAAGATGTATGCCCCCTACGGAGCGGGCCTGCTCCTTGCACCGAGACGTTGCATCGAGCGGTATCGGCCCCACCAAGTCGGAGGGGCTGCCGTTTCTTGGGTCACGAGAAACGCGGTCTCTTGGCGTGGCCTGCCACATCTTCAGGAGGCCGGCTCGCCGAATCTCGTCGGCGTCGTCGCGATGGCGGCTGCCGTGGAGCGACTGACGTCTCTCGGGATGGATCGCGTTCACCAGCACGAGAAAGAGATAACCGAGTACGCGCTGGAGAAGCTCAAGTCCATCAGCAAGCTGCGCCTCTATGGCTCTTGGGAGACAGATTCTGCCGATCGGCTGGGAGTACTGACCTTCAACATCACAGGCGTTCACTACCACCTCGTCTCCGCCATATTGGCCTACGAATACGGGATCGCGACGCGCAGCGGCGCGTTCTGCTCCCACCCGTACGTCTCGGAACTCGTCTCTTCTCAGCAAGGCGGGGACGCGGCGGGCACGCAGCCGGGCGCTGTCCGGGCCAGCATCGGACTGTTTAACACCAAGGACGACATCGATGCGCTCGTTGCCGGCCTGAAGGCGATCTCTGCCGGCGACTACTCGCACGACTACGTGTTCGATGATCAGGCTTGCTCCTATCGACCCACATCGTGGGACTACGTACTCAGCTGTACAGTCCCGGCTGAGTGGATCCCCAACCGTGCCGATTGCCAGCTGAAGTAGCGACCGGGAGACCGTTCCAGTACAACCGAGACGAATCGGGCAGACTTGCTCCACTCGGACACGGTTGAGAGCCTCATCCGCCTGAATCGAAAGGTCTTCTGTAGGTGGGAACTAGGGATTCGGCTGTGAACTCGCAGTTTGGAACCACTGGAAGAGCGATAGACGGATTCGGTCATTGTCAATGCATGTCTAGAACCGCCACCGTGAGGTCGATTCAGGAGCGGTTCCTCCTGGTGACCTACCGAGACGGTTCCCGGACCGGCATCCGCAGTTCGCCCCTGAGCCCTCCCACCCGACCGGCTATAATCCCGAGCACTATGTGCCTTGCTGCTCCTGCACGCGTGACTTCGATTGCCGACAACGTTGCCACTGTGGACTACGGCGGCGTGGAGACGAAGTGCCGTCTGGACACGCTGACCGAGGAGGTCGCGGTCGGCGACTACGTGCTGATCCACACCGGGTTCGCGATCCGGAGGCTCTCCCCGGAGGACGGGGAAGAAACGTTGAAGCTGTTCGACGAGCTCGCCGCTTCGCTTGCCGAAGCGGCGGAGGAGAATCCGGTCGGACCGGATTCTCCCGTCGGTGACGAATCCCCGTCTGCCACCAAGAGCCGCTCATGAGCCCGTTGTTTCACTTCTCCGATCCGGCCCGCGGGAAGGCGTTGGCCGAGGCGATCGACAAGCTCGCGCCGGCCGATCCGCTGAAGATCGTCCACGTCTGCGGGACGCACGAGATGGCGATCACGCAAAACGGCCTCCGTCGGTTCCTCCCGAAGACGGTCGACCTGCTGGAGGGGCCGGGCTGCCCGGTCTGCGTGACCCCGGCACGGGACATCGACACCGCAATCGCGATCGCGCGGGCCGGCGCTACTCTGTGCACGTTCGGCGACATGATCCGCGTTCCGGGAAGCGAGCTGTCGCTCGACGAAGCCCGCTCGGAGGGGTGCGACGTGCGGACGATCCTCTCCGCGGCCGACGCCGCCGCGATCGCGCGGGAAACCGATCGCGAAGTGGTCTTCTTCGCCGTCGGGTTCGAGACGACCGCCCCGATGACCGCGGCGATCCTCCTCGACGATCCGCCGTCGAACCTGTCGGTCCTCGCCTCGCACAAGCGGATCCCGCCGGCGCTCGTCGCCCTCCTTGACCTCCCGGACAACCGGATCGGCGCCTACCTCGCGCCGGGGCACGTCTCGACGATCATCGGGGCCGGTCCGTACGAGGAGTGGCTGGCGGAGCGAAGGATCCCGGTGGTGGTCGGCGGGTTCGAGCCGCTCGACGTCCTGTACGCGGTTGCGTTGATCCTCCAGCAGATCCGCGACGGAACGCCGAGGGTCGAGAACGGGTATCCGCGCGCCGTCGATCCGGAGGGCAATCCGGCGGCGCTGGAGCTGATCGATCGGGTCTTCGAGACCGTCGAGGCGAGCTGGCGCGGGATCGGCGCGATTCCCGCGACCGGGCTCCGGCTCCGCGAGGGGTTCGCGGCGTTCGACGCGACGACCCGGTTCGACGTCGAGCTCCCCGAGGCGCGGGACGAGATTCCGGGATGCCGGTGCCCGGACGTCCTGACCGCTCGCGCGGTCCCGAGCGACTGTCCGTTGTTCTCGGTCCGCTGCACCCCCACGTCGCCGGTCGGGCCGTGCATGGTCGGCGCGGAAGGCGCCTGCTCGATCTGGTTCCGCTACGGAGGGGAGCGTCCGCTGTGAGCCCGGGCAAGAAGGAGCCCCACATCACCCCGCTGCACGGGGCCGGCGGCGAGCTGATGGGCGAGCTGCTCGAACGGCTGATCCTGCCACGGTTCGGCGAGGGCACCGTCGGACGGATCGGTCTGAAGGCGCTCGACGACGGCGCGACGATCGCGCTTCCCGAAGGCGAGAAGGGCGAGCTGGTCCTGACGACCGACAGCCACGTCGTCAAGCCGATCTTCTTCCCCGGCGGGGACATCGGCCGGCTCGCCGCGGCGGGGACGATCAACGACCTCGCGGTGATGGGCGCGCGGCCGATCGCGCTGACGCTCGCCGCGATCATCGAGGAGGGGTTCCCGATCACCGATCTCGAGCGGATCCTCGAGTCGCTCGCCGCAACGCTCGCGGAGGTCGGCGCGCCGGTCGCCTGCGGCGACACGAAGGTGATGCCGTCCGGCGACGTCGACGGGATCGTCCTCAACACGACCGGCCTCGGGATCGCGGCGCGAGCGATCTCCGACGCGGACCTCCGGCCCGGCGACCGCGTTCTCCTCACCGGGACGATCGGCGACCACGGGATGGCACTCCTCGCGGCGCGGGAGGAGTTCCAGCTGAAGACCCGGCTCGAAAGCGACGTCGCGCCGATCTGGCCACTGATCGCGCCGGTCGTCGAACTCGGCGACGCGGTTCACGCGATGAAGGACCCGACGCGCGGCGGCCTCGCCGCGGCGCTGAACGAGATGGCCCGCAAGTCGGGGGCGTGCATCGAGATCCAGGAGCCGGCGATCCCGATGCGCGAGCCGACCGTCGGGCTGTCGGAGCTGCTCGGGATCTCGCCGCTCGACGTGGCGAACGAGGGGAAGGCGATCGTCGTCGTCGCGCCCGAGGCGGCGGACGAGGCGCTGAATCGGTTGCGGGCACACCCGCTCGGCGCGGACGCCGCGATCGTCGGGACGGTGACCGACGAGCACCCGAAGCGTGTCGTGCTCGACACTGAGGTCGGCGGGCGCCGGTTCCTCGACATGCCGCTCGGCGACCCGGTGCCGCGCATCTGTTAGGACGCAGCGAGAAATTCGCTGAGTCCTGATGGTCGAAGCTCGCAGAGCGAGCTTCGACTTGTATGGAAGTTCGCAGCGATGGGAGGAAGAGAAGATGCCGAAGAATGACAAGCGACATATCGCGATCGTCGGGGCGACGTTGATCGACGGGACCGGCGCGGAGCCGGTCCCGAACGCCGCCGTTCTGGTGGAAGGGGGCTCGATCGTGGCGGTCGGAGCGGGTTCGACGGTCGATCTCCCGGCCGAAGCCGAGGTCGTCGAAGCGGAAGGCCGCTTCCTCCTCCCCGGGCTCATCGACGCCCACGTCCACGTCTCCGTCCCCGACCACGTCGCGACCGCGCCGAAGGGGGACCCGACCGCGTACGCGACGGTGATCGCGACCCGCAACCTGCGAACCGCGCTGCAGGCCGGCGTCACCACGGTGCGCGACGTCTGCGGCGACCGGATCAATCTGGCGCTCCGCTCGGCCCAACAGCGCGGCCAGCTGATCGCTCCGCGCATCTACACCTCCGGGAAGGGGATCTGCATGACCGGCGGGCACGGCTCCGGCTTCGCCGGCTCCGTCCACGAGGTCGACGGGCCGGAGGCGGTCCGCCACGCCGTTCGGATCGAGTACAAGGCGGGAGTCGACCTGATCAAGCTCCTGTCGTCCCACCGGACCGACCGGCCCGAGTTCTCGTATGAGGAGATCGAGGCCGGTGTCGACGAGGCGCACCGCCTCGGGCTGCGGGTCGCCATCCACGCCGCAAACTACGTCTCCACCGGCATGGCGGCGCGCGCCGGCGTCGACGTGATCGAGCACGGGAGCTTCCTGAGCGAGGAGACGGTCGATCTCATGGCGTCGAAGGGGATCGTCCTCGTCCCCACCCTCTGGGTGAAGCACGACCTGGCGGAGCGGCTCACGGAGTACAAGAAGACGCCGGAGAAGTACCCGTGGGGCGACGCGATCGACCTCGAGGAGAGCGCCGCCTGGTTCCGGCGCTGCGCCGAGCAACTCCCGGAGACGATGCGGCTCGTCCGCGAGCGCGGCGTGACGATCGCCGCGGGGACGGACTTCGTCCTCGCCGATCAGCCGTGGTGCCTCCTCCCCGAGGAGGTCGAGTGGCTGGTGCGGCTCGGTCTTTCGCCGATGGAGGCGCTCGTCGCGGCGACGCACGGCGGCGCCGATGCGCTCGGGCTGACCGATCGGCTCGGGACGATAGAACCGGGAAAGTGGGCCGACCTGATCCTCGTCGATCCCGACCCGCTCGAGGACGTCGCGGCGCTGAAGTCGGTCTCCTGGGTGATGCGAAGCGGGAAGGTCGTCCCGCGAAGCCCGGAGTGGGACCGCCGCCCGATCAAGGATCCGATCGAACTCTGAGGGTTCGGTTCACCACGTCAGTTGGTCTCAACGCGTGAGCCAAGACCTCTGTGCGATTGGCCCATGCGGCCAATCGCAAACGAGAAGCTCGCCGTACTTGCTTCTCGTGTGGGTGACGAATTGCGGTTCAACGTTACCGCGTAAGCCAGGATCTCCTATCCGCGAGCTTCTTCCCGCTCGATTGGCACGTGGGGCAGTAGTATGCGTGCTCGGCCGCGGACGGCCGAGCACGAACGAGAAGTTCGCTGCGCTCCCTTCTCGGGTAGGTAACACACAAGCGTCTGCGCTACCTCGTCAACCAGGAACGGCGATCGGCGAGGGTCTTGCCACTTGACTGACACGTAGGGCAGTAGTAGGTCTTCTTCTGCGCGTACCGGATTTCGGCTATCGGAGTACCGCATTCGGGGCACGGCTGACCGGTGCGCTTGTAGACGCGGAGGAAGTCACGCGCGTGCCCCGCGACGAGATTTCCGCCCGCTCGCGCACGGATCTCCTCGATCGCATGCGCGAGCACGACGCGCGTCTCCCGATGCAGTCGCTCGATCTCTTCGCCCTTCAGCGTCGAGACGTAGCGGATCGGGGAGAGCTTCGCGGCGTAGAGGATCTCGTCGGCGTACGCCGTGCCGATCCCGGCGATCGTCGCCTGGTCGGTCAGCGCCTTCTTGAGCTGGCGGCGGAGCCCGGCGAACGCGTCGATCAAGTACTCGACCGTGAACGCGCCGAAGAGCGGCTCGATGCCGAGCAACGCCACCGACGCAACGTCGTTCGGCTCGCGGACGACGTGGAGGCGGACCCGCCGCTTCGTCCCGTTCTCGATCACCCGCAGCTCCTCCCCGTCGTCAAAGCCGAAGACGAACCCGGTCGCCTTGGTGATCTTCGTGTCGCCGCGGCTCTGCACCAGACGGCCGGCGAGCATCAGGTGGAGGACGACGTGGAGATCCTCGCCGCAGGAGAGGACCAGGTGCTTCCCGCACCGTTCGACGCCCACGAACGACCGGCCGACGAGCGCCTCGGCCGGCGGATCGACGGTCTTGAGGATCCCCGGGTGGTACGCCCGCGCGCGGGCGATCGGCCGCGAGAGGATCCGATCCTCGAGGACCTCGCGCATCACTTCGAGCTCGGGGAGTTCGGGCATCGTGGACCTCCGCGCCGATTATAGCCGCCGAACGGACCGCTGTGCCTCCCGCGATGGGTGCGCAACGTCCCATTCGCAGGCCCCTTCCATCCTCACTTCGCGACCCTCGCCGGTGCAGAATGGAGCCGAAGCGAAGGAGTATCGGACCTTGTCGAAGCTGCAGAGAGCGATCATCGCGAGGCTGTTGCTTCTGGCCGCCTTCTGGCTGAGCGGCTGCTCGTTCTTCTCGTCGCCGATCAACATCTCCGGGCTGTGGCAAGGCCAGCTCCAATGGACCGACGGCCCCGGTGCAGGCTTCACCAGTCCGATCACGTTCGACTTCGTGCACGACGGCAGGCAGCTGTCCGGAACGGTCACGCTGATGGGGCCGGGGTCCACTCCGTTCGATCTCGACATCACCCAAGGAAGCGCGAGGACGCACACGATGTCGCTCGAAGCCTCGGGCGTGGTCCCGATCGATCCGCCGCAGACCGTGGCGATCGAGCTCGACGGCGACTTCCACAATGACCAGATGTCCGGGGACCGGCACGCAGTCAGTGAACGGGACAACGTACCAGCTGATCTGGGAGGTCGTCCTGGTCGCACCAGCGGTTCCCGAAGAGTGACCGCGGCGGGCTGACGCGCTAGAAGTAGGTCCAGATGCTTTCGTACTCCGACGGATCCTCGCCGAGCTCCGCCAGCCGATCGAGGTACTCCCGGATCGACACGTCGACGTACGGCCACGGTCCGACCGGTGCAATCCCCTTCTCCCACGGATGGAAGAGGTAGACGCGACGGCCGTCGGAGCGGATGGCGATCAGCTCCCGGTCCTGCTTCGCACGCAGGTGGCTTTTTCCCAGGCCGGGCACGTTGAAGACCGCCTCGTCGGTTCGGAAGATCCCGGGGAGCAGCCGCGCCTCCTCCTTGCGCTCCTGCAGGAGGCGGGCGATCGGGACGAGGTAGTCCCGGTGCTCCTCCTTCCCCTTCGTGTAGAACGTGTAGTACGGATCGATCCCGACCTGCCGCAACGCGACGCGGGTGGCGACCGCCTGGAAGCGGCGACTCGTCTCGATCGTGTACACCTGCTGGTTGTAAACCTGAACCCTGCGCCGGCGGAGCCGATCGACCGCCGCGGCGAGCTCCGGCGTCACCTCGTACGCGCTCTCGACGTGCGTCACGACCGCGACGTTCCTCCGCCCGGGGCTAACGTAGGCGCCGAACCGCTCGGCCAGTTCGGCGCCGATCCGCATCGGCATCGTCACCGGGACGCGCGTCCCGATCCGGAGGTTGCGCACGTGCTCCATCGCCGCGAGCCGCCGGAGGAGATGCTCGAGAAGCCGGTCGTCGAGGAGGAGCGGGTCGCCCCCGGTCAGCAGAACGTCGGTGATCCCGGGATGCTCCTCGAACCACGCGAGCGCCGGCTCCAGGTCCTCGGCCTTCGGAAGCCGCTCGAAGACCATCGCGTCCGAGATCTCCCAGTTCCGCTGGCAGTAGGTGCAAATCTGCGGGCAGGTGTCGCAGACCTTGAAGACGGCGATCGTCGGGTAACGTCGGGTGACCCGGTCGATCGGTGAGGTGTCGCGTTCGCGCATGAAGTCCATCGTCCGCGATCGATCCTGCCGGTGCTCGACCATCCTGCGAACCGTATGAAGCGGCGGGATCACCTGCGAACGGACCTGGCCGTCCTCGTCCCGATCTGTGGACTCGAAATCGAAGAGCGATAGGTAGTACGGCGTGATCCCCCATGGGACGCCGTACCGGACCGCGAGTCGGACGGCGGCGATCTCCTCGGAGCGGAGCGGGACGAGGTCCTGAAGCCGTGCCGCCCCCTCCTCGCCCTTCAGAACGTGCCTCGCCTGCCACGCCGGGGCGGCCCAGTCGTCCTCTGTGGCGTCGAAGGAGGCGAGGATCCGACGCCGGTTCTCGCCGCGCTTCCGGACGATCTCCCCGTCGAGACCGCTCGGATGGACGGCCGTCCTTCGCCAGACCTCATCGGCGAGCTCGTCGAGGAAGTGCGACCTCTCCGTCGCTGCGCGCCGGCCGGTTCTCGGGAACCCCCCTTCCGGCTCCTCCGATCGCTCGGGGCTTCCGATCTCCCGCCCGAACCAGCCGCGTCCGACGCCGGAGCGCCCGTTGATCGCGCGAAACAGGTGGAGGAACTCGTCGACGAATCCGGCCTCGACTTCGTCGTCGTGCCCACGCGCCAGCCGCCAGAGCGCCTCCACGGTGCTGAATCCGGCGATCGCCTCGCTTTCCGGCGACAGGAGGTTCTTGAACGTCCCGATCGCATCGAGGGCCGACGACCACTCTAGCCGGTCGAGATCGAACGCGCCGGTTCGAACCGCCTCCTCGAGCTCCGTCAGGTAGTCGAGCAGGCGGCCACGTGCCTCGGAAAGGGTGTCGCTTCGGACGAGCGCCTCCTCGACCGTCGGGGCCTCGTGCCACAGCTTCTCGATCCGTGTCTCCGCTTCGATCCGTCGTCCTCGTGGCTCCGCCATAACTCACCTCCTCGGCGCAACGGCACCCCGACCCTTGCGGCAAGCTTGGAGCCGGGCCGCGTGCCCGAACTCCACGTTTCGATCTCTTTCAGGTCTGTGGCCGCTCCTACGCCCGTCGGTTACAGGGCCTCGCACGGCCTCGAATCACGCGCTGCTGCTCACCATTGTGGCTGTGGCCACATCGAGTCAAATGGGTGCGCGATCCAACAACGTAACCAGTATAACACAAACGGAGTGATGAACCGAAACCGGCTCTCGATCGGGCCTCTTGCCTAGACGCGCTCCTCGCGCCGGTCCGTCTCGATCGCCGCTGGGTCGCGCTCGGACGGGGCGCCGTACCCCCCGCCGCCCGGGGTGCGAACGCTGACGACCTCTCCGTAGGCGAGGCCGAAGGACCCCTTCGCCGGGAGACCGATCTCCTCGCCGTCCCGGACGACCACGTTCTCACCGGCCTCCCCCGGCTCGCCGCCGGCGAGTCCGTACGGTCTGCGCGACCTGCGCTCGGTCAACAGCGAGACGCGGGCGTCCGGGCAGAGAGACCGGATGTCGCGGCGGACACCGAGCCCACCGCGGAACCGCCCCGCGCCGCCGGTCCCCCGGCGGAGCTCGTACCGCTCAACGCGCAACGGATAGGCGATCTCGAGCGCCTCGATCGGCGTGTTCAGGGTGTTCGTCATGTGCGAGTGAATCCCGTCGATCCCGTCCTTGTTCGGCCGCGCCCCGAAACCGCCGGCGATCGTCTCGTAGATCGAGAACGGGCCGCCCGTCCGCGGGTCGGTCCCGCCGATGGCGAGGTTGTTCATCGAGCCCTGGCAGGCGGCGATCGTCCGCTCCGGAACGAGCCGTCCCAGGGCGCCGAGGATGACGTCGACGACCCGCTGCGACGTCTCCAGGTTCCCGCCGACGACCGGCGCGGGCGGCCTGGGGTTCACGATGCTTCCGACGGGCGCGTCGATCGCGACCGGCCGATAGCAGCCGGCGTTCGGCGGGATCTCGGGGTCGGTGATCGCGCGGACGGCGTAGTACGTCGCCGACGTCGTGACCGCCAACACCGCGTTCACCGGGCCCCGTACCTGCTCCGCGGTCCCGGCGAAGTCGACGGCGATCCGATCCCCCTCGATCGTGATCGAGACGCAGATCGGAATCGGCTCGCCCGAGACGCCGTCGTCGTCGAGGACGTCGAAGAACTCCGCGGTCCCGTCCGGCAGCCGTTCGATCACCGCCCGCATTCGTCGCTCGGAGTAATCGAGGATCGCCGCCATCCCGTCGGAGACCCGCTCGATCCCGTACCGGAGGACGACCTCGGTCAGCCGCTCGATCCCCGTCACGCAGGCGGCGCGCTGGGCTCGGAGATCGCCCCACCGCTCCTCGGGCGTCCGGACGTTGAGGAGGACGAGGTCGACGAGGTCGCGATCGACCGT
>Ga0180434_10000906_pt1 | contig 43342 bp, 28 predicted proteins | sample SS_ome_7_FD_132453 | JGI IMG/M metagenome (GOLD analysis project Ga0180434, IMG submission 132453) | Hypersaline lake sediment archaeal communities from the Salton Sea, California, USA - SS_1_D_2 metaG | ecosystem: Environmental > Aquatic > Non-marine Saline and Alkaline > Hypersaline >... | reverse complement strand
GTCGCCGCCCTGGTTCTCGCGGACGCCGCAGTAGCCGCGCTCGACCTCGGCCACGACGCACTCGCGCGGGCACAGGGTGCAGCGGACGGCCGCATCGGGCAGCCGCTCGTACCACATGGCCTCGCGGACGACGGTGCGGGGACGGGCGCCGGCGACGGTGTCGGTGGCCACGTCCTGGCCGAGGGCGGGCGCGGCGCAGAGGGCGCAGGCCCCCGCGCCGGCGGTGCGGAGGAAGTCGCGGCGGTTAAAGGATCGGCCAGGTGTCATATGCCCTTCCCGGGCGGCGGGCCCGCCTTCGGCGGGTAAATCTCCCGACCCGCCGCGCTCCATCGTTCTCCTTTTGCGCGCGGCGGCCCAGGAGGGCCGCCGCGCGGGATCCATTATCCGACCTCCAGCCAGGGTTTGCCGAGGCTGACCACCTCGATGCGCGCAAGGTCCGCCGTCCCCAGTCCGCGCTCGGCGCCGGAGGCCAGGTAGCGGACGGGCCGGCCGTCCTCGGCCAGCGGCTTCATGCCGGCGGCGGCGCGCTTGCGGAGCAGGATCTGGCGTCCGACGGCGTCGGCGGCGACGGGGTCCGTGCTGAGGATGAGCCCGCCGTACGGCCACTGCCACTTGGGCCGGGGCGCCGGGCCGCCCTGGTACTGGGGCCGGCCGGCGTCGCACAGGGCCAGCCGCAGCCGGCTGCGGATAGGCTTCTGGGCACAGGCGTCGGCGATGAACGGGTCGCAGCAGTCATCGTGATATTTATTCGGGTTGTGGATGGCGCCGAAGAAGTTCTTCATCACCGCCGTCAGGCCCGCCAGGTTGTGGTCCTTCAGGATGGCGGCGCTCACGAGGGCGGTCGTCTCGTCCGTCACAATTCGGCTGATGAGGCTGCCCGTGGCGCCGCTGCTGTACACCTCGGCGGAGTATCCCGCGTGGCCGCGCGAGGCCAGCGCGTCGGTGCCGTAGCAGCGGACGCCCTTGCCGCGGGCACGCAGCGTGTAGCCGGCCCGGCGGAGTTCGCGGTTGGTGCGGTCCCAGAGGATGACCTTGCCGGGCGGCAGGCCGATGGCGCCGACGGCGCGGACGAGCCCCTCGGCCACCGCCGGCCGGGTCGGCAGGCCCAGGCAGTTGACCTTCACGCCGAGGCGGTCGTCCGGGCGGAACCAGCGTGCCCAGGCGTCGGCGGCGCGGTCGGCACCGGCGAGGGCCTTGGCGGCCTCGTCGAGGAGTTCGCGGACGGCCTCGGGCGAGGGGCCGTCGCCGTCGGCGGCAAGAAAAGCGTGGCGGATGACGACGACGCGCGACACCGCGCCGCCGGCGGCTTCGTCGCCGCCGGCCTCGGTGGCGCCCGAGGGGGAGGCGCCCGGCTGCGGTCCGGGTTCCGGTTCGCTCTTGGCGCAGGAGGCGAGCGGGAGACCCGCCGCCGCGCCGACCAGCGCGCCCGAGGCCCCGGCTGCACGGGCCAGGAAACGTCGGCGGGAAACGGATTGAGGGTTGGACAGAGTCATATATCTACTAGCGTTATTCGCGACGTTCTCCCGGCCGGACAAGACCGGCCGGGCCACACAGCCATCGGTTACGCTGCGTGCGGCGGGTACGGAGACCCGCCGGGCACGAAGTCGCGTGATCGTTCTACGGCGACGCATCCTCCTTCTCGCGGAACACCTGGGCGGTGAAGCGGTAGAGTTTCGTCTCGTCGTCCCGCCAGGCCCCGTTCGGCAGGCCCGCCTTGCCGCACAGGTGGATGAGGTAATCCAGCCGGTCCCAACCCTGCTCGATGGGGACCTGCGGCAGAAAGACGCCCCGCCGCCGGCCGCGTGCCACGATGAGTCCGTCGCGGCCGATGACGATGCCCTCGATGTCCTCGACGGGCTTGGTGGGCGAGAGGACCGAGATCTCAATCGTCAAATCGTCCACCTCGTCCTTCGTGACGGGGTTGGAGCGGAAGCGGCGATCCTCGCACGCGTGGCAGGCGTTGCGGACGACCGACCGGTAGAGCGGCTCGACGCCCCGGATGTGCCCGATGCACCCGCGGAGCCGGCCCGCGTTCTTCAACGTGACGAAGGCGGCGCGGCGGGCCTTGAGGGCGGGCGCGAGGTCCGCCCCGTCCGCGTCGACCTCCAGCACCTTGCCGGTTTCCAGAAAATGGGTGACGGCCTGGCGCGCCAGGTCCAGGAGCGTCTGCTGCTCGGCCCGGTTCAACCCTCCGTTGCTCCGCCAGAAGACGAGCGAGTCGTAGGTGACGGAGTTGGTCCAGTCGCCGGTCATCTCGCCGCTGAAGTCCAGGGCGACGCGGGCGGCGCGGACGTCGGCGTAGGGCTGGATGACCTTCAGGAACAGGCCGATGCCGTTCCGCCCGCAGATGGTGTCGCCCGTCTCGGCGAGGTGGCGGTCCCAGGCGGCCAGGTCGCACCGGCAGAGACAGCGGACGGCCTCGGCGTTCAGGCGCTTCAGGTTCTGCCGCACGTTCTTCTTGAACGGCACGTACCGGAAGTTGGGCCCGTAGTGTGTGAAGTCGCTGCTCGTGACCAGGAGCGTCTTCTCGTTGAGGAGGCCGCGGACGGTCTCGGCCAGGCGAGCCCGATCGGCGTCGGTCAGGTCGCCCACCAGCAACTCGACCATCTCGAAATCCTCCAGCACGCGCTGGAGGAACGGCAACTGGTTCTCGCACGACCATTCGATCCGGTGGCAGGCCGGCTGCTCGGTCACCACGGGGCAGGCCAGCAGCGCCTCCCGCGCCGCCAGGTCCACCGGGATACGCCCCAGCGGCGTCTCGTAGGCGTCGACCCGCAGCACGGAGGCCTTGCGCAGCGGCCGCGTGTGGCTCAGGCCGACCAGGATCACCCGGTCGTAGGCGTGTCCCTTCAGGGCGACGTAGGCGTGGCCGGCACACGCCCCGCTGAACCGGTACCCGGCGTGCGGCACGATGAGGGCAAGGGGCGCCTCCGGGATGGCCGGCTTCTTGACATCGAGATACTTATCCACGAGCCCGGCGAGGCGATCCTTGCCGGCGGGGAACCACCGCCCTGCCCCGGCGCACGCATGGACCTTGCCGGTGGGCGCGGGATCGGACGCGGACGCTTCTGCCGGTTCGGGCGCGGGGTCGGGCGGGGCTTCGGGCGGAGCCGAGGCGTGGGCCCCGACGTTTCCGCTCTCCGTCTCCTCGGCGGCGGAAGGACGGGCCGGCCCGTCATCCTCCGCCGAGCACGACGCCGCCATAAACGCCAGCATCACGAGCAGCGCCCAGCAGGCCGGAATCGAACACGCGAATCGCCGGGCGGTCATGGGATGCCTCCAGTGCATGAGGCGGACACACGCGATGCCTCGCGCTGCGCAGGGATTATAGCGCTCGGCGAGCGCTGAGACAACCGGCACCCGGCCGTCTCAGAACCGCTCCCCCGGAATCACCGCTTCGCATTCCGCGCGGCACACTATCAGAACTGCTCCCAGTGGATCACGTCTTCCAGCGGCCGCTTGTCCGGGTTCGGCAGATCGCCCGACGGGTAGCCCAGGGCGACCAGCGATACGAGGTGCATGTCCCCAGGCGCGCCCACCTGCCGGACGATCTCGCCGGCGTACGGTTTCTTGTCGCCGGCGACCCAGCAGCCGGCGAGGCCGAGCGCGTGGCCCGCCAGGAGCATGTTCTGCGTGGCCGCCGAGGCGTCCTCCAGGTAATACTTCGTCTCGGCCGCCAGGACGACGATGCAGACCGGGGCGTCGGCGATGAACGGCCCGTGGTCGGTCGTGGAGGCGATCCGGCGGCGGGCCTCGGCGCCGGTCACGACGACGAACTCCCACGGCTGCTCGTTGCGGGCGGTGGAGGCCAGGCGGCCGGCGTCCACCACCTGCTCCACCAGGGCGGGGTCCACCTCGCGGTCGGCGAAGGTCCGGCACGAGCGGCGGGTTCGGAGGGCATCGAGGGCGTCCATGACTTCTCTCCTTGTGGCTTGAGACACGCGGGATGTCATTCTGAGGCCTGAGGCCCCGCTCCCGGGGCCGAAGAATCTCGCCGTGGTGAGCCGTCGGCGGAACGCCGACGGCCGTCGACCTGCGGTCGACGGCTCAACGGGTCTTGTGGCGCACAGCGCGGCGGGTCCGGATACCCGCCACCACATAAGGGAAAGCCAACGATTGTCATTCAATCACTCAATGGGTCCCGGAACGAGACGGGGCGGCTGCTTCGGCTGCGGCGTCGGCGCCGGCGAGAGCGTGATGACCTGCTGGTCCACCACGTCGACGCGGCCGGTGCCGGGATCGTAGGTGATGGTGCGGGCGGCAATCTGGCCGAACTCCTGGGTGGCCTCGTTCTGCCGCCACAGGCGGGCCCACTCGCCCGGTTCCGGCCCGCGGTACAGGCGGACGAGTTCCGGCCGGCGCTGATAGATGAGCCGCTCGCCGGCCCCGCGGCGGTCGTCGATCCAGAGGAGCACGTCGCCGCGGGCGATGAGTTTCTCGACCCGCATCCGCTCCTCGCGCGGCGTGGGGGGGGCGGCCGGGCCCGGGCGTTCGCCGAAGACCACCTGGAGGTCCGTGCTCCGGATGCGGGTGGTCGTGGGCTCGCGCCGACGGCCGCCCGCCTCGCCCGGCACGCCGCGGCCGGTGTGGACGGCCTCGGTGTCGCCCTGGAAATACGCCTGGTTGCCGAGGCCGTCGAAGGCCATGCTGTCGGCCCAGGCGACCTGGGTGCGGGCGTAGCCGCGGGGCGCCTTGCCCCGCCAGGCGTCGTGGGCGGCCTCGGGCGTCAGCGATGTCGCGGAAGCCTCCTGCGAACCGGCCCGCTCGCGGGCCAGGATGCGGAGCCGGCCCGGGCCGTGCATGTAGGCCTTGCGGCTTTTCTCCAGGTACGTGAGGTTGTCTCCGGTGATTTCCATGCGGTGACGGATGGCCCGGCCTTCCTCGAGGCGCTGGTCGACGGCGATGACGTCCTTCTCGGCCAGGACGCGGACGAGCCGCTTCCGGCCGAAGAGGTTTTGCAGGCCTTCGTCGGCGGCTGCGTTCTCGTCGGCCGTCTCCGCGGCTTCGCCGGAGGTGTCTTCGGATGCAGCCCCGCCGGCGGCGCCTCCGGCAGTGGACGGCTCGGCGTCGGCGGGCGCGTCGGCAAAGTGGACCCATAGCCGCCGGCACTCGAGGTCCGTGCCGCCCGTCCCGGCCGTCACCTCGCCGTCGAAGCGGGCGAAGTTGCGCCGGTCGGAGAAATGCATGTCCCGGTGCCAGGTCACGAGGAGCGGTTCGGGCCGGGCGCGCGGCCGGCCGCGCAGGTCCGTCGTCGCGGGAACCTCCAGTTCCCCCGCCCCGGTGACGGTGGCCCGGCCGTCGGCACGGGAGAACCGGATGTGCGGCCCGACGATGCGGGAGTCGCCCCGGCGGGCCCGGGCGGGCCGACCTTCCAGCAGCAGGGTGCCGGCGGCGGTGTCGCGGCGGACGTGGTCGCCCTCGGCCCGCAGGTCCTCGCGGTCGATCAGCACCTCGCCTCGGGCCTCCAGGAACCGGGCCTCCGTCTCGCCCTCGTCCGAGACGCCGAAGGCGACGGCCAAGTCCTGGGCCCGTATCCTGCCCTTCGGGTCGTTGATGGCCACGTCGCCGGAGGCGTCGAGGTGCGTGGGCCGGGCGCCGCCGTCCGGGTTACGGGCGAAACGGATGTCGAGGTCCTCGGCGGCGATGTCGCCCATCTGGGCCGCCTCGTCCGGCTCGGTCCCGCCGACGGGGGCGTTCTTCAGCAGCACGTCGCCGTGGCCGAGGAGCCGGCGGAGCGCCTGGCCGCGGTCATCCTCGGCCGGGTAGAAGTCGATGGTCAGGTCGTCGCCCTTGAGCAGGCCCTTGGCCTGCTTGACAACCGCCTGGCCGCGGAAGCGGGCCCGGCGAATCTCGCCGAGACCCCGACCGGCGTCCTCCGGCAGGCGGTAGAACGCCAGCCGCAGGCCCTTGTGCCAGGTGGCCTCCAGTCGGTCGGCCTCGGGGGTCGCGGCGTCGGCATCGGCGGCATCAGCGGACGAGGCGGTCTCGACGGAGGAAGCGGGCGAGGTATCCGGTCCTTCCCCGGCGGCGGAGGGAGTCGCGCCCGTCAGGCCGGCCGTCCGGACGCGGGCCCGGAGCCGGCCCTCGCCGGTCACCTCGGCGGTGGCGGCGGCGCGGTCGAAGTCCAGCCGGCCGCCCGTCAGCAGGAGCCGGCCGGGCTGCTCCAGCCGCATCGGCGAGTCCTGCCCGATGACCGTGCCGGACCCGGTCCGCGTGTTGTAGCGGACGGTGCCGCCGGTGATGCGGGTGTCGCCGTCCTCGACGACGGCCGGTCGGCCCGTGGCAGAGACACGGTACTGCTCGTCGCCGAGCGATCGGCGTTCGTCCGGGCCGACGGGGGTGATGATGAGCGGCCCGTCGGCGACGACCGTCATGAGGGGCGCCGGCGGGGCCTCCTCGTCCGCGGACGCCGGCGGCGGCGCAGACGGCGATGCCGCCACGCCCGCCGGCGCGGCCGCGCCGGGCTCCTCGGCCGGTGCGGGGGGCCCGGCCTCGCCGGCCGGGACGGCCGGGGGGGCGGACCCGCCCGGCATCGCCCCCCGGGACCGGTTGTAGAGCGTCAGGTGCTCGCAGCGAAGCCGCTGGGCCCCCTGGCGGGCATGGACGTCGCCGGCCAGGTCGATGCGCCAGAGGTCGCCGGCCTCGTCGGCGTCGGGCGAGCCTTCCCGGTCGACGGCGTCGGCCGGGGCACCGGGCACCCCTGGGGCGCCCATCGAGGTCGGCGGAGCGGGGCCGGCAGCCGTCTGCGCCGTGCTGCCCTCCCCTTCCCCCCGGGCCTCTGCCGGGGCGGTCAGGCTCACACGGAGGCGCCGGCCCGCCTCGAAGGTGATGAGGATGTCCTCCAGGAAGGTCATGGTGTCGAGGCGGCGCGTCTCGGGGTCGAGGGCCATCCGCATCTTCGAGGCCGAGAGGGTCATCTCGCCCCCCGCCATCAGGACGGGCCCGTCGGTGGCGATCTCCTGCGACGCGTTGTCGAACGTCACGTCCTCCAGACCGACCAGGATGTCGTCGGCGTAGTCGTCCGGCGAGCCGCCGTCGTGGACGAGGACGACGTTGCCCCACAGCCGGCCGGACTGGATGTCGTCGGCGTCGGTCAGGGCGCCCTTTGTCCGGACGCGTCCGCGTTCGGCGAGCAGCGTGATGACCTCGCCCTGCTCGCTGAAGAAGCGGATGCACGGCCTCTCGATGTCGGCCGTCTCTTTCTCCAGGTGTTCCACGACGTCGGCCAGGAACTGGAGTTCGGTCCGCCCGTGGCGGTCCTTGCGAATGAAGTTGACGTCGGTGGAGAACACGTGGCCGAGGGGACCGACGGTCTCCATCTCGACGCCGGCGGCAGGCATCCGGCCGGTCTCATGCGCCTCCGGCCGGTGCCGGCCTACGAGGCTCCGCTCCCAGTCGCGGTACACGTACCACATGACGGCGAAGACGAAGCCGACGCCCAGGAGCGGCAGCAGCACGAGCATGACGCGGCGGAAGGTCACGGGCGTGCCCTCCACGGTCGGCGGGCCCGGGGCAGGCGCCCGGGCAGCCGGTCCTCGTAGCGCCGGGTCACGTCCCGCCAGCGGTCCTGGTAGACGAGGAGCAGTTCGACCGTTTCGCGGACGGCGCCGGCCCCGCCTTGGGCCCGGGTCACGTAATGGGCGAGGCGGCGGACGGCTTCCGGGGCGGCGGGCACCGCCACCGCCAGGCCCGCCCGGGCCAGGACGGGCAGGTCCGGCAGGTCGTCGCCGACGGCGCAGGTCTCGGCGGCGGTGCAGCCGGCCTCTTCGAGCAGTTCCTCGAAGGCGGGCAGTTTGTCCTTGACGCCCGTGCGGAGGAATCGGATGCCGAGTTCGTCGGCCCGGCGGCCGATCGTCTCGGACTCCCGGCCGGTGAGGATGGCGGCCTGATGCCCCGCCCGGAGCCAGTACTTGACGCCCTGCCCGTCGGCCGCGCTGAACGCCTTGACCTCGGCCCCGGCCGAGTCGTAGACGATGCGGCCATCGGTCAGGACGCCGTCCACGTCGAGCACGAGCAGGCGGATGCGGTCGAGCACCGGTCCCTCCTACAGGTTGACGCCGGTGGCCAGCAGGTCCTGGACGTCCACCAGGCCGACGAGCCGGCCGGCGTCGTCGACGACGGGCAGTTCCTCGATGAAGTAACGGTTGACGATGGCGATGGCCTCGCCGGCGGTGTCGCCCTGGCGGACGGTCTTCGGGTTGCGGGTCATGACCTCGGCGATGGGCCGCTCGAGGGCGTCGACTCGCCCCTCTTCGAGCAGCCGGCGGAGGTCGGCGTCGGTGAAGATGCCGGTGAGGCGGCCCCGGCCGTCCACGAGGCAGACGGCGCCGCTTCGGCGTCGCATGGCCTTGAGGCCGGCCAGAGCCCGGCGGACGGTCATGTCGTCGCGTGCAGCGGGCAGGTCCTCGCCCCGGCGCATGACGGTCTCGACCATGACGAGTTGTCGTCCCAGGCTGCCGCCCGGGTGGTAGAGGGCGAACGCCTCGCGGTCGAAGCGTCCGGCCCGCCGGCGCATGGCCAGCACCGTCAGGGCCAGGGCGTCGCCGAGGGCGAGCATGGCGGTCGTCGTGGCGCTGGGGGCCAGGCCCATGGGGCAGGCCTCGCCGATTTCGCCCATCCAGAGGAGAACCGCGGCCTTGCGGGCGAGCGTGGAGTCGCGGTTGCCCGTCATGGCGATGACCGGCGTCTCCATCTTCTCGAGTTGGGCGAGCAGGCGGGTCACCTCGGACGTCTCCCCGCCGTAGGACAGGATCAGGACGATATCCCCGGGCTGGACGCGGCCCAGGTCGCCGTGCACCGCCTCCGCCGGGTGCAGGTACAGGCTGGGCGTGCCGGTGGAGGCCAGCGTGGCGCTGATCTTGCGGGCGATGATGCCGGCCTTGCCGATGCCGCTCGTGATGACGTTGCCCTTGCAGGCGAAGATGCGGTGGACGGCGCGGGAGAACTGTCGGCCGATGCGGTCGGCGAGGCCCTCGACGGCCCGGGCCTCGGCCTGGAGGACGCGGCGGGCGTAGGCGAGGTCGGCCCGGGGTCGGCGATTTTGCTTGCGCTTGGCCATGCGTGGGTCCCGTCTGCGGTCGGGTTGTTCAGTCTAATGGCGGGGGGAAAAGGCTGCAAGGTTCTTCCGCCGGACGCCGATACAAGGGGGGGAGCGGTCTGCCGCCATGCGCCGGATGGCATGGCTGTCCGGACCGGACGCGGATGGGCACACGCCGGAAGCGGGCGTGCGGCCGGGCCGACAAAAGAAGCCCTCCGGCCGCCCCGGGGCATCGCCGAAGGCGTCGCCCGCGCAAGCCGCGGCCGGACGAGGCGCCGGGATGCGCTTGGCCTTAGCACCAATCCGGATACGCCTTCCGGCTTCGGCTCGACGAGCGGGTATCCGGACAGGCGCTTGCCCCGCCGATCTCCGCCTTGCCCCGTCGGCGTCCGATGCGTATAAAAACAATGGGGACTTGTTCGGCCTCACGCGACACTGCGGCCTCTCGCCCTATTAGGCCCACCTTAAGGCATGTGATGAGCGTTGGGACCGCCGCAAAGGCCCACGCCCCCCGTGGGCCGGGCGCTATCCGGGAAATCGCGGTCCACGTGACTCTGCGGAGAATCTCTCGAGAGAGAGACACAGTAACGCCCGACACGGTTTGTCGGTTTAAGGCTTTGGATGCTTGACGGCGGGTGCGTGGCCCGGCCCGTGAGCATCCGCAGGCCCTGAAAGGGCCTGGACGGTTGTAAACAGCAGGGTGAAAGTTTTTGAGGAGGTGCAGACCCATGGGTAACACGCAACACACAACACGAATGGACGTTCGACGGTGGCTGCCGTTCGGTATCATGGCGCTGGTGCTGATTGCGGGGGCGCGGCCCGCCGGGGCCGAGTCGGCCGGGGTTTCTGATAGCGCCCTCGGACCCGAGGCCGAGCAGCGCTACGCCAGGGGCGAGGCCTTCTACGAGGGCGAGTGGATGCCCGTCGAGACTCTCTTCGAAAAGTACTGCCAACAGCGCGACCATCTCCGGGACCTCCGGGAACATGGCGACCACAGCCGGGATCAACTGAACGGACTGCAACGCGAGATAGCCCGGATTCGCGAGGAACAGCGAGAGGAAGAGCAGCCGATCCGGCTCAGGCTCGGCAAGATTCGCCACCAACTGCGCGAGTACAACCACTTCCTCCGGCAGGAGCCGCCCGCCGAGCCGGTCCTCCTGCACCTGCCGCTGCCCGCCCGCTCGACGCTCAAGAGTGAAAACCGCTACGTGAAGGGCCTTTCGAGAACCCAGCGTAGGCTTTTTTCCCGCGCGATCGAGCGCTTACAACGCCAGGAGAACAGCCGCATGCGGCACGACTGGGCCTACCGCGCCCGTCAAGCATGGGTGCGCCGGTGCAAGCAGATCGAGAAGCAGAACGAAATGAAGGTGAAACAGTACCGCACCGAGATAAAGGAATATCAGAAGCAGAGGAAGGCGATCAAGCAGGAGGTGCCCAAACTCGAGGCCGAGGCCAAGAAATTGGAGAAGCAACTCGAGGCCATCGAGAAGAAATACGAGAACAAGATCGCCGCCGCAGGCCAACAGTCCGAAACCATGAGCGGCCGGGTCCAGACCCACTACCGCCGCGTGGACCTCATCGAGCGCAAGGTGGAGGAAATGGCCGAGGCCTTGAGCGCCGTGCCCGAGGAGGTCCTGTGCCAACACGGCATCGCGGCGTTCGAGGGCCAGTTCCAAAGCGTCGAGGACCTGCGGCGTCGGTACAAACGGAGACAGCGCAAGATCGACCACGCTCACGAGAGGCTCCAGGTCGAATGCGAGGAACTCGGCATCCCCTTCCCCGATAATTGGCGCCACCCCCAGCAGGACCGCATGGATAAGATCAAGGCGCTGATCGTGAAGGCGAAGCAGGCCCGCGACGCGACGGGGTGACGGCGTGGTGGGTCCGGCCGGGCGAGTGGACCGAAGCCCCGGAGACCGGCCGGGCCAGGCCGCCGAGGATCCAGGGACCGCCCTGACAGCCGAATCGCGGAATTGCCGGTCCAGGCGAAGGGTGGGTGCGCTGCACGGTCCTCCGCCCGCCCCGGGAGGACGCCCCGCCTCCGGGCCGAACCCGCCTGTCCCTTCCGACACGCACGGCCCGGCGTGATTAGCCTTGCCCCGTCGGCGTACGATTCGTATAAACTAGAAGACTTTCCCGCGCAGGGGAGCAAATCCATGGGGCCCACGATGGACGGTCGAAGGTGGTTCGCGTTCGGTGTCACGGTGCTGGCGCTGGCGTTGGCGCCGCGGCCTGCCGGGGCCGAGGCAACCGAGGTCGGAGAGCCGACCGCCGAGAACGCTGACAATGTCCCCGGCCCCGAGGCCGAGCAGCGCTACGCCAGGGGCGAGGCCTTCTACGAGGGCGAGTGGATGCCCCTCGAGACACTCTACGAGAAGTACGGCCACCAGCGCGACCGCCTGCGGTACATCCGGAAACACGACACCGAGAGTCAGGACCAACTGAACGACCTGAACCGCGAGATGGCCCGGATTCGGAGCAACGAGCGAAAGGCCGAACAGCCGGTCCGGCGCCAGCTCGACAAGGTCCGCCAACAATTGCGCGAGTACAACCACGTCCTCCGGCAGGAGCCGCCTGCCAAGCCGAAACTCCAGCGCCTGCCCCCACCGCCCCATCGGCCGAGCCGCACCCACCGCAACGGCTACCGCTCACGCGACGACAGATACGACCGCGCCCGTCGCCAGTGGGAGCGGCGCTGCAATATCATCAAGCGGCAGAACCGAATGAAGGTGGAACAGTACCGCCGACAGGTAAAGGAGTATCAGAAAAGAAAAAACGACGCCAAGCAGGACGTGCCCCAACTGGAGGCCAAGGCCAGGGAACTCATGAAGCAACTCGACGAGATCGAAAAGCAATACAAGAACAAGGCCGCCCCCACACGCCGGCGGGCCCAATACGTGGGCGACCAGGCCCGAGACCACAATCGCCGGGCCACCGTCCTCGAACACGAACTCGAGGCCATCGCCAAGGCCCTGAAGGCCGTACCCGAAAACGTCCGTCACCAGCACGGCATCGCGGAGTTCGAGGGAGCGTTCCAAACCGTGGACGATCTGCGGCGGCGGCATATGCAGACCCAGCGCGAGATCGACCGCGCCCGCGAAAGCCTCCGGGCCGAATGCGAGCAGATGGACGTGCCCTTCCCCGAGGATTGGCGCCATCCCCAGCAGGACCGCATGGACAAGATCAAGGCGCTGATTGAGAAGATAAAGCAGGCCCGCGCGGCGAGCGGCTAGAGCGCATCGCCGGCCCGGCCGAACCACCTCCCCCGAGCCGATGTCCCGACCGGCCCTTCCCCGCCCCTTTTTCGCTTGCACGTTTCCCCGACGGGGCGTATCGTCTCACGATTCAGGTGTGGCGGTTTCGGCAGGGAAGACCATGCAGACGACGGGCGTGGCAGTCATCGGGTTCGGCACGGTGGGGACGGGCGTGGTCCGGCTGCTCACCGAGGACGCCGACCGCCTGGCCGACGCCGCCGGATGCCGCCTCCGCCTCCGCCGCGTCTGCGACCTCGACCTGGACCGCCCCCGCAGCGTGGACGTGCCCCCCGACCTCCTGACCGCCGACGCCGACGCCTGCGTCAGCGACCCCGAGGTCCAGGTCGTCGTGGAGACGGTGGGCGGGACGGGCGCAGCCGTCGACCTCATGAAGCAGGCCCTGACCGCCGGCAAGGACGTGGTGACGGCCAACAAGGCGGCCCTGGCCGAGCGGGGAGCGGAACTGTTCGAGGCGGCTCGCCGGGCCGACCGCAGCATCGGCTTCGAGGCCGCCTGCGCCGCGGGGGTCCCCGTCATCCGGGCCATCCGCGACGGCCTCATCGCCAACCGCCTCTCGGCCATCATGGGCATCCTGAACGGCACCTCCAACTACATCCTGAGCCGCATGACCGCCACCGGCGCCGCCTACGACGACGCCCTGGCCCAGGCCCAGGCCAAGGGCTACGCCGAGGCCGACCCCACCCTGGACGTCAGCGGCGAGGACGCCCGCCACAAACTGGCCATCCTGGCGGCCCTGGGGTTCGGCACGCTCGTCGACCTGGAGGACGTGTACGCCGAAGGCATCCAGGGCGTCAGCCCGCACGACCTCCAGTTCGGCGGCCAACTCGGGTACGTGCTGAAACTGCTGGCCATCGCACGGGCCGGCGACGACGGTCTCAGCCTGCGGGTCCACCCGACGTTCATCCCGGCCGGCAGCCCGCTGGCGACCGTCTCCGGGGCTGACAACGGCGTGCTCGTGACCGGCCACGCCGTCGGCGACACGTTCTACACGGGCCCGGGGGCGGGCGAGCAGCCGACCGCCAGCAGCATCGTGGCCGACGTCATCGACGCCGCCCTCGGCCGGGCGCAGCAGACGTTCCGGCACGTGACGTGGCTGGCGGGTCGGTGCCCGAGACGGCCGGTCCAGCCCATCGACCGGGTCCGCTCGCGATACTATCTGCGGTTCGACGTGGTCGATAAGCCGGGCGTCCTGGCGGGCATCGCCGGGGTCCTGGGCCGGCATGACATCAGCGTGGCCTCCGTCCTCCAACACGAGCCGACGCGGCCGGATTCGGTCCCCCTGGTCATCACCACGCACGAGGCGCTGGAGGGGAACGTGACCTCGGCCATGGAGGAGATCCAGGACCTGCCCTCCATGGCCGGACCCACCGTCCGGGTCCGCATGCTCGACCCCCACCAGGCCGTGGAGACGCCGTGAAGTACGCCATCGTCATTCCGGACGGGGCAGCCGACCGGCCTACCGAGTCCCTCGGCGGCCGGACGCCGCTGGAGGTGGCGCGCCTGCCCCACATAGACCGCATCGCGGCCGAGGGTCGGCTCGGCACCGCCCAGACGGTCCCCCCCGGCATGGCGCCCGGCAGCGACGTCGCCACCTTGAGCCTGCTCGGCTACGATCCCGTCACGTGCTATACGGGGCGGGCGCCCCTGGAGGCCGCCGCCCAGGGCATCCAGTGCCGGCCGGAGGACTGGATCTTCCGCTGCAACCTCGTGACCGTGGCCGAGGGCGTGATGGTCGATTACTCGGCCGGCCACATCAAGACCCAGGAAGCCGAGGTCCTCATCCGCGCCCTGGAAGAACAATTCGGCAGCGATACGCTCCGCTTCTACCCGGGCGTGGGGTATCGGCACCTGCTGGCCATCCGCGGGGAAACGTTCAAGGTCCGCACCACCCCGCCGCACGACATTCTCGGCCGGCCCGTCCGGAAGTCCCTGCCCAAGGGCAAGGGCGCCGACCGCCTGCGGGAACTGATGGACGCCTCCCGCGACGTGCTCCAGGACCACCCGGTCAACCGGGTCCGGCAGGACCTGGGCGAGAACCCCGCCAGCCAGATCTGGCTCTGGGGCCAGGGCCAGCGCCCCAACCTCACCGCCTTCCGCCGGCAGTGGGGAATCAGCGGCGCCGTCATCACCGCCGTCGACCTGGTTCGCGGCATCGCCCGCCTCATCGGCTGGGACGTCATCGACGTCCCCGGCGCCACCGGCTACTACGATACGGATTACGCCGCCAAGGGCCGGGCGGGCATCGAGGCCCTCCGGGACCACGACCTCGTCCTCGTCCACGTCGAAGCCACCGACGAGGCCGGCCACAACGGGGCCGCCCGCGAGAAGGTCCGGGCCCTGGAAAACGTGGACCGCCTGATCGTCGGCCCGCTGCTCGAGGCTCTGGACAACGGGGACGAGCCCTGGCGCATCCTCCTCGCCCCGGACCACGAAACCCCCGTGGACCTCCGCACCCACGAACGCAAACCGGTCCCCTTCGCCATGATGGGGGCGGGCCTGGAACCCGGCCGAAGCCGCAAGCCCATGACCGAGGCCGACGCCCGCAAGACCGGCATGCACGTGGCCGTCGGACACGAACTCATCGAGTACTTCCTGAGGCGGTAAGAGGTTCGCCCCGCTTTCCCTTTGACCCGGGCGCAAGCGAGGCCTATAATCTCCACGACTACATAGCGGCGGTGGGCCGAAGGGAAAGGGACAACGATCAGGAGAATCCCTGGCGTTCCTCCCCCCTCGCCGATGACAGGGCCAAGGATCGCAACCCGAGGCGGACCCGGAACGGAGGCAATCGATGGCCGAGAACGTGCTGGAACTGACCGACGACAACTTCGCCGACGAGGTCGAGCAGGACGACGGGGTGACCCTGGTGGACTTCTGGGCCGAGTGGTGTCCGCCCTGCAAGATGATCGCCCCCATCATCGAGCAATTGGCTGAGGACTATCAGGGCAAGGCCAAGATCGGCAGACTCGACGTCGACGCCGGCCGCAACGCCGCCGCCAAGTTCGGCATCACGGCCATTCCGACGCTTATCGTGTTCAAGGGCGGCGAGGCCGTCAAACGCTTCGTCGGCGTGACGCAGAAGGACGAACTCCAGGCCGCCATCGACGAGGCCCTGGGCTGACACGACAACGCGACTGTCCGCAAGGCGGGCCGACATAAGCCTCGCGCGGTGGATCTCCGTACCCACCGCGCCCCGCGCGGCGGGCAGTCCTGCCCGCCGCGCTCACGGTTAAACAACAATGGTGAACAGGGAATGTTCATCGCGGAATGATGAACCGACCGTGCCGCCCGGCGCTCACGCCGGCAGGGGATGGTGCTCTTCCTCGTCGATGATCCGGGCCGCGAACTCCAGGGCCGCTCGCACGTCCTCCACCGTCACGTCGTACTCCTGCTGGACCTGCTCAAAGGTCATCCCACTGGCCAGCCCACCGACAATCCGCGGCAGCGGTCCCGGCGCCGCCAGCCCTTACCCCTCACCCGGGGCGGCGGGGGGCTCGAGGTTCCACGGGCCGGGATCGGCGGCGCGGAGGTAGGCGTCGATGTCGCGGGCGGCCCGCTGGCCGGCCCCCATCGCGCTGATGACCGTGGCGGCGCCGGTCACGATGTCGCCTCCCGCCCAGACCCGCTCCAGGGTGGTCCGGCCGGTTTCCTCGTCGGCCACCAGCGTACCCCGGCGGGTGGCCTCCAGGCCATCGGTCGTCTCCGGCACGATGGGATTGGGCCGGTTGCCGATCGCCACCACCACTGCATCGACCTCGATGGTGAACTCGCTGCCCTCGATGGGCACCGGCCGGCGCCGGCCGGACTCGTCCGGCTCGCCGAGTTCCATGCGGATGCACTCCATGCCGGCCACCCGGCCCTCTTCGTCGCCGAGGATGCGGACGGGGTTGGTCAGCAGGCGGAACCGGACGCCTTCCTCCTCGGCGTGATGGACCTCGGCCGCCCGGGCGGGCATCTCGTTCCGGCTCCGGCGGTAAACGAGCACGACCTGCTCCGCCCCCAGCCGCAGGGCCGTCCGGGCCGAGTCCATGGCCACGTTCCCCCCTCCGACGACGGCCACCCGCCGGGCCCGGAGGATGGGCGTGTCGGCCCGCTCGCGGTCGTAGGCCCGCATCAGGTTCGCACGCGTCAGGTACTCGTTGGCGCTGTAGACGCCCACCAGGTCCTCGCCGGGGCAGTCCAGGAACCGCGGCGCGCCCGCCCCGATGCCCAGGAACACGGCCTCGTAGGCCTCGAGCAGGTCGCCGACGCTGTCGAGTTTGCCAACGACGGCGTCCGTCACGACCTGCACGCCGCGGGCCTGGAGGCGGGCCACCTCGTCGCGGACGATGGCCTTCGGCAGCCGGAACTCCGGGATGCCGTACACCAGCACGCCGCCGGCGGCGTGCAGCGCCTCCAGCACCGTCACCTCGTGTCCCCGGCCGACGAGTTCGCCGGCGCAGGTCAGCCCGGCCGGGCCGGCGCCGACGACGGCCACCCGTTTGCCGGTCGGCTCGGGAGCGGCCGGAAGGGGCCTCGTGCCGCGAGTGCGTTTCCAGTCGGCGGCAAAGCGTTCGAGGTTGCCGACGGCGAGCGGCTCGCCCTTGTTGCCGAGGACGCACGCCGCCTCGCACTCGGTCTCCTGGGGACACACGCGGCCACAGACGGCCGGCAGGGCGTTGACCGCCAGGATGCGGTCCGCCGCCGCCTCGAACTCGCCCTCGGCAATCAACTTCACGAAGCCCGGAATGTCGATGCCTACCGGGCAGCCGGTCACGCACTGCGGCTTCTTGCATTGGAGGCACCGATCCGCCTCGATGCGGGCCTGCTCCGGCGTGTAACCCAGGGGCACCTCGTGGAAATCCTGCACCCGCTGCTCGGGCGGTCGTTCGGGCATCGCCACGCGGCCCGTCGCCGGCGGCGCCTCGGCCAGGGCGGGCGGCTCGGTCTCGGCGGTCGGCGGCGCCCCGGCCTGGGCCGGCGCGGAAGTCGGCGACGGGTCGGCGGTCGGCTGCGCCTCGGCCAAGGGGGCTTGGGCCAACTGCGCATCGAGCCGGCACGCCTCGTAGTCTCGCTGCTCGGCGTCGCGATACGTCCTCAGCCGGCGGGCAAGCGAATCGTAATCCACCTGGTGCCCGTCGAACTCCGGCCCGTCCACGCAGGCGAACTTCACCTCGCCGCCCACAATGACCCGGCACCCGCCGCACATCCCCGTCCCGTCGACCATGATCGGGTTCAGGCTGACGACCGTCGGCACGCCGGCCTCGCGCGTCAGGTCCGAGACGGCCCGCATCATCGGCACCGGACCGACGGCCCACGCCTTGTCGAACGGTTCGTCCTCGCGCAGCAGGTCCGCGACGACCTCGGTGACAAATCCCTTCCGGCCGTAGGAGCCGTCGTCCGTGGAGACGTGGACGGCGTCGGCGAAGGCGCGAAACGCCTGCTCCAGGATGAGGAGGTCCCCGGTGCGTGCGCCGAGGACGACGACGACCCGGTTGCCGGCCTCATTCAGGGCCTTGGCGACGGGATAGAGCGGCGCGGCGCCGACGCCGCCGCCCACACAGAGCACCCGGCCGAAGCGCTTAATCTCGCTGGGCACGCCCAGCGGGCCGACCAGGTCGAGAATCTCGTCGCCCTCCTCCAGGCCGGCCAGAAGGGTCGTCGACTTGCCGACCACGGCAAAGACGAGCGCGATGGTGCCGGCCACGGGGTCGCGGTCGGCGATGGTCAGGGGAAAGCGCTCCCCGCCTTCGGTCACGCGGAGAATGACGAACTGGCCGGGGCGGGCCTTGCGGGACAGGGTCGGACGGTCCACATCCAGACGGAAGACCTCCGGGGCAAGTTGACGTTTGCAGATGATTCGGTTCATGCCGAAGAATGCACCTCGCCTGACATCGGGAAAGTGTACGCTCCGGGGCCGGGACCGTCAAGCGCCCTCGCGTCCCCGCCGGCCGGGCCTCCGCGTCGGCGGAAGCCGCTTGCCCCTTCCCCGGCCGGGGCAGGCGATGCGCCGGGCGGGCAGGCGCACAAGCGTCGGCACGATGGCTGCCACGCAGCCCATCTGCACCGTCACCGCGGAAACTTTTCTTGCCATTTTCGTCCGGCCCTTGTACCGTTCCGCCCCAGACCCGGAAGGATGGGGAACGTCCCGCCCTTTCGAACGACGAACCGGTCCGTTCGGACCCCGGACAACAAAGGGAGACCCGATGTCACAAGCCTTCGTCAACGATGTCATGGAGACGGTCGAGGCGCGGAACCCGGGCGAGAGCGAGTTCCACCAGGCGGTCCGCGAGGTCGCCGAGTCCGTCAGCCCCGTTATCGACAGGCACCCCGAACTGGCGCGGATGAAGATCTTCGAGCGGCTCGTCGAGCCCGACCGCCAGATCCTGTTCCGCGTCCCGTGGACGGACGACGGGGGCGAGGTCCGCGTCAACCGGGGGTTCCGCGTCGAGTTCTCCAGCGCCATCGGCCCGTACAAGGGCGGGCTGCGGTTTCACCCATCGGTTTATCTGGGTATCATCAAGTTTCTTGGATTCGAGCAGATCTTCAAGAACGCCCTCACCACCACGCCCATCGGCGGCGGGAAGGGCGGCAGCGACTTCAACCCCAAGGGCAAGTCCGACACCGAGGTCATGCGATTCTGCCAGGCCTTCATGAGCGAACTGTTCCGCCACATCGGGCCCGACACCGACGTCCCCGCCGGCGACATCGGCGTCGGCGCACGCGAAATCGGCTTCCTCTTCGGACAGTACAAGCGGCTGACCAACACCTACACCGGTGTCCTGACCGGCAAGGGGCTGGAGTGGGGCGGCTCGCTCGTCCGCACCCAGGCGACCGGCTACGGGCTCGTCTACTTCGTCAGCCGGATGCTCGAGGCGAGCGGCAAGGACTGGGACGGCTTGAAGGTGGTCGTCTCCGGGTCCGGGAACGTCGCCATCTACGCCACCGAAAAGGTCCAGGAACTCGGCGGCACCGTCATCGCCATGTCCGACTCCAACGGCTACATCGTGGACGAGGAGGGCGTGGACCTGGCCACCGTCAAGCGCATCAAGGAGATTGAGCGCGGCCGCATCCGCGAGTACGCCGACGAGCATTCCCGCGCCACCTACACCGAGGGCTGGCAGGGCATCTGGTCCGTGCCGTGCGACGTCGCCCTGCCCTCGGCCACGCAGAACGAGATTGACGAGACGGCCGCCAGGACGCTTGTCGAGAACGGCTGCATCGCCGTCGGCGAGGGGGCCAACATGCCCTCCACGCCCGAGGCCATCGCCCTCTTCCGGGACGCCGGCGTCGCGTTCGGGCCGGCCAAGGCCGCCAACGCCGGCGGCGTGGCCACCAGCGCCCTGGAGATGAGCCAGAACGCCATGCGCCTCGTCTGGTCGTTCGAGAAGGTCGACCGCCGGCTCCACGGCATCATGGACGCCATCTACGACCAGTGCGTCCGGGCGGCTGACGAATACGCCACCTCCGGCGACCTGGCGGCGGGGGCCAACATCGCCGGCTTCCTGAAGGTGGCCCGGGCCATGATGGCCCAGGGCGTCGTATAGATACGGGCGGCCCGGCTTCGCCGAGGCGGCGTCCGGCCGGTGCGTCCGGGCACAGCGGCCTTCTGCCAGCCTCCTCTCATCGGAAGTGCGAGGCGACGGGCGGCCCACTTCAGCCGGGGACACATGGACACCCATCGACGGATGAAGCATGTTCAACTCGCGTGGTAGCGCGGCGGGTCTGGAGCACCCGCCGCGCGCACGGCACCTCAAAGCATGGCGCGGTGGTTACGGAGAACCACCGCGCCACCACGCAAGGTTAACACTACAACGCTAACTCGTGCGCGGCGGGTCTGGAGCACCCGCCGCGCAGCCCCGAAAACGCCCTCTCGAGCGCGGTGGGGGCTCCAGACCCGCCGCGCAAAAGGCTGACTTCGCGTTGTAGTATTAAACGGCGCTAACGGTTCGGCGTCGCCCCAGAACGACGAGCCCGGGCGGCGTCACAGCAACCAGGGCGCCCACGGCTTGCCGTCGCGAGTCATGGCAGGCGGGGACTTGCGGAGGCGCTCCGCCAGGGCATCGGCCTCGGCGTCGTCGAAGCCGAAGAGCCCCACCGCCCCCAGGTTGCCGAGGGGCACCAGGACGCGGCGGCCGGCCGGTTGTCTGCGCCCGTAGGTCTCGAGGAACTCCCGGCGGTCGCGGGGCGTGTCCCAGAGGGTGATCCACACGCCGCGGGGGGCCTGGAGGCGGCGGCCGGCGGTCTCGGCGTCGGGTCCGGCAGCCAGCAGATAGAAGCGGTCGCCGCCCCACCCGGCCGCCCCTCGGTTTGTCCAGGCGGCGGCCGTGTTCATGCCGAGCAGGTTCCGGCGGACGCCCGGCGGGTTGGTCAGGATGGCGGTCAGCAGTTCGCCCACCGTGTCGGCATGGATGACCCATCGGCCGTCGCCTTCCAGGAGACGGGCGGCGGCCTGGTCGTCGAGGACGACGGGGCGGTCGCGCCGCGCCTCGTCCCAATACTTCTGCGGGTGGAGAATCTGCTCGGTGGAGGTGGGCGGGTTCTCGGCGGCGGCCAGGAGATTGTCACCGACGGACTTGCCCTTGCCGGCCATGACGGCCAGCAGATTGCCGCGGGCCAGGAACTCCATCCCGCAGACGTAGGCGCCGAGCATGGCGGTGAAGTAGCGCGGGGCCCGGACGAGTTTTCGGCTTCGGCGGGCCTCGCGGTCGGCGTAGGCCTGGAGTTGCCCCCCGTCGAACCGGCCGGACAAGGCCGCCCGCGCCATGTACCGGGTCATTAGCGCGGTGGCAGAGCCCTCGACGACCGCCATCGCCGCCAGGTCCCTATCCTCGCTTTGACCGATGCATTTATCGAGAAAGGCCTCCAGGTCCACGTGCTGGTCGTCGAGGGCGTGGGTGAGTTCGTGGGCGAGCATCACCCGCCGGACGAGCGGCGGCAGGGGCTCGCCGCGGTCCACCAGGTACAGGGCGTCGACCTCGGGGTCGTAGTAACCCCCCACCTGTTCCTGGAGCAGGCCGAGCAGGGTGCGTTTCAACCGGCAGTCGGTCGGCAGCAGGCCGACCATGCGAAGGAACGTCTCGAGCCGCTGGACCTTCTCCGGCGGGCACTGCTCGGCAATCTGCCGATCGAGATAGGCGCGGACGTCCTCCGGCGAGGCCATCTTGTGCGCGACGGGCGTCTTGAACTTCCAGCCGCGAAGGGTCTCCACTTCCTTGGCCACCTCCCGGGCCACGCGGGCGAGGTCGGAGGGCCGGGCCGACTCCGCCGCCCGGACCGCCGGGCCGATGCAGGACAGGCAGAGGCAAACACACGCCAGGACAACCGCCGGGAATCGAGGCTTCATCGGTTTTACACTCCTTCAGACGATGGTTCCAACGCCGCGCCTTTCCGCCCGGCCCCTACGCCTTGGCCAGGCAGGCCTCCAGGTATCGGCGGGTCTCGGCGACCTTGGCGGAGACGGCCTCGGTGGTCTCGCACATGGCGCCGTTATGCTTGTGGGCGTGGGTGAAGATCTCGGTCCACCCCGCGAAGCGGACATCCTTCAGCGCCGCCACGATGGGCACGAAGTCCAGGCCGCCGGGGCCCGGAAGGGCGGGCAGGGCCGCGCCGGTCTCCTTCCGGTTGGCCGGCCTCTGCCACATGTAGATATGAGCGAGTTTCGGGCCGATCTCCCGGATGAGTCCGGCGATGGTCTCGCTCTTCTGCGGCAGGTGGAAGGGGGCGAAGGAGATCTTCAGCCTCGGCGAGTCGGCGAACTCGCAGAAGTGCCGGAACGAATCCGGCGAACAGAGCAGGGCCCCCCCGTGGTTCTCGATGCCGATGTCGACGCCGACCTCCTCGGCCACCTCGACCTGGGGCTTCAGGCGCTCGACGAACTGCTTCATGCCGGCCTTGAGGTCTTTGGCGGGCCTGGTGGACCCGCAGATGGCCAGCGTGCCGCCCAGTGTCGCGATGACCCGCAACTCCTCCTTCAGCCTGAACGGCCCCTTGTTGTACGGGCTGATGGCCCCCAGGCGGGTCTTGTGCCGCTTCAGAAGGGCCGCCAGCGCCTCGTGGCCCATCTCGTCGACCTGGGTCCGGTGCGGCACCCACCCGGGGCACCACACGTCGAGGGCGTCGCAGCCGGCCTTGGTGACCTCCGGCACGATCCGGCGGATGTGCACCTTGCCGTACAGGCTGGAGGCCAGCAGGTAGTGCAGGCGGAACGGTTCGGCCCCGCGGCCCTGCCCCGCGGCGTGGGCGGCCTTCGGCGCGAGCGGAAGCATCGCTCCCGCAGCGACCGACGCGCCGAGCGTCTTGACGAACGTGCGACGGGTGAGGGTAGACATGGCGGCTCCTTTGCAGTGTGCCGGTCTTGCCCGGCTGTGCGCTGGACGCGCCGGCCAAGGCCGGCGGCTAAATCCGGCGCGCTAATCCGAAATCCGAATTCCGAAATCCGAATTCGGTTACTTCCGCCGGCCGCAGCACTTCTTGTATTTCTTCCCGCTGCCGCACGGGCACGGGTCGTTCCGGCCGACCTTGGGCTGGTCGCGGACGATGGTCTTGACGGCCTCTCTGCCCTCGCCGGCCACCTGCGACTCCTGCGTGGCCCGGAGGGCGGCCTGGCGCTGGGCCTCGTAGGCGCTCTCGGCGACGGCGTGCCGGCTTTCCTGGCCGGACCAGATCCGCGCCAGGGCGTCCTGCCGGACCCACCGGGCCTTGAAGAAGAGGTCGGTGAACTTCTCGCGGGCGGACTCGAGCATCCGCTCGAAGTGCTCCAGCCCCTCCTTCTTGTATTCGATGAGCGGGTTCTTCTGGGCGAAACTGCGCAGCCCGACCTCCGACTTCAGGTGGTCCATGACCAGCAGGTGGTCTTTCCAGGAGGTGTCGTGGACCTGGAGCAGGATGTACCGTTCCAGTTCGGTCATGCGGCTTCGGCGTTCGGAGCGGGCACGGGAGAGGAGGACGTCGGCGGCGGCCTCCTGGGGGTCGGCGGCGGCCGGCTCGCCGTTGCCGTCGCCGTCCGCCCGGGCGCCTTCCCTGCCCGCGGCGCGGACCGCCTCGGCCAACTGCCGCGGCGTGACCTCCAGGGCCAGAGCGTCGCCGGCCCACCGGGCGAGCGGCTGCCAGGACTCCTCCGCCTCCGTGCCGCCGGCGGGCCCGTGCGCCGCCACGCCGTCCTCGACGGTGCGGCGGAGGCGGTCGGACTGCTCGAAGTCGCGGGCGATCTCCAGCAGCCGGTCCCGCACCACGAGCGGGTCCCGGTGCCGGAGGGCCTCCGCCGAGACCTCCGTCAGGTAGAAACGCGAGGCCCACTCGGCCAGGCCGTCGAAGTCCCCTTTGCCGTGGCCAACCTCGGGCGAGAGGTACTCCTCGATGGCGAACTGGACCGGGTAGGACCGCTCCTTTTCGGCATACAGGTCCCGCAGCCGCGCCAGGAGCATCTGCTCGGCCGCGTCGCGGTCGAGACCCTCGAAGTCCGACGCCGCGAGGTTCATCTCGAACTTGGTGTCGGCCCAGTCGGCCAGGGCTTCCAGGCGGTAGGCCTTCTGCATGATGCGATCAATGGGGGCGGTGTCGGCGGCGTCGATGCGCTGCTCGGCCGCCCGGAGAAGGACGGCTTCCACCTCCTCCGGCGAAGCGCCCTCCAGGTCCTTTTTGGTCACCTCGACGCTGAGGTACGAGCGGGCCCAGGCGAGGAGGCCTTCCAGATCGGGCTCGGGCGGGGGCTCGTCGGCCTCCTCGGGATAGTCGACGGCCTCGGGTACGAACTCGCCGAGCGTCTGGCCGATCGTCTCGGCCGCCGCCTCCCGGGCCTGCGCTTTGAGGAAGTCGGCCAGTTCGGCCGGGTCCCTGCCCCGCAGTTGGCCCGCGTCGACCTGGGCGCCGAGCGTGCGTCGGCCCCACTCGGCCAGGGTCTGGAGACTGTAGTCTTCCGAGAGGTACGAGTCGCAGGCGGTCTCGACGCTTTCCGAGAGGAGGTCCCAGACGAAGTCGCGGAGGTCGTCGGCCTCCAGGATGTGCTGCCGACGACCGTAGAAGATCTTCCGCTGCTTGTCCATGACCTCGTCGTATTCGAGGAGGTGTTTGCGGATGTCGAAGTTCCGCTGCTCCACCTTCTTCTGGGCGTTCTGGATGCCGCGCGTCAGCCACTTGTGTTCCAGGGCCATCCCCTCTTCCATGCCGACCTTCTCCAGCGCCCCGGAGACCCAGTCACGCGCGAAGATGCGCAGGAGGTCGTCCTCGAAGGAGAGGTAAAATCGGCTGGAGCCCGGGTCGCCCTGGCGGCCCGTCCGGCCGCGCAACTGGTTGTCGACGCGGCGGGCCTCGTGCCGCTCCGTCCCAATCACGTGCAGGCCGCACGGCGGGTTCGCCACGCACTCGGTCTTGCCGCGTTTCGGGAACGCGGGGTCGATCTTCGGCTTGAAGCAGTGGGCACAGTTCGTCTTCGGGTCGTACTCCGGGCACCCGACGCAGCACTTGTGGCCGAAGTCGGACGGAATCTGCTGCTTCGCCACATCCCACGGGCCGAAGCAGGTGTGCTCGACGACGCCCTCGCCGAGTTTGATGTCCGTGCCCCGGCCGGCCATCTCGGTGGCGATGGTGACGTTGCCCTTCGGTTTGCCGTCCGGCCCGATGTGCCGGCGGCCGGCCTTGGCGATGATCTGCGATTCCTTCTCGTGGAACTTGGCATTCAGAACCTCGTGCGGAATGCCGTAGGTCCGCTCCAGCAGGTGGCTCAGGTGCTCGCTGCTCTCGACGCTGGTCGTGCCGACCAGGACGGGCCGGCCGGCCTCGTGGTAGGCCTTGATCTCCTCGACGATGGCCTGGTACTTCTCCTTCTTCGTCCGGTAGATGACGTCGGTGTGCTCGATGCGCGAGAGGGGGCGATTGGTGGGCACCGCCACCGTCTCCAGGCCGTAAATCTTGTCGAACTCGGCCGCCTCCGTCATGGCGGTGCCGGTCATGCCGGCCAGTTTGTCGTACATGCGGAAATAGTTCTGGAGGGTGATGGTGGCGAGGGTCTGGGTCTCCTCCTTGATGCGGATCCCCTCCTTCGCCTCCACCGCCTGGTGCAGGCCGTCGGACCACTGCCGGCCGGGCATGAGGCGGCCGGTGAACTCGTCCACGATGATCACGTCTCCCCCGCGAACCACGTAGTTCTTGTCGCGCTTGTACAGGTGATGGGCCCGCAGGGCCTGGTCGATAAGGTGCGGCCAGTCCATGTTGCCGGCCACGTAGAAGGAGCCGACGCCGACGAGTTCCTCGGCCCGGCCGGCGCCCTGTTCGGTCAGGGGGCACTGGTGCTCCTTCTCCTTGATTTCGAAGTCCCGCCCCGGCCGCAGTTGCTTGGCCACGGCGTCGGCCTTGGCGTACTTGTCGGTCGATTCGAACGCCGGCCCCGAGATGATGAGCGGCGTGCGGGCCTCGTCAATCAGGACCGAGTCGCACTCGTCCACGATGGCGTAGGCCAGCGGCCCCTGGACCTGTTCCGCCAGCCGCGTCTTCATGTTGTCACGCAGGTAGTCGAACCCGAACTCGTTGTTCGTGCCGTAGGTCACGTCGCACGCGTACTGGATACGCCGGTCCGCCGGGTCCATGTCGGACTGGATGGCCCCGACCACCAGGCCCAGCCTTCGGAACACCGGCCGCATCCACTCGCAGTCGCGGCGGACGAGGAAATCGTTGACGCTGACCACGTGCACGGGCCGGCCCGAGAGGGCGTTCAGGTAGATCGCCAGCGTGGCCACCAGCGTCTTGCCCTCGCCGGTGACGAGTTCGGCGATCTTGCCCTCGTGCAGCACCATCGCCGCCGCTAACTGGACGTCGTACGGCCGCATGCTGTACAGGCCGTACCGCTCGAGGGGTTCGCCGGTCTCGGGATCGAGCAAACTTGCCCGGCCGCGCATCGCTTGTCGCACCCGCTCCTGGACCCGGGGATGGTAATCGGCGGGCGCCTCGGCGTAGCCGACCCAGTCGTCGGGCGTCTTGGCCTCCAGGAGGCGGTCGAGGACGTCGTCCGGCACCTGCTCGCGCCGCGCGTCGTAGAGCCGCGGCCGAGCCTCGGCCGACGACAGGACGAACGCCCGCTCGTCCTCGTATCCGTCCATCGCGCCCGGCCAGTAGGGGAGCCAGTCCATGTACCGCCGGGCCGAGAGCACCTCGGCCAGGATGCGGGCCCAGGCCTCGTAGCCGAGACCAAGCGGGTCCGGCCGGTCGGCCTCCTGGAGGAGGGCCTGGATGCGGTCGGGATCCGCGCGGCCCGCCAAGCCGCCGCCGCCTTCCTTCCGGCGGCCGGCCTTGGTTTTGCCCGTCCCGCCGCCGGCCTTGCGGACCCATCGGGCCTCGGTCAGGACCTGGCCCCACTGCTCGGGCCCGAGCCAGACGGTCCGGGCGGCCGCCTCGCGTGCGACGGCAAACGCCTCCGGCAGGAGGGCGTCCAGCGTCTCGCCCTCCCGGTAGCGGCGGCGGAACTCGTCCGTCTTGCCGCGAAGCGCCTCGTCCGAGAGGGCCTGCATCTCGGATTCCAGCGCGCTGATGGCCTCCACCCGCTCCATGTAGGCGCGGACCAGGCGCTCGTTCCGCGACCCGAACATCGCCCGGGCCGCCTTGCCGATGAACTCTGCTACGCTCTCAAGTGCCATAATAGAAAGTACTTACGCGAAACCTGAACGGATCGCTGCCGGTCAGCATGGTGCTCCTTCCCGGGCGGCGGGGCTCCCGGCCCGGCGCACGAATGCACCCACTTCACCCCTCGGCGCAACCCGCCGGAGCGGGGCCGAGGTCTGCGTCTTTCCCGTCCATGCATCTTTCAAGTATATCCACCGTCCGCGGAGTCGTCAATCGGGCCAACCCGCCGCCTGTGCGGTTGACCCGCCGCGCGACCACGATTATAGTGGCTTTGGACCCGAGCACGCAGGGGGGCGGCGGGAGATAGGTTTTGCGCGGCGGGTCTCCGGCCCCCCGCGCCCTCCGGACCAAGGAGCGCATCTTCATGCCCGACACGCCCGCCGCCGACGTCGTCATCCTGGGCAGCGGAGGCGCCGCCCTCCGGGCCGCCCTCGCCGCCGACGACGCCGGCGCCGCCGTCCTCGTCCTCACGAAGGGCGAACTCGGCAAGGCCGGCGTCACCGCCCTGGCGTGCTCGGACCGCATGGCCTTCCACGCCACGCTGGAGCACACCGAGCCCGGCGGGCCCGACGCCTGGCGGTACCACGCCGAGGACATCTACTCGCTGGGCGGCGGCGTCTCCGACGCCGACCTCGCCGCCGTCCTCGCACGCGGCGCCGCCGACGCCTACCATTATCTGGACCGCCTCGGCGTCCCGTTCGTGACGGACGAGGCCGGCCGAGCCGACCAGTTCGTCACGGACGGCTCCGCCTACGCCCGCGCCTGCTACACCGGGCCGTACACCGCCAACCACATCCAGGAGGCGCTGCGGGCTGAGGTCCGCCGCCGCAGCCTGCCCGTCCTGGAGAACGCCATGGCAACGGACCTCGCCCTCGACTCGGGCGGCCGCGCGGCCGGCGTCCGCCTCGCCGACGGCCGCCTCGTCCGCGCCGGCGCCGTCGTCCTCGCCACCGGTGGGGCGGGACAAGCCTACGAGGTTAATGTCTTTCCGGACGGGATGACCGGCGACGGACACGCCATGGCCTACCCGGCCGGGGCCAAACTCGTGAACCTCGAGTTCATCCAGTTCGGCCTCTCCAGCGTCAGGACGCGCCTCGCCTGCTCCGGCAGCCTGATGCGGGCCTGGCCCCGCCTCATCACCGACACCGGTCGCGAGTTCCTCGCCGACTACTTCCCCGCCGGCACGCCGCCGGAGGACATCTACAGCGTCCTGTTCCGCAAGGGCGCCTCCTGGCCCGTCTCCTACGAGGAACCCAGCCACGTCATCGACGTGGCGGTGTTCTCCGAGATGCAGAAGGGCCACACCGTGTGGATGGACTTCTCGCGGAACCCGGCGGGCCTGGACCTTTCGCGGATGGACCCCGGCCTCTGGGCGCCGTATCCGAAGATGGCGGCCCTGGCGCTGACGGACCCGCCGCTGGCGGAGGTGCCGCTGGCGCGCCTGGAGGCCATCAACCGGCCGAGCATCGAGTGGCTGGCGGAGCGCGGCATCGATCTCTCGGCGGGCGAGCGCATCGAGATCGCCCCCGCCTGCCAGCACTTCCAGGGCGGCGTCAAGATCGACACCCGCGCCGCCACCACCGTCCGGGGCCTCTTCGCCTGCGGCGAGGTGGCCGGCGGCCAGCACGGGGCGAACCGGCCCGGCGGCAACGCCTTGATGGACAGCCAGGTCATGGGCCGCATCGCCGGCGAGCAGGCGGCGGCCGCTGCGCGCGAGTCCGCGCCCGGCGAGCCCGTCGCGACGCCGACGGAATCCAACGAAGCCCCCGCCGCCGAGGCCAAGCCCCTGGACGCCCGCGACGTCCGCCGGCGCATCCAGCACCTGATGACCATGCAGGCAAGCATCAAGCGGACCGAGCAGGGCCTGCGGGACGGCCTCGCCGACCTTGCCGACCTCCGCCGCCGACCCTGGGACGCCACGGACGCGGGCCAGGCGTTCCTGGCCGAAACCCGCAGCATCGCCCTGGTGGCCGAGATGGTCCTCACCGCGTGCCGGGCCCGGCCCGAGAGCCGCGGCCCGCACCTGTTCTTCGCCTCGCCCGAGGCCGTGACGCCCCTGCCCCGGAAAGATCCCGATTGGCAACGGTACAACGTGCTCCGCCGCGGCGAGGACGGCGCGATGACCGTCGAGGCCCGCCGGCCCGTCCGGCCGGACTGGGACCCTGTCCGGCAGACCGAGGGATGAGGCCGCCCATGACCGACACCTGGCGCCAACTCGACCGCATGGTCCGGACGCAACTGGAGGCCCGCGACATCCGCGACCCGCGGGTCCTGGAGGCGTTCCGCTCCATCGACCGGGCCCGCTTCGTCCCGCCCGAACGCCGGCGGGAGGCCTACGGCGACCATCCGGTCGGCATCGGCCGCGGGCAGACCATCAGCCAGCCGTACATCGTCGCCCTGATGACCCAGGCCCTGGACCTCGCGGGCGACCAGCGCGTGCTGGAGATCGGCACCGGGTCGGGGTACCAGACGGCGATGCTGGCGCGCCTGGCCGCCCAGGTGTACACCATCGAGGTGCACGCGGCGCTCCAGCAGCGGGCCCGCGCCGTGCTGGACGCCCTCGGGTTCCACAACGTCCATTACCGGGTCGGCGACGGTCGGGCCGGCTGGCCGGAGGAGGCGCCGTTCGACCGCATCCTCTGCGCCGCCGCCGCCGAGCAGGTGCCGCCGGCCTGGATCGACCAGTTGGCCGACGGCGGCGTGCTGGTGACGCCGGTCGGCGGGGGCCTGGCCCAGACGCTGACGCGCCTGGAGAAGCGCGGCGGCGAGGTCCACCGGCGCGATTTCTGCCCCTGCCGATTCGTCCCGCTGGTCGGCGAGGACAGGCAGACGTGATGCATTCGACCGCTTTGCGTCAGTGTTTCCGAGCCCCCTTTCACACAGCCGGGTTTCTCTAACTTGTCTATGTTCACGGGCTTAGGCCAAACACGCTCAAATTCTCGGGAAACTCCTGAAAAAATTACTTGACGCCAGATCCTCTGGACGATATAGTTATGGTGCGGTTGGGAGAGCCGCGGAGGTTTCGCGGTTCGTCGGGGCATTCCCCGCCTGGCCGCCCATTTTTTTTGGGGGAGTGAGATGTATCTTCTCTACCTGGACGACTCCGGCTCTGCGCCCAATCCAACAGAATCCCATCTCGTCCTGGGCGGTGTATCCATCTTCGAGCGTCAGGTACACTGGGTATCCCAGGAACTCGATCGAATCGCTGAGCGCATTTACCCTGAAAACCCAAGGGCCGTTGAGTTCCACGCCTCCGAAATCTTCTCGAGAAGAAAACCACCGTGGAAGAGTCTCAGTAGAACACAAAGCAAAAACGTCATAAAAGATGTTCTCAATGTACTCGTGAACTCCCACGAAAGCACGACCGCGTTTGCCTGCGCAGTCCATAAGGCATCTTACCCTGGCCACGACCCGATGGAGATGGCCTTTGAAGATCTATGCACCAGATTCGACCTGCAACTCAGAAGGTTCTATACCCAGAATCAGAATACTCAGCGTGGACTGATCATTCTCGACAAGAGCGCTTATGAGACAAGCCTCCAACGCTTATCCCAGCAGTTCCGTACCCACGGAACCCGTTGGAGGTTCCTTCGCAACATGGTAGACGTTCCCCTGTTCGTAGATTCGAAAGCCTCCCGCTTAGTTCAATTAGCGGATCATGTCGCCTACGCCGTCTTTAGGCGATATACTGCAGAAGACACATCGTATCTTGACCCCATCGTGAGGAAATTCGATGCAGAGGAGGGCCATATTCACGGTCTTGTCCACAAGCAAAACTACGATCCCAACTGTCCCTGCCCCGCATGCATGAGCAGGCGGCTTACAGAGAGTGACGCACGGACAAGATCCACCGAAAAACCTCCAGAAGCAGACAGCCCTTAACGCTTCATTCATAGCATAACGAGTCTCCGGCGGATCACGCATGAAGACCGGCATCGTCTACCTCGTCGGCGCCGGGCCGGGCGACCCCGGCCTGCTGACGCTCCGCGGGCGGGAGGTCCTGGCCTCCGCTGACGTAGTCGTCTACGACGCGCTCCTCTCGCCCCGCCTGCTGGACCACGCCCCGGCCGAGGCCGAGTGCCTCTACGTCGGCAAGCGAGCCGACCGCCACACCCTGCCGCAGGATGAAATCAACGCCCTGCTCGTCCAGCGGGCCCGGGGCGGGCGGACCGTCGTCCGCCTCAAGGGCGGCGACCCGTTCGTCTTCGGCCGCGGCGGCGAGGAAGCCGTCGCCCTCGCCGAGGCCGGTGTCCCGTTCGAGGTCGTGCCGGGTGTGACGGCGGGCGTCGCCGCCCTGGCCTACGCCGGCATCCCCGCCACACACCGTGACCACGCCAGCGCGCTCGGCCTGATCACCGGCCACGCCGCCGCCGACAAGACGGAGGACCCGCTCGACTGGGAGGCCTTGGCCCGCTGGCCGGGCACGCTCGTCTTCCTGATGGGGGTGGCGAACCTTCCGCGCATCTGCCGGGGTCTCATCGAGGCCGGCGCCGGCGCCGACACCCCCGCCGCCGCCATCCGCTGGGGCACGACGCCCCGGCAGACGACGCTCGTCGCCGCGCTGGCCACGCTCCCCGACCGGGCGGCCGAGGCCGGCCTCGCGCCGCCGGCCGTCATCGTCATCGGCAGCGTAGTGCGGCTGCGGGAGCGGCTGGCGTGGTTCGAGAGGCGGCCGCTCCTGGGCCGGCGCATCCTCGTCACGCGGGCCCGGGCGCAGGCCTCGCGGCTCGTCGAGCGGCTGGAGGCCCTCGGGGCCGAGGCCGTGGCGGCCCCCGCCATCCGCATCGAGCCGCCGGAAGATGCGACGCCGCTCATCGACGCCGCCCGCGATGCCGCCTCCTTCGACTGGATCGTCTTCACGAGCGTCAACGGCGTAGACGCCTTCTTCGATGCGCTGGCGGAAGCCGGCGGCGACGCCCGGTCGCTCGCGGGGGTGCACCTCGCGGCCATCGGGCCGGCGACGAGCGGACGGCTGGCAGATCACGGCCTGCGGGCCGACCTGGAGCCGAACACGTACACGGGCACGGCCGTTGCGGAAGCGCTGGCCGACACGGCCGACCTGGAAGGGACGGCCGTCCTGCTGCCCCGTGCCGACATCGCGCCGCCGGCCCTGGCCGAGACGCTCGCCGCACGCGGCGCCCGCGTCACCGAAGTGACCGCTTACCGCACCGTGCCGGATGCGTCCGGCACGGAAGCCGCCGCCGAGGCCCTTCGTGCCCGGCGGGCGGACTGGATCACCTTCACGAGTGCCTCCACCGTGCGGAACCTGGTGGAGGCCGTCGGCGCCGAGGCCGTGCGGGACCCCGGGGCGCACCTGGCGAGCATCGGGCCGACGACCTCCGCCGCGCTCCGCGAGGCCGGCCTTGAGCCGACGGTCGAGGCGGCCGAGCACACGGTCCCCGGCCTGGTGGCGGCGATCGTGGAGCAGGAGGGGTAGGCGTGAATCGATGGCTCCCTCTCCCTTGACGGGAGAGGGGGGGGGGTGTGAGGGTGAAGAAGCCACGAGCCGCGAGCGGAAACGGCCACAGCGAGATTTCCTGCGGGCACTCGGAGTACAGCGCTCCGCTCGGCCCTTCGGGCCTCGGTCGAAATGACAAATAGGGCGAGCCGCGATCCCCCTCGCCCTGACCCTCTCCCACCAGGGGAGAGGGGATGATCGCGCAGGAGCCTCCGATGGACGACCTCGACCGGCGCATTCTGACCGCCATCCAGGCCGACCTGCCCCTGGTCGATCGGCCGTTCGACGCGCTCGCCGGGCGGATGGACCTCGACCCCGACGACCTGCTGGCCCGCGTCCGCCGGATGGCCGAGGGCGGCCTCATCCGCCGCCTCGGGCCCGTCTTCGATTCGGGGCGACTGGGATACGTATCCACGCTGGTCGCCGCCCGCGTGCCGACCGACCGGCTGGAGCGGGTGGCCGAGGCCGTCAACCGCCTGTCCGGCGTCACGCACAACTACGAGCGCCGTGGACCGTACAACCTGTGGTTCACGCTGACGGCCGGGTCCGAGAAGGCGCTGGAGCGGGCGCTCGAACGCCTCCGCGCCGAGACGGGCGTCGCCGAGATGCACAGCCTGCCGGCCCTGGTGCGGTACAAGATCCGGGCGACGTTCGATTTGGTCGGCCGTTTTAATACCCTCTCCCCTGGCGGGAGAGGGCAGGGTGAGGAGGATCGCCCCGTTGATTCTTTGCATTCACCCTCACCCCGCTCCTCTCCCATCAAGGGAGAGAGAGATATGGAACAGCCTCTCAGCCACGCGCAGAAGGCCCTCGTCCGTGCCGTCCAGGACGGCCTGCCGATTGAGGCCGAGCCGTTTGCCCCTGCCGCCGAGGCCGTGGGCTGGACCGTCCCGGCCATCATCCAACAGATGCGGGCGTGGCGCCAGTCGGGCGTCGTCCGCCGGGTCGGCGCCGTCGTGGGACACCGTGCGGCGGGGGTCCGGGCGGGGGCCATGGCGGTCTTCCAGGTGGAGGCGTCGCGCGTCGACGCGGCCGGACGCCGGCTGGCGGCCGAGGCGGACGTCACGCACTGCTACCGCCGGCCGGCGCTCTCGGATTTCCCGTACACGCTTTACGCGATGGTGCACGGCGAGTCGGAGGCGGCGGTCCGCGGGCGGGTGGAGGCCATGGCCGGGCACATCCGGGCCGACGCCTGGGACGCCCTCTTCAGCGTCCGGGAGTTCAAGAAGACGTCGATGCGGTACTTCACGGAGGGCGGGCCCGGCTGACATCGGCGCGGGGCGTCGGCAGCGCCTCACGGCTTCGGGGCGAGATGGACAACGAACCCGCCGCGGTCGGCCGCCGCCAGCGGAATCGCGTCGGAACGCGACACCGCCTTCGTTTCGATGGTCAGTTTCCGACCGTCTTTTTTGTCCTTGAAGATCGTGGCCTTGTAGGTTTTGCCTTTCTCCAGGAAGTCGAGCGGCAGATCGACCGTTCGCGCTTTCGTCGTGAGCCCGCCCACAAACCACTGGTCGCCCTTGCGGCGGGCGATGACGGTGTGCGTCCCCGGGTCGCCGGCGACGAGTTTCGTATCGTCCCATGCGGCGGGGACGGTTTTCAGAAATTCCTTCGACGGATGGGCCAGGTAGTCCTTGTGCAGGTCGGCAAAGATGAGCAGTCCCGTCTCGAACACGACGCTGGTGGCAAGTTGATACGCGTCGGTCTTGCCGCTCTTGCCGAACCACGTGGGCGACCAATCGACCGGGCCGAGCGGATTGCGTATGTACGCCACGCAGTTGTCGTTCACCGGGCCGGGGCCGCCTTCCTGTCCCTTGACCGCTTCCGTTCCCAGGAGGTGGGGCCATCGTCGCCGTTCACCGGACGGGATGGCGCACCCGTGGAAGACGAGTTGAATGTGATGCTTGGCGCCGATGCGGCAGAGGTTGTCGCGGACGCGGAGTCCCATCTGGGTGTCTTCGTAATCAGCGCCCGTCTTGCCTTTGGGCAGGCGATCGAAGAAATCGACCTTCGAGCCCCGGAATCCGATGGTTGCATATTTCTTGAAGAGCGTTTCGATGGCTTCCGTCTTCATCAGTCCGGGCGTTTTGCGCCAGGCGAAGATGCCGCGGCCCTTGCTCCGGGCGTATCGGGTCGCCGCGGAAGGGTCCTTGACGTAGCCTTCCCATCCGGCGTCGAGGAGGTGATATTCCCAGCCCATTTCGGCGGCGAAGTCGAGCCAGCCCTTCCAGTTCTTCTTATCGCCCGCGAACCAGTCCCAACTGGATCGGCCCGGCCGGATCCAGTCGGCGTCGACCAGGTCCGGCTCCGTCGGCGGATTCAGATTCTCGAACATCGTCTGCTCGACAATTCTCGAAAGATCGTTCGGCGAAACGACCGCCACGCGCCACGGCGAGGCGAACGGCAGCGTCGTCTTGATCGGCGCCTTCTGGTCGATGGGGAACGTGACCTTCAGCACGTTCGACTTCGTGCCCGCCCGCGCGAGATGCGGCAGGCAATAGTCGCCGTACGTGGCCGCCTGCGCCAGCAGGACCCAGTGGTTCGACGCCTTGAGTTCGCAAAGAAGGGCCAGGGAGAAGGCCTTTTTGTCGATCCGGCCCAGAGGGTCCTCGTACCCGTACCGGTTCGGGTGCCCCTGCCCCCAGTAGACCGGCTCGCCCGCCACGTGGAAGGCGGTCGCCTCGCCGGTGATTTCGATGTCGCCCGTGCCGGGGATGGCGTAGCGGAACGCGACGCCGTCGTCGCAGGCCCGGAAGATAACGTTCACCTTCCGGCCGTCCTTCTCGAGCGAAAGGGTCAGTTGGTTCGCTCTATTGTGATACGTGGAAACTTTACCGTGCGGCAGGGTGTACGTTTCGTCGATATCCGCTTCCGCCGTGCCGACGAGCCTCAAGCCGTCCGTGAACTCGGCCACATCGGTCCGGATTCCGAGCGGACTTTCCGCAAGGACGTCCGCCGCGCCGCTCCTCACCCGATAGGAGAGCGTGCCGGCCGACTCGTCGAACGTGACGGCCGCCTTGACCTTGCCGTTCGGAGAGGCAAGTTCGTACGTTTTCGCCGGGAGAGGCCGGCTCACGGCCAGGGCAACCAGGCAGATCACAAGAAGTCTCAGCGCGGTCCTCATCGGATGGGGCTCCTTTCGGACAAGAAGGCCTCTCAAGCGTTCTTCTTGCGTTTCTTCTTCGAGCGGCGGCGTTTATCGCGCGGAGCGTCCGGCACATTGACCTCCGGCAGATAGCGGGCCAGGCGCCGCTTGACCTCATCGTACTTCGGGTCGGACGCCAGGTTCGTCCACTCCATTTCGTCGCTCGCGTGGTCGTAAAGTTCCTCGGACCCGTCGGCGTAGCGGATGTACCGCCACCGCTCGGAGCGGAGCGAGTGATTGTTCCGGCCGTGGGTCGTCAGGGCGGGCGGCTCCCATTCGGCCTGAGGGTTCTGGAGCAGCGGGCGGAGGCTTCGGCCTTCCAGGCGCTCGTTCGGTCCCAGGCCGCACAGGTCCACCAGCGTCGGATAGATATCCATGAATGAAACGGGCCGGGTGCACCGGCCGCCGCGCGCGATGCCGGGCCCCGCCATCATGAGGGGGGCGTGGGCAGCCTCTTCCCAGAGGGCGAACTTCCGCCAGTGCAGTTTTTCGCCCAGGTGCCAGCCGTGGTCGCCCCAGAGCACGATGATGGTGTTCTCCGCGTAGGGGCTGGCATCGAGCGCGTCCAGCACGCGGCCGACGCAGACGTCCGCGAACGCGATGGACGCCAGGTACCCGGACACCGCCTTGTGCCAGTTGTCCGTCTCGACGACACGCTTGTGATCGCGCTCGGGCTTGGCCATGCGCCGGCCGATCTCCGGCACGTCGTCGAGGTCCGTCTTCTTGACCTTCGGCAGGACCACCTGATCGGGCGGATACATATCGAAATATTTCGGCGGGACGTACCACGGCAGGTGGGGGCGGAAGATGCCCACCCCCAGGAAGAACGGCTCGGCGAGGCCGTCGGCCAGTCGCCCCCGTGCCCAGTCGGCCACCTGCCGGTCGCCCATGTCCTCGTCGCGGGCCCGGACGGGACCCCAGTCGAAGTGGGCCGTCTTCGGGATGCCGTTCAGCGGCCGGCCGTCGGGCGTCGGGTCGCGCAGCCGGGTCCGTGTCTTGCTCGGCCAGTATTCGTGCCAGGACGGCGGGTCGGGGTAGGCGCCGTGGAAGATCTTCCCGCTTCCCTCCACGCGGTACCCGTGGGCCATGAAGTGCTGCGGGAGGGTGACGGCGTCCGGCATGGCCGGCCGCCACGGCTGCGGATTGTGGTACACGCCGCTCCTCGACGGCCGGATGCCCGTCAAGAGCGCCGCCCGCGACGGGTTGCACGCCGGGGCCGCACATTGGGCGTTGGCCAGCAGCACGCCTCGCCGCGCCAGCCGGTCGATGTTGGGGCTCCGGGTCTGCGGATGGCCGCCCAGGCACCCGATCCAATCGTTCAGGTCGTCGACGGCAATGAAGAGGACGTTGGGCCGGGCCGGCTTCCCCTCCGCTTGCCTTGCCACCGGCGCAGCGCACGAGCCGAGAGCCACGGCCGCCGCCCCGGTGCCCGCCTGTTGCAGAAAGGTGCGCCGGTTGATCCGTTTCGCCATGGCTGCTCCTTTGCGGTGGTGGTGCCCGGCGACAGGCAATGCGCGGCGGTCTTGCCGGCCAGCCGCGAAGCCGAGGTCGTTTGGCGCGGTGGCTCAGGAGAGCCACCGCGCGGGAAGCGCCTGCGTTCGGCGCGGCGGCCTTCCCGGCCCTCTGCGCTACTTGCCGCGCCCCTTCCCGCCGGAGGTCTCCCGCCGGACACGTCGTACACGTGGGCCCGGTCCGCTCGCCGGACGTACAGCCGGCCGTCGGAGAGCGACGGATACGCCCACGTTTGGCTGCCGGCGTTCGGGATCGCGACCTGCCCGACGACCTCGGCCCCGTCCGGCCCGGACGCACGGATTGACAAGCAATCCGTGGCAGTCGCCGTATTACACGAGCGAGGCGGATGGAGAGAGCCGCGATCTTACGATCGCGGCTCGGAGAGGCGTTAGTATTCTCGGCGTCGGCGGGAGGAGGGGATGCCCATCTCCTCGCGGTACTTTGCCACCGTCCGGCGGGCGACGTCGATGCCCTGCTCCCGGAGCCGGCGGGCGATGGCCTCGTCGGAGAGCGGTTTGCGCTTGTCCTCACCATCCACGACGCGTTTCAGATGGACGCGGACGCGGTCCCAGGACATCTCCTCGCCGCCGGCCGTCTCCGTCCCGCCCGTGAAGAAGTCGCGCAGCGCCCGGACGCCCCAGGGCGTATCGGCATACTTGTCGGCGACGGCGCGGGAGATGGTGCCGACGTGCAGCCCGACGTCATCGGCCACCTGCTGCATCTTCAGGGGCTGGACGTGTTCGGGGCCGTCGTCGAAGAACGGCCTCTGGAACCGCACGATGGACTCGGTGACCCGCTGGAGGGTGTCGCGGCGCTGCTGGATGGCATCCATGAGCCAGCGGGCGGAGCGGATGTTTTTGGTGACGAACCTGCGGGTCTTCTCTTCCAGGTCGCGCTGCTTGAGCATCCGGCGGTAGGCGTTGCTGATGTAGAGTTCGGGCGTGTCGCCGCCCTCGATGGTCACGGCGTAGTCGCCGGCCTCCTCGTCCCAGCGGATGCGGACGTCGGGCACGATGGGCGGGGTGCGCTGGGGGCTGATGGCGGCGCCGGGTTTCGGGTTCAGCCGACGGATGCGGGCGACGGCGCGTTTGACCTCCTCGATGGTAGCGTCCAGGGCCTTGGCCATAAGCGGGTAGCGGTTGGCCTCCACGTCGCGGAGGTGGTGGCGGATGATGCGGACCTCCAGGGCCTCGCCGGGCAGCCAGCCCGGCCCGCCGCCGTAGGACGGGTCGGCGGCCAGTTGAAGGAGCAGGCATTCGGTAAGGTCGCGCGCGCCGACGCCGGCGGGCCCGACGGCCTGGACGCGTCGGAGGGCGTCCTCCAGTTCGTCGGTGGCGGCGGGCGGCTCGACCTCGCCCGCCAGGTCCTCCAGCGGCGCACGCAGATAGCCGTTGTCGTCGAGTCGGCGGATGACGGCCTCGCCCAAGGCGCGGAGGCGCGGGTCGGCGTCCTCCAGGCGCCAGGCCTCCAGCAGATACTCCTGGAGGGTCTGCCCGTCGTCGGGCGTGTTCTGCATGGCCTCGATCTTGGGATCGGGACCGTCGGCGGCCGGGGGGCGGGGTCGGCCTCCGGTCTCCTCGAAGTAGTTCTCCCAGCGGTCCACCAGGTTCGAGAGACGTTGGAAGTCGTCCGGTCCGCCGTCGTCCTTGACGACCAGGTCCTGCTCGCCCTCGGCGTCGGCGGCGGGCGTCTCGGCGACGGGGCCCGGGTTCTCGTCCGGGTTCGACTGGCGCATCTCGATGACGGGGTTCTCGACCAGTTCCTGGTCGATGCGTTCCTGGAGGGCGGCCAGGGGGAGTTGGAGAATCTCCATGGCCTGGATCATCCGCGGCGCCAGGACCATCCGCTGCTCGAGCCGCTGCTGTAGCGTGGCGTCGAACCGCATGGCTAAGCGTCCAGTTCCTGCCGGTCGCGGAGGGCGTCGGCGAGCATGCCGGCGCTGGCCAGGTCGAAGTTCGCCCCGGTGGGCAGACCGCGCGCCAGACGCGTCACGCGGACGCCGGTGTTCCGCAGGTGTTCGGCCACGCAGAGGGCGGTGCCGTCGCCGTCGGCCGTCGGGGTGAGCGCCAGGACGACCTCCTGCACGTCGCCCTCGTCGACGCGTCGGCGGAGGCCGGCCAGGTCGAGCGTCTCGGGGCCGGCCCCCTCGGCGGGCGAGAGCAGGCCGCCCAGGACGTGGTACAATCCATTATACCCGCCCGTAGCCTCCAGGCGGATGACGTCCCGCGGCCGTTCCACCACGCACAGCCGTGACCGGTCCCGGCGGGGGCTGGCACAGATGGCGCAGGTCTCGCCCTCGGCCAGGGCGCCGCACGCGGCGCACCGGCCGACCTTCGTTTTGACGTCGCGGACGGCCTGGGCGAGGGCGTCGGCCTCGTCACGCTCGGCGTCCAGGACGTGGAAGGCGATGCGCTCGGCGCTGCGCCGGCCGATGCCGGGCAACTTGCCCAGGGCCGTTATCAGCCGTTCCAGACTGTCCGGGTAGGCGTCCATGTGCTGACGTGCATCCAATCAGTTGAGCCGTCGACGGCACGTCGACAGTGGTTTCGTGTTCACTCAACGACCGCGGGCGTACCGCCCGCGGCTCAACGGGCGCGTCCCCACACTCCTATTGCCCCAGGAGCGTCTCCAGGCCCGGAGGCAGCGGCAGGCCGCCCAGCAGCCGCGACATCCCCTCCCGCTGGAGGTCGCGGGCCTTGTCCATGGCCTGGCCGACGGCCGCCTGGACCATGTCCTCCAGCAGTTCCACGTCCTCGGCGGCCGCCTCCGGGTCAATGGAGAGGTCCACCAGTTCGAGCCGGCCGTTCACCTTGGCGGTGACCATCCCGCCGCCGGCGGACCCTTCGGCGGTCTTGCGGCGGAGTTCGTCCTGGATGGCCTGGAGTTTGCCCTGGAGGTCGCCGAGGTTCTTCATCATGCCCATCATGTCGCCGAATCCCGGCATGGTCGTGGTGCCTTTCGTAAGGTTACGTCTATCCCCACTCGTGTATATCCGCGATCTCACGATCGCGGCTCAGCGCACTTCAGTGCTCGCAGATGCGGCCGTCGAAGATGTCGAGGGCCTTGCGGACGGCGTCGTCGACGTCAGGCGCGGGGCCGCTTTTCCCGGCGGCCGCAGGGGCCGGCGGTCGGCTCGCGCTAGGTGTTTCGGCGGCCGCTACGTGCGGCGCCTGGGACTTTTTTTTTTCGCCCTCCTGGCCGGAGGACGCAGCCTTGGAGGCCTTTCCACCCGAGCCGGCCTTCTTCGCCGCCGCCGGTCGTCGCCCCGGAGAAGCCGGGCTTTGCCTTGGCGGAGCCGGGGCCGGTCCGGCTCCCGCCCCTGCATCCGCCCCCGCGCCGGCGAGGGACCGCTGGAGCGATTCCAGGTGCGCCACGACCTCCGGCAGGGGTTCCATCTCGGCCAGGGACGCCATCCGCACGATGGCCAGTTCCGCCACCGGCCGGGCATCCACGGCGTAGCGGGCCCGCGCCCGCGCCTCGGTCAGGTAGCCGAGGCTCGCGACGAGGGCGGGAACGGCCTTCGGCTCGGCCACCTCGGCCAAGCGGTCACGGTCCGGGCCGAACGCGTCGAGCAACTCCGCCTCCTCGCCGCACGTCTTCACAACCAACAAATCCCGCACCTGCCGCATCAACTGCTCCAGCAGCGCCCCCAGGTCTGCGCCATCGTTGAGGAGGTCCGAGAGGCGCCGCAGCGCCGTCCCCGCGTCGCCCGCGGCGGAGGCGGCGAGGATCTGAAGCACCTGCTCGCCCCGGACCGCCCCGACCGTCTGGCGGACGGCATCCAGCGTGACGGTCCCGTCGCCGACGGCGATGGCCTGGTCCAGCAGCGTCAGGGCGTCGCGGACGCTGCCTCGGCCCTCGCGGGCGATGGCGCGGACGGCCTCGGCCTGCGGCTCGACCTGCTCCTGCTGGCACACCCACGTCAGGTGGTCGGCGATGGTCTCGGTGGGCACGGCGCGGAAGTCGAACCGCTGGCACCGCGACAGGATGGTGGCCGGCAGCCGCTGAGGCTCGGTCGTCGAGAAGATGAACTTCACGTGTTCGGGCGGCTCTTCCAGGATCTTCAGCAGCGCGTTGAACGCGCTGCGGGACAGCATGTGGACCTCGTCGATGTAGTAAATCTTGAAGCGAGCCCGGGCCGGCCGGTAGTGCGCGTTCTCCCGCAGGGTACGGACGTCATCCACGCCGGTGTTCGAGGCGCCGTCGATCTCCAGGACGTCGACGTCGTCGCCGCGGTGAATGGCCTGGCAAATGTCGCACGTGCCGCAGGGCTCCGGCGTGGGCCCCTGCTCGCAGTTCAGGGCGCGGGCCAGGATGCGGGCCACCGTCGTCTTGCCCACGCCGCGGGTGCCGCAGAACAGGTACGCGTGGGCCACGCGGTCGCTGGCGACGGCGGACTTGAGGGTCCGGGCGATGGCATCCTGGCCCACGACCTCGTCGAAGGTCTTGCAGCGGTATCGCCGGGCTAGGACGGTGTACGGCATGAGTCGATGCTCCATCGTCTTCCGCGCGGCGTGCCCGCCTCCGCCGGGTAAATCTCCTGACCCGCCGCGCTCAGCCCCGCAAGTTTACACGCCGCAGGAGGGCGGGCCGACGAACACGAACCGGCGTGCGCGATTTACGTCCGGTGACGCTCACAGCACCGGTGTTGTTGCCGTCAATCCGAAGTCCGCAATCCGAAAACCGAAATAGAAAAGGCCGTGCACCTCCCCTCGACGGGCAGCACCCGTCGGTGGGCGAGGGCCAAGGCTCCAGCCAGATGGCCCCACGGCGCATGGATGATCCGGCTTAGGGCTGCTGCCTTCCGGCCCTGACCCGGTTCACCGGCGACCCATCGCATGGGATCCGACCTTCATTGCCCGACCGATCACCTCCGTGCGAACACCGCGAGCCTCAGGGAGGAATTCAGCCCTGCTGTAGCGGGTTGCAGGTTCAGGGGACCGCTGACCCCCCGCCTAGCACGGCCAATTCCCGATTGTCGAGACGGCTTCGGAGCGGCCGCCGGCGCCCGTGCCGGCAGCCTTGCTCCAATATGCCAGTATACCACATCGTCGCGCCAAAGCAAGCCGCCGATGCCGGAGACGAACGTGAGCCGCGGGCTGCCGTGGTGCCCGTGAGGCGGCCGTTTCGTTTTTATACTCCTTGATAACTCAGACCACTTCTGGCGCGCGGGGGGTCGAAATCGGCCGATTTTGAGGACCGAATCGCCGTTTTTGGGCCGTGAGGGACGATTCGGCCTGAAAATGTTAAGATAGGCAAGACAAAACGCGCGCGTTTTTTGACTTTTTTGCGGAAATTTTCGTTTTTTGTTCTGAATTGGTCGCTTTTTGACCCCGATATGACCTCTTATTTCAAGGGGTCTTGAAATGGCAAATCGGCCGGTTAACGCGCGGGGAGAGGGGCGGAGCCGGCATCATGAGATGGCGGGTTTCCAATGCCGCGGCGGGAGCCTCGCGCGGCGGGAGCCTCGCGCGCCGGGTTGAGATACCCGCGAACTCACGTTCGCGGCTCGGGGTCAGGCGCGCGGCTTGGGCGTTGCCGGTGCGATTCCGCGATGGTAAAATACCCTGATTCAGAACATCACGCGAACGTGGCCGTCGGGTCGCGCGAACACGGCCGTCGCGCTGCGAAAAGCCGCTGTCGCGGGAACCGCCCATGCAGCCGTTCCACCTGGTCTCGGCGTTCGAGCCGAAGGGCGACCAGCCCCAGGCCATCGATGCGCTGGCGGGCGGCCTGGAGGCGGGCCGGCGGGACCAGACGCTGCTCGGCGTCACGGGGTCCGGCAAGACGTTCGCGATGGCCCAGGTCATCGCGCGGGTGCAGCGGCCGACGCTGGTCATCAGCCACAACAAGACGCTGGCGGCCCAGTTGTACGGGGAGTTCTGCGAGTTCTTCCCGGAGGCGGCGGTGGCGTACTTCGTATCGTATTACGATTACTACCAGCCGGAGGCGTACATTCCGGCCCGCGACATTTACATCGAGAAGGACGCATCCATCAACGACGATATCGACCGCCTGCGCCTCCAGGCCACCAGCGCCCTCATGCACCGGCGCGACGTCATCATCGTGGCGAGCGTCTCGTGCATCTACGGGCTGGGCGACCCGGAGGAGTACGAGCGGATGGTCGTGGCCCTGGAGGTCGGCCGGCGGATGGAACGCGACGACCTGCTTCGGCGGCTCGTGGACCTCCAGTACGAGCGGAGCGACACCGACTTCGGCCGGGGCACGTTCCGCGTGCGGGGCGACTGCGTGGACGTCCAGCCGGCGCAGGAGGAGTTCGCCTACCGGGTGGAGTTCTTCGGCGACGAGATCGACCGCCTCGCCCT
>Ga0180434_10000905_pt1 | contig 43347 bp, 52 predicted proteins | sample SS_ome_7_FD_132453 | JGI IMG/M metagenome (GOLD analysis project Ga0180434, IMG submission 132453) | Hypersaline lake sediment archaeal communities from the Salton Sea, California, USA - SS_1_D_2 metaG | ecosystem: Environmental > Aquatic > Non-marine Saline and Alkaline > Hypersaline >... | reverse complement strand
GCGGTGCTTGCCGCGGCCGGTGTGGCCGGCGGGGCGGCCCTGTTCGCCACCGAGATCGACCCGGTCCTCTGGGAGATGGTGGCCTGGGGATCGATAGGCGTCACCACCATCGCGACCGCCCTGGCGGCGGTCGCGACAGCCTGCCTGGTGTGCTGTGGCAAAGCCCCGACCCGAGAATCCGGCCGGTAGGTCGCTGGCCATCAAGCTCCGCCGCTGCCGCGCGGAGATGGGCCTGAGCAGCTCCGAGGCCGCTCGGCGGATCGGCCGGGCGACCAACACAATCATCAATCTTGAGGCCGGCCGCACGGCCGACCCGGCGATCTCCGGCGTGGTCGCCATGGCGCGGCTCTACGGCGTGAGCCTCGACTGGCTGCTCGACGACTCGCAGGCCTGGCCGCCGCCGCCGTCGGTGGCCGAGCAGGTCGGCCGGGCAGTGATGGCCCACGGCGGCGGGGGCGCGGAGCTGGACCGCGACGGCCGGGAGCTGCTGGCCGCGTGGCTGCAGCTCGGCGCCGACGGCCGGGCTAGGCTGGTCGGCTTCGCCCTGGGCCTGGCGGCGGGTGGTACAGCAACGGCCGCGGGCGCGGGCGCCGACCTGGAGGCCGGCCTGGCCAAGCTGCGGCGGGCCCGGCAGCAGTTAGATGCCGGGACAGGACCGCAATCACACAGCGGAGCTGGTCGGCGGAAAGCCGGGCCACGATAGAGCAGGCCTCGCTGACGAGGACCGCCCGGGCACCGGCGGGGGCATCCTCGACGAGGGTGACGATGCTTGTGGTCATCACGGACCCCTGACACAAGGCGACACCGATCCCAGAGCGGATGCTGACGGGGCAGAGGGGCAAACCCTGTGCCTATCATCGTAGCCGCCGGCGGCCGGCGGTGCAAGGGGAGGATGGGCGGATGACGACGGCGATGTACATCGCGGGCGGGGGCGGGCCGGCTTCGCCCGAAGCCGGCCATGGGGAGGCATCCACGACTGACCCGTCGGCCTCCCCAGGCCCTCGCCCTGGACCGGCGGCGGGCGGTCCTGGGCCTGTTGGTCGCCGCCGGCGCCGGCGGCTCGAGGACATCCCGTGAAACTGTGCCCCAAGCGGCGGGCAGAACCGTGCCCCAAACCGTGCCCGGAACTGTGCCCCATCTGCCATGATTGCGGTCGCGGCCGGCCCGCCTCGGCCCGCCTCGGCCCGTTTGTGTCGAGCAGACAAGTCTCGGCCGCATCAGACACTTGTGCGAAGAATCGCCCTAAGTTCCTGACATCCGAATAGATGCCGAAGTGGCGGAATTGGCAGACGCGCGGGATTCAAAAGGCCGTGAGGGCCGGTTTTCGGCGGGCGCAAGTGGCCGGGGGGCAAGGGGCTGCGGTGGGCGGGGCGGAGAGTGTGCCCCAAACTGTGCCCCATTTCGAGGGTTGGATGGCAGGCAAACGAGATCGAGGGCTGTACAGACGCGGGCGGCGATGGTGGCTGAAGTGGTACCTGCCGGGGCTCGGGCCCCAACGCCTCGCCCTGGTGCCCGCCGGCCAGACGCGGGCGACGGCCGACCTGCAGGTCGCCAGGCTCCTGGCGGCGGAGATACGCGCCAGCGGCCTGTCCGCACGCCAGGTCAACGATCGGCGCAAGGGCCGACCCGCCAGCCGACGAAAGGCCCGATCGGCCGGCAGGGGCGAGCTGGGGCCGCTGGGGGCCCTGCTGGGCGACTACCGCGCCCATAACCTGCGGACGGCGGCGCCGGGGCAGGTCGACCGCAACGCCGCCAAGATCGCCGCGTTCCTCGCCGACCAAGATATCTCTATTGCCGAGCAGATCACGGCCGCCGCCGTCGAGGCACACCTGCGGCAGCTCCAGGCCGACGGCCTGTCGCCGTCCACCATCGCCAAGGGCCGCGCCGCGATCAGCGGCTTTTGCCGATACCTGGTCGTCCGGGGGCTGCTCGGGCGGAATCCGGCCCGGGATGTCCGGGCCCCGCGGGTCGAGCTGCCGGCGCCGCGGTGGCTCCGCGAGGATGAGTACCGCCAGGCCATCGAGCTGGCCGACGCGGCCGGGTGCGGCGATGAAGTCCGGACGGCGCTGTGGACGGGCATGCGCAAGGGCGAGCTGGCGGCGCTGGACTGGGCGGACGTCCGATGGGCCGACAGGACCATCGTCCTGCCCACCAGCAAGAGCGGCTCGCCCAGGGCCATCCCCATGCCGGCGGAACTGGTCGAGCTGTTGGCCCGGCGACGGCGGAATTCAGGGCGGGTGTTCCACCGATCGCGGAACTGGTGGCGGACGGGGCTGGATCCGCTCCGGGAGCCAATGCCGGTGTTCCGCCAGGTCCGCGGGACCGGCTCGGCGTGGCATCTGCTGCGCCACACCTACTGCTCGCGCCTGGCCGCCGCGGCGGTGGCCCTGGTGAAGATCAAGGAATGGGCCGGGCACGCGTCGATCGCCACGACGATGCGATACGCCCACCTGGCGCCCGGCTACGACGGGGACGTCGAGGCGGTGACGGGGGGAGGATCTCAGATTTGAGAGTTGAGATTTGAGATTTCAGAACAACCCCGCCGGGCAGGCGAAGGCGGGATCGGCGAGGGCGGCGTAGATGGGGCGGCGGGCCTGATCCGCCGGCTGGGCGGGGTGCATGCAGTAGGCGTCGGCGATGCCCGGGCCCTTGACCAGCCAGCGGCAGATCCGGCCGCAGTCGCTGGCGGCACAGCAGACGGCCAGGCGGTGGCGGGCGGCGGCCTCGGCCTGGCCGCGATCGAACAGGACGGCCAGCGAGCGGCGACGGGTGGCGATGGCGGCGGCCTCATCGACGGGGCGGGGGCGGGCCTTGGGGCAGGGGCGGGGGGATGGGCTGGCCGGCTCGCTCACGGGCCCACCGTCACTGTCGCCGTGCAGGCGGTGCAATCGACGCCCATGTTGAGGTCGCCGATCAACTGGAACAGGCCCACGAGGAAACCGCCGGAGCAGGCGACGCTGCCGGTAATGTCCGTCATGTTGGCCTGGCAGGCGCAGTTGTTGATCGTGCGACCGAAGGTGGCCAGGCAGACGCCCGGGCCGCCGGGGACGATGTTGGCACACCACGTCGAGGTCGCCTTGCAGTAGACGACCTGCAGGATGTACCAGCCACCGCACGTGCCCGAGGCGTCGAGGAGCCACTCCCACAGGCAGTGGGCCGGGAAGTCGGTGAAGTTGTTGAACACGTAGACGCCCTGGGCGTCGAGACACAGCGGATTGCAGCCGCCGGCGATGGTGACCAGTGCGTCGGGCTGGGGATTGCCGCAGTTGGTGCAGGGCTCGCAGCAGCAGGCGTCGGCGGTGGCGACGGCGCCGGTGTCGCGGAGGATCTTGCCGCCCCAGGTTTTGACTCGGCCGTCGGCCATCACTCACTCCGCCACGATGCCGCGCCTCGGCCTGAGAGTGCCGCCGCGGGCAATTTCAAATCTGAGATTTCAGATTTCAAATGCAGCCGGACCGCAAGGGCCGGCTGCCTAGCAGGCGTCGTCCTTGGCGATCTCGCCGAAGCAGATCAGCAGCGTGATCGCGCCGTTGTACTCGGCGGCGAGGGCAAGGCGGCTGGTCTCGCCGAGATCGCCGCCGCGGTCCTCGCCGGCATACCAGTACTCGACGTAATGATACCGCGGGACCTGGGGCAACTGGGCCTCGGCCAGGACGGTCGAATCGTCGAGGGCCTTGACGGTGTAGGTGTAGGAGCATTCCGTCGAGTCGCTGCCGGCGGCGCCGCCGTCCTTGGTCACCAGCACCAGCCGCAGGCCCTGGACGGCGCCGGAGGCGGCGACGCGGACGGGCAGGTTGGCCCGGCGATCGCGGATGCCGGGCGAGCCGACGGCCGCCCTGTCGGATCGGTCGATCGGCATCATGGCCTCACCCCCGCGGCGGCAACGAAGTCCAGCTCGGCGAAATCCGTCTGGACGGTCGTGGTGGCCGACGAGGCGTCCCAGCGGACGCGGCTGACGATGGTGCCGATCTGGTACCACCGGCCGGCGGCGTGGAGCTGGCGGACGATGGCGCCGGGCCGCCACTCGGCGGCGAGGTCGGCCATCTCCACCGTCACGGCGCGGCGGACGCGGCCGTACCAGCTGCGGGCCAGGGCCGCCACGATCCGCAGTTTCTCCGAATCGTCCCGCAGGACCATGTCCGCGGGCGTGACGAGCAGGTCGCCGGAGTCGCTGACGTCGGTGACGGTGCCCGCCGGCATCCACCACAGCTCGGCGTCGGGGACGTGGATCAGCAGCGTCCGGGCCACCGGGCAGTTGCCGGCGGCAGGCAGTGCGACCTGGCAGTTGACGTGCTGGTCGGACTCCCAGGCCATCGTCGCGACGATGGTGTCGTAGTCGATCTGGGGGGGCCACGTGCCCGGCTCGCCCGACCAGTGATTCAGGGCCAGCAGGTAATTCGGCCTGGCGGTGACCTCGAAGCCCAGCTCGCCGTCGAGCGTGCGGATGGGCATCGAGGGCGCCCCCGGGATGCACTCGCTGAGGCGGTCCAGGGGCAGATAGGGCGCGTGCTCGTCGCTGACGGGGACGCGGGCGACCACCAGCGGCGGGACGAACTCGTCGCCGGCGGAGGCGTCGGCAAGGACGGGCGCCGCGGCGGTGTGGTACGTCCGGCCCACCTGCAGGGGCAGCTGCCGCAGAAAACTCTTGCCGTGGCAAAAGCCGCCGGCGTTGACGGCCGTGTCGAGCGTGCCGTCGAGGCGTGGCGAGGGGGCGACGTTGCGGCCGTTGCGGTCGGTGAAGGCCCATGCGGCCGGGACGGCGAAGCGGCAGAACACGGGGCGGTAGATGTCGCGGGCGCGGGCCTGGTCGTTGCGGACGGCCTTGACGGCGGTGTCGAGGTCGGCGTAGCCCTGGATGGCCGACGCCCCCGCCTCGTAGGCGGATTGCTGCGCGGCCGACCAGCCGGCGGCGAGGGTGCCGCCGTCGACGGCGACGCTGGCGCAGATCACGATCGGCTCGCCGCGGACCTCGATGCGGCTGTAGTGGGCGTCGAGCGTGCGGTCGATGGTGACGGACCTGGCCGTCGAGCCGGCGCCGGTGGTCACGACGTCGATCAGGTCAGTGTTGGGCGCCACCTGGCTGCCGCCGGCGGCGGCGGGCTCATCGAACACGCTGGCGACGCGGACCTGCGGATCGCCGCCGCTGGCGTCCACCCACCAGCACAGGCCGCGACGCCGGTCGATGACGGCGTTGAGGGCGTGGAACAGCGTCGGCCAGGTGCCGCGGAACGTCCGGACTACAAGGTCGAGGTTGTCGAGCTGGCCGGCCAGGGTGAACGGCATGTCGGCCGGGCTGAAGCGGGCCAGCAGGTACTCCGCCACGTCGCGGGCGCTCCACAGCTCGCCGTCGGCGCTGAACAGGTACGCCCCGGCGACCTTGGCCGTCGAGCGGTTGCCCATCAGGGAATTGCCGTTGCGGTGGCGGAGGTTGAATGGCAAGAGCGTATCAATGATGGTCAGGGCGTCGGCGACGCCCTCGACGTGGCTCTGGCAGACGTCCTGGCGGGCCAGGATGGACTCCAGGCCGCGGGCGGTGACGACCTCGTCGCCGGTCGGCTCGCCGCCAATGTCGTCGCCGCCCACGTGGTCGGCCGACGCGGAGATCTGGCCGGTCCACAGGACGGTCGCCGGCTGGCCCTGGGCGGCGGGCTGGCGGATGATGCGGACGAACCAGCCGATCATCTCGTCGAGGCCGGGTGCATAAACCGCCTCTGCTGCGTCGGGGCGGGTGATGGTGCCGTAGGCCCAGCGGAAGCGGGCCTGGGTGACGGTGGGGGCGAGGGCCTGCTCCCAGGTGAGAGGCTCGAGGTAGTCGATCACGCCCCAGTCGTCGGACCACGTGGGGCGGACCTGCACCATCGGCTGGCGGACGGTCAGCTCCGTCGGCGCGGCGGGTGCTCCGATCTGGACCTGGTTAGGCACGTCAGCGACCTCCGGTCGCTGAATTTGAGATTTGAGATTTCAAATCCATGAAGGACCTCGCCGGCGGGCACAGATGATCGGCAATAGTACCAGCGGCAGGAGCATCTCCGTCTCGGGGACGCCGGCCGGCGGCGCGGGGCGGCGGCCGTAGTTGCGCGTGAGGATGCCCAGGTCGCCGACGTCGACGTCGCCGTCGCCGGAGAAATCGCCCATCGCCCACGTCGCGGCGGTCTGGCCGTAGTGGGTCGCCAGCGCGGCGAGGTCGGCGATGTCCACCAGGCCGTCGAGGTTGGCGTCGCCGCCGACCAGCCGGCCGTGGGCCCAGATCAGCTCGCCGGCGATCCCGTCCGGGTCGGCGAATTGAGGCCTTTCGCAATAGAAGCCGGGGTACAGGGTCCAATCGAAGGATCCGTTCGGGCCGAACTCGTCGTGGGCCCAGATGTACTGGTACAGCTCGGCGGCGTCCACCAGGCCGTCGGCGTTCCGGTCGCCGCTTGCGGCGCCGGCGCACAGCGCCGTCAAGAAACCGGATCCTCCCTCGGCGGCCAGCTCCAGGTGGCGGGGGCCGCACCAGTAATAGGTCGGCATGCGATACCACGAGTAATAGTCCGCCGTTGATGCGGAGATGATAACCCGCCGCGATCCGGGCGTGGCCAGGTGCTCGAAGGACGCCGCGCCGTGGCATGTGCCGACGATGACGAGCTGATGGGCGTAGGCGGGGATCGCGTCCAGTGCGGCGGCGACGTCGGACCAATAGATCGACTCGTGCAGCCAGGCGCCGAACCTGGCCGGATCCGCCCCGCCGTGATCGCCGATCTGGAGTATCAGGCCGTCGTCGGGCCCCATCAGCTCGCCGACCTGGGACAGGGCCCCAAACAGGTTGGCGGCGGTGCCGGCGCCGCGGACATCGGCCAAACCGTCGCCGTCGTAGTCGACGGGCGAATCGTACAGCATGGGAAACAGCTCCTCGCTGTAGTGCCCGCCGTACCAGACGCGGGACATCACGTTGCAGTTGGGATTGGCGGGATCGATCACGCCGTCGCCCTCGTACGCCCAGATCCGGCCGGCCGGGATGCCCGATGCCAGCATGCAGTTGTAGAGGTCGACCTGTGCCGCGAAAAAGCCGGCGTCCGCCCATGGGAACCAGCCGCCCTGGAACATGATGGCATACGTGTCGGCGGCTGCCGGCTGTGGGCAGATCAGCAGCGCAACGGCCAGTGTTGGCGTCCATGCCTTCATCACAGCGGCCTCCTTGCCGCTGGGGCGGCACTATCGCCGGCGGCGCTTGGGCCGGGCCGGGGCGTCGGTCGTCAGCTTGCCGGCGGTGACGGCCAGGCGGTCGGACAGGACGCCGACGAGGGCCTTCTCCATCGCCACCACCTGCGGCAGCGAGACGTTCCGCTCGACGTACTCGTTGGCGACGGTCTCGACGCCGGTGTCCTCGTCGGTGACGGTCAACGCGATCTTCAGTGTGTGCGCCATGGTTGCTGCTCCCTATGCTTCATCCGCAGATTGCGCAGATGGGCGCAGATGACGGAAACGATCCGTCGCTGTCCTCTCCGCGAGCATCTGCGAAATCTGCGGATCATCTCTGTTGCCTCGCGGGGCTGCCGTTGTGGTAGACGGCGGACCAGGACGGCGGCGGCGGGCCGGTGGCGAGGGCCCATGCCGAGGCGACGTCGGTGTTGGTCGAGTCCACGTTCTCGGGCCCCGCGTCCACGCGGCGGACGCGGACGATCACCTTGGCGAGCTGGAAATCGGCCAGGGACTCGCCGGTGGTCGTGTAGTCCAGCTTGGCGGTCCCGTCGGCCTTGCGCATCGTGACCGTCGTCGGGGCCCCGCCGGTGTCGGGGTCGCTGCCGTCGGTGCTCAGGTAGATCAGCCAGACCGTGGCGTCGAGGTCGTCGGCGGCGTCGGCGTCGTAGTCGTAGCTTGCCCGGATCCGCAGCTCGCCGCCGGCGGCCGGCTCGATCGTGACGTCGCGAGGCGAACTCGGCGGGACGGGATCGGCGGCGCCGAGGGCGTCGGCAGTCACCGACCAGGCCGCGATGTTCAGGCTGGACAGGCCCCATCGGTTGACCAGCCGCAACACGAACTCGTAGTCGTGACTGGCGGCGACGGCGGCTGTGGTGTGAGGTAGGCTTGTGAACGTCTCCCACGGGCTGTCGAAGTCGAAGGCGTCGCCGTCGACGGCGCGGAACAGCTCGAACTGCGCGGAGTCGACGTCGGCGACGCGGACCTGGCCGCGCCACGCGGCCTCGACGCGGACGCGGCCGCGGGGCGGGCGGGTCTGCAGGAACCTGCCCGCCGCCGGAGCAGGCCACAACGGCGACGCAATGACCGGGATCGGGATCATGCCAGCGGGCCAGACCTACTCGTCGAATACGATGTATGCGCTGCAGTCGTGGGTGTTGGCCCCGTCGCCCACAGTCCGCAGGCCGATCCGATCGCCGGCGCCCACCTTGATGCCCTTGCCCGGCGGGGCCTGCCAGACGAACTCGGTCTGTGGATGGACCAGCCATCCCTGGATAATGTTGCCGGCGGTCGGCTCGGCGGTGGCTGTGTGCTGGGCGGTGGTGTCCAACGTGTCGCCGTCGGAGCTGTCGTACTTCTCAGGAGTCAGTGCCGACATGGTGCCGGCGTCCGTCTGGTGGAGCAACTCCACCTTGCGGGGCTCGTGAGTGGCGACGGTGCCGTTGAAGCCGACGCCGACCTCGACGATCTCGCAGGGGTGATTCGTCGCCGCGTTGATCTGCAGCAGCGTCATCGTCCCGCTACCAACGCTGGCGGCGGCAATGTTTGTGTATCCTACGGCTCGTCTCATCTCGCACTCCTTGTCAGCCGGCGGGGCCGGCTGAATCTCAGATTTCAGATCTCAGATTTCACAAGTCGGACTCGAAGCTGTATTGCAGGCGCAGGTCGGCGGCCTCGGCGGCGGTGGGGGCGGCCAGGAGCTTGCGCTCCATCCACAGGCCGTAGACGGCGCCCTGGGCCAGGGCGGCGACGGTCAGCCGGTTGGCGTCGGACAGGCTCGTCGGATGCGCCCACGTGATGCCGATCGGCGGCCGGCCGATGGAAAAACCGTTCATCCGCGTCCGGGGGGCCTCGAGGCCGATCCGCAGGCCGGGGATGGGGCTCAGGTCGTCGCCGGCGGTCCCCGCGACGCCGACGCCGGCGCCGCCGACGGTCTCGTCGTGGACGTCCCGGCCGGCGGCGGCGACGGTCAGGGCGTCGTCCGTGCGGCTGGCGTAGTACATCACCTCGCCGGTGGCGTCGTTCTCGACGAAGCCGCTCGCCGGCCAGTCGGCGAAACCGTCGCTTACGGTGATGGTGACGGCGCCGGCGGCGTAACCGCCGACGGGGGTGTCGACCACCGTGCCCAGCAGGCCCAGTGCGATGTTGACATCGCCGATCGAGCCGGCGGACTGGTTGTAGAAGGCCAGGCAGCGGTAGTCGGTGCCCCCGGCGTCGCCGGCGTTGAGAAACAGGTTGTTCATTTGGTCGAGCAGCTCGACGGGCATCGAGCCGGCCAGGTCGGCGGCCGTGGTGCGCCGCACGAGGACGTACTTGCCGCGGTCGGAGTCGCCGTAGACGGCGGCGACCTGGCCCGGGGCGATCGCCGTCGCGTCGCCGGCGGCGCCGTCGGGTGGTGTCCAGGCGAGCGCGTCGGCGTCCAGTGCGGCGAGGATGGCCGTGCCCGTGCCGTTGGCGCCGCCGACGTCGAGGATCTCGACGCCGTCGATGGCGGCTGCCGGGGCGACCCGCCAGCCCAGGCCCGCGGCGATGGTGCTCGACCGCCAGGCGCCGATCGAGGCATGGGGATCGGCCTGGTGGCCGCCGTCCTGGTCGGCGCCGGTCAGGTACAGGCCCAAGGCGGCGGACGGGTCGCTCCCAAACAACTCGCGGGGCGGGCGGTTTGTAAAGACCGGCCGCGCCGCCCCGGGAGTGGTGATGCCTGGCGGTCTCGCGATGACGGGATGGGGGATCATGCCTCGCTCACCGTCACTTTCGAGGTCCCGTCGTCGAAACTGTACTCGCCCTCGGGCGGGTCGGGCGGGCGGACGACGAGGACGTCGACCTCCGTCGCGACGCCCTCGTTGCCGGCGGCGTCGACGGGGACGATGCGGAAGCCGTGGACGGCCGAGTCGGCGAGCTGGGCGGAGCGCCAGGAATACCGGGCGGCGCCGCCGTCGTCGATCTCGGCCAGTTGCGTCCACTCGCCGGGCAGGACGGCGGCCAGCAGCGGGCTGCCGACTGCGACTGCGGTGTAGTCCAGGTGCTCGACGGCGACTGCGACGGCCTCGGGGAACGTCCCGCCGGCTCGCAACATTTCGAGGAAGGCGTCTATCGAAAAGCCGTCGGCGGTCTCGCTGGTGCCCAGGGCGGCGGCGTAGCAGCCGGCGGGGTAGGCGCCGTGGCCATAGTGGACGGCGTTGCAACAGACGTTGGTGTTGTTGCGGAGGGTGTCGGCGGAGGCGGCCGAATCGTCCACGAAGGCCACGCGCGAGCCGGCAGGCGTTGTGAAGGTCACCGACGCGGTGTCGCCGAATACGAAGGCGTCGCCGCTGAACTGGTCGGGCGAGGTCGGGATCTCCGCCAGCTCGAGGCCCAGAAGCGCCGCGTCGGCGCTCGACCTGTAGGCCGTCTCGTCGGTGTAGACGTACTCGTCGGCGTCGATGGCGGCCTCGGTGGCCGTCACGCCACGATCTATGATCGCCTGGGAGTAACCGATCGTCCCGGCGTCCACCCGGACCGCCAGGTACCGCCCGCCGAGGGCGGCCCTGGTCAGTCGGGTGGTGGACTGGCATTCATTTGTGAGGCCGCGATAGAGCGGGTTGTCCGTCTGGCTCGCGAAGGCCGTGCCGTAGTTCATCAGGCGGCTGGCGGCTGAATGAAGGACGCCGCCGGATGTGAAGTACCCAGGCACGCCGTGACCTATGACAAAGCACATCAGGCGGGCCGCCAGCTCGGGGCAAAGCGCAAGGTAGGCGGCGACGTCCGTCTCGACCTCGGACTGGAACGTCGCGTAGTCGGCGAGGGATTCATCCGCCGAGGCGTTGGGCAGGGCCACCAGGTTGGCACGGGGGATGCCCAGCTCGGCGACGCAGTAATCGGCGAAGGTCCTGCTGTCGGAGCTGGCGACACGCCACAGGACGGCGATCCGCTCGGGGCATAGCAGGTCCGTCGGCGGCGGCCTGGCGTAGGGCTCGGGGTATGCGTCGGCAATCACGAACTCGTCGTAGTCGATCGTCGAGGTCTTGGAGTTGCCCGCCGTGAAGCCACCGAGGTCCACCGTGGCGATCGTGGCGTAGCGGTCGAAGTTGTCGATGCTCGTGACCTCCTCGACCAGCTCACCGTCGATGTAGAATCGGTGGACGCCGTCGGCGGCGACGTTGGTCGTCGCCCGCTTGAGGCCGAACACGAGGTAATGCCAGCGGCCCTCCGTCAGCCGATCGTAGAGCGTGCCGCCCTGGATGACGCCGGAATCAGCCTTGGTGCGGAAGCGGATCAGGCTGGTGTTGGTGATGGTCGAGTAGAAGTCCAGCTTGCTGGTCGAGGCCTTGACGCCCAGGATGTTGTGGAACTTGCCCGATAGCGGGGCGGCCGTCTGGTAGATCCAGAAACCCACCATGAACCACGCGCCGGCGGGCAGGCTGTAATTGATCGTCTTATCCACGGCCGCCAGGTCGCCGTCGGAGTCCACGACGCACCGCAGGCCGTAGCGGCCGCGCTCCGGCCAGGCGGCGGCGGCGAGCTGCCGCATGGTCGAGAGGTTGGTCTCGGTCAGGCCGTCCCAGAAATCGTAGTCCGGGGCGTCGAGGTCCCAGGGGACCTCGTGATCGGCCTCGTAGATCAACGCCACTGCCGAAAACCCTCCAGATGCGGGTTGGCGCGGGCGAAGTAGCCCAGGATGTAGGCCCGCGAGTCGGGCTCGTCGGGCCCCCGGCCGCGGGCGGCGGCGAGAAACGCCGTGACGTCCAGGTGGACCAGCACGACAGGGCCGCCGGCCTTGGTGGTCCACTCCCGCGGCGGACCGGCCTGGCGAAATCCCAATAACTCGTAGAACGGCACGTGGCGAGGGCCGACGACCGTCAACAGGTCCGTGACGCGCGAGCGCACGGCGTACGCGAAGAGCGCCTGCTGCAGTGCGGTCGGCACTGCCGTCTTGCGGTAGTCCACGGCCACCGCCTGGCCGGCGGCCTCGGCCAGCAGACGGCCGCGACGGCGGACGTAACGCAGCTCGGCGGCGAAACGGGCATCGGCGGGCAGGGCGGCGTCGGGCGTGTCGACGACGAGGACCTGGACGCCCACGACCTTGCGCCCCGCCATGGCGGCCAGGACGATCCGCAACGGCAAGGCGTCGTGGACCGTGATCCGCACGCCGCCGGGCTGGCGCCTGTGGTAGCCGGCCTCGACGTGGACGTCGTGACGCAGCCGGTAGCAGGCCAGGACGTCGGCCGTCGTCGTCGCCCGCTGAACCCAGACGCCCGCCGGCAACGACCCGAACAGGCCCGCGGCCATCAGCCGCCGCAGGCGGCGGTCGTCGGTGCCGATCGAGATTTGACCGCCCATGTCCAACGCCGTCATCCGTTCAATCTCAAATCTGAGATCTCAAATCTCAAATGCGCCCGCCGAAGCTCCAGCGCCGGCGGGCGCCTATGCGCGGCGCCCGTCTATGCGGTAATGGTCCGCGCCGGCGACGCGGTTCCAGTGCAGCTCGACGCGCCCGTCGGCGATGTTGGCGGCGGCGTCGGATACCGAATCGAGGACCTGCACGACCAGGGACTCGCCGGGGGCGACGAGGAAGTCGTAGTGGGTGGCCCTGGTGGCCGCGACGAAGCGGCCGTCGCGGTAGACGTAGAACGTCGGATCGTCCTGGTCGGAACTGTAGCCCACTCGCCAGGCGTTCGCCGAGATCCGGACTGTCGAATCAATGCTTACGCTCATTTGAAATCTGAAATCTCAAATCTCAAATGCGGCCGGCCCGAGCGCGGCGAGGGCCGGCCGCCTAGCCCGCCGGATCGTCCTGGACGACGGTCCATCGAGCCGCCAGGCGGGTCTTGGCGGCACCCTGGTAGATGCAGTTGCGCCACGTGGCGCGGACCTCGAGGACGCGGCAGTTGGCCCAGGTGACGCCGGTGGCGTCGATGATGTCGAGGCTGGTGCCCTGGACGGCCTTGTAGGCGGCGGCCTCCACCGCGGCGGCCGTCGCGTCGGCGACGATCGCCACCGTCCGCAGCTCGATCTGCCGGGCCCTGTAGCCGATCCGCCGATGGGTCTGGTAGTCGATGCCCGGACGGGCCCAGCTCTCGGTGGCCTCGGCGGGCTCGTCGGCCATGCCGCGAAGCAGGTCGAAGCTCAGGGCTCCTATGCTGTTCGCCATCCGCAGGCCTTCTTATCTATCCGCAGATTTCGCAGATTCGCGCAGAGCACAGAAGAAGCAGTGGAGCGATGCTGTTTCTTGTTCTGCGTCAATCTGCGTAATCTGCGGATCAATATCCGTCTCCGCCGCCGGCGCCGGCGGACTCGGGCTCGACGTGGGCGTTGAATTTCTTGGCGCCCTCGGCCTTGGCGTTGAGCTTGTCGGCGACTTTGTCCAGCTTGTCGACCGCCAGGCCAAGCATGCGCGCGGCCTCTAGTCGCGCCTCCTCGGTAGGATCGCCCGACTTGTCGTCCAGTTGCCGAGCAAGCATTGTGGTCATCTCAGGCCCCATGGGCCCGACCACTGACTCGGGGAGATGCATCGTCGCCCTATAAATCCAATTACGGACGACCGCGCCCACGCCTCCGCCCTTTTCCAGGCGAACGGCCTCCAAGGCCTCGGCGAAATTCTCTCGCAGCAAATTGTCGGGTTGTTGCCGGGCGGCAGCCTGCCTCGCGGCTAGGCGGGCGGCAGCGCGGGAACGGCGGTAGGTCGGGTCGGTCCGCACTGCCGTACCGATCTTCTCGCCAGCGATGTCGATGTCGGGACCCGTCGTCGCAGCGAAGTCGGCGACGACCCGTCGCAGCGTGTCGGCGTGCTCGGCCGCCATGTAGCCGTACTTCAAGCCCTTCTCGCCGAACAGTAAGCCCATCTCGTCTTTGGTGAGCCCGCCGCGGCGCTGCAGGTCGGCGACCTTGTACAACCTGGTCAGGCCGGAGTCGGCGGCGCTGATGCCCGCTCTGGCCATGATGGCCTTGCGGCGGCTGACACTGCCGGCGGCGCGGCTCCAGCCGCCCCGCTCCATCGCCGCCTTCGCCTCGGGATCCTGTAGCGTCAGCCGGCGCATAACGATGTCCATGCCGCTGGCGGCCTGCGCCGCGGTCCCCGCGCCCATCGTCATAAAGGCCCCGAAGCCCGCGGCCTCGGTGGCCGAGAGGCCACCAAGCCGCCCGGCCGCGAACATCCGCGGCGCGTAGTTGGCCAGCTCTGTCGGCTCGGCGATCGCGGCCAGCTCGAACATCCGCTGGGTCATGTTGGCCGCCTGCCTGGCGGACAGGTCGCGGTAGTGAAAGCGCATCTTGGCGAACGTCGGCGCAAGCTCGGGCACCGTGACCTTGCTCGTCGGCCGCATCCGCATCGCCTCGATCACGGCCCGCTCGCGCTCCGCCGGCGGCATCCAGCCGGCCATGGATTGCAGCGCGTATCTGCCCGCGGTGACCTCCTCGGCGGGGATTCCATACTTCACGGCCATCTCGTGAATGCGGCCCCGAAGGTTGGGGTCCCTGTAGTTCTGGCCGAGAAACTGGAGATTGACAAACTCGGCCTGGAACTGCTTCATGCTGGCGACGCTGGCGGCGATGTCCTGCTGCCAGATCCGCCAGGCCGAGCGGACGGCGCCGATGGCGGCGGTTACGCTGACGAACCCCGTGACGATTCCCTTTAGGTCGCGGATGGCGCCGCGGCCAAGGTCATTCATCGCCTTGCCGTGCTGCTTGGTCTGGCCGGTGGCCCGCTTGCTCGACAGCTCCACCTTGCGCTGGGCCTCGTCGAGCTGCAGGAAGGCCCTGACGGCCTTGGCCGACTCGGCATCGAGTTTGAATACTACGTCAGCCATCCTACTTCGCTTTCGCTGCGCTCAATCTACGAAGGACCGCGTCTCATCGGATCCGCCTGGCGGCCGACGCCGCCAGCATCATCTGCAGCGTCCGCTCGAAGCGTTCCTGGCCGCGGGTCTCGGCGTCGGCGGCCTGGATGAAACTGCCGACGTCGGCCCAGGTCGGCCGGTAATCAGACAGCAGGCCCGCCGACCACAGACGCCACGTCACGTACCTGATGGTGTGGCGTTTTTTTTTCCGCCGCCGTCGCCGGCCAGCTCCTTCAGGCCCGGTATGTCCACCAGCACGTCGAGGACCTCCCGCAGCTCGGCCTGGCCCAGCAGCTCGAGGGCCTGGACCTCCCAGCGGCCGACGCGGTAGTTGGCGGCCAGCGCGGCGACGGCGATCTCGATCACGCGATCGGCGCTCAGCGGGTCGTCGATGCCGTCGTCGCCGGCGGCCTGGGCCTGCGCGGCGGCAACGTCCCTGGCCCAGACCTCCCCGGCCATCTCCCACAGCTTGACCGCCGAGTCGGCCACGCGGAAGCTGTCGGCGCCCGTCTGCGGATCCAGCCCCAGCCTGATGGGCAGATTCGTCCCGCCGGCGGCCAGGCGTGCGATGGGGCAATGCCAGAGATTTCCGTCAGCCAGCTCGACGTCAGAGCCAGGGATCCTTCGCGACAGGCCGCGGGCAAGGTCGGCGGGGCAAGGCGGGTCGGCGTGCTCGAAGCCCAGCCAGTAGACCTTCTGGGGCCCCGCGGGAAACCAGCTCTGGCGGTCAGGGGCGTAGGACACCGGCGGGCCGGCAGCCGCCGAGCGGCGAAACAACACGCCGGACCCGCCGGCCGGGCCGGACTGGCAGAGGCCCTGCTCGACGTCTGTGCCGCCGAGCACCGCGGCGATGCCCAGCTCGGCCAGCAGGGCGGGCCCCGCGGCCGTCTGGGCCGGGATGAAGTAAAGGAACTCGCCCACGGCGATCACTCCTTCGCCGCGGGCTTCGACGCCGCCTTGGACCTGGCCCTGGCCGGCAGGTCCCGCTGCGTCGCGCCGGGAAACTCGTTGCGGAGAAGCTCCACCTCGGCCTGGGCCTCGTCGCGGGTGTCGTGGCCCTCGCCACTGCAGCCGCGGATCCTGCCGTCGCTGTCGAGGATACGCCAGCGCCACTTGCCGGCCTCGTCGATGAACAACTCGATTATCATGTCTCACTCCCTTGTCAGCCGCCTGTGGCGGCTGAATTTAAGATCTCAAATCTCAAATCTCATATCGCCAGTGGCAGCACCCCACGTCAGGTGATGGCTGACGCGGTCGAAATGGTTAAGGGCGGCGACGTGTCGGGGACGATGGTGATCGGCGTGGCCAGGCGGCCGCCGCCGATCGACGCGGAGCTGTCGCCGGGGATGGCCATCCCGGTGGTGCCGCTGATCTTGACGTGCTCGGCGGTGACCTCCGCGACGCGGGTGCCCCGGGCGGCGAGCTTGCGGAAGTAGACGGCGAAGCTCGTCAACGCCAGGCCGGCGGACGTGATCGTCGCCATCGCCTCTGCGCTCAGCGTCGTCAGCGTGATCCGCGGGCGGCGGTTGGCGATCAGGCAGAGCTTGGGGTACGTGTCGCCCTCGGTGGGCGGCTCCTGGGCCACGTCGAGGCCGAAGTCGATGCTGACGCTGCCGACGTCGTAGTCCACCGTGTTCAGCTCGATCGGGCCGATCGTCCAGACGTCGTCGACGCTGCCGTCGTCGGGCATGGTCTGGTCGGCGGTGACGGTGATCGGGTTCGTCGCGCCGTCGGCGCTGATGGCGAAGGCCTCGAAGCTGCACTGCGCCGTTTCGCCCACGCCGCAGCTCAGCATCCGCGGCACCGCCAGGCCGCTGGACATGCTCACCTTCAGGTGCTTGGCAGAGCCGTAGGCCTCGCGGCCGCTGACGCCGGCCAGCATCTGGTAATAGGCGTCCAGCGTCGTCACCGCCACGCCGTTGAGACCGATCGAGGCCAGGGCCGTCAGGTCGCGGGTGGTGAAGGCCACTCGGCCCATGGCGGCCATGATCGCCAGGTACTCGGCGTCGACGCCGGCGGAGCCCTCCACGACCTCCTGGACGCCGGGGGGGAAGGGCAGATCCGTCAGGCCGCCGATCGTCACGTTGGGCGTGGCGATGTCCACCACGCCGATTGTCGCCCTGTCGCCTTGTGCCATCTTCGTGCCTCCGGCACTGACAGCCCCTCGACTCCGCTCGGGGCTGCATTTGAGATTTCAAATTTCAGATTTCAGATTCACTTGATGACCACCGTCCGCTGGTTGGTCATCGCCCGCATCGCACGCGCCACCCGCCTGTCGAGCAGCTTGGCCATCGCCCGCCGCTCCCGCGGGATCGTGGCGATCACCTCGCCGCCCATGTCGGGCTTGCCGGGATCGGGATGGCCGGGTTTTCGCAGGAAGTAGCGGGCCCGCATGACGCCCTTGGCGGAGGGGCGGGTCTTGAGCTTGCGGATGGTTACTGTCCGCAGGACCCACCGGCGAAGGGCGCCGCTGTAGACCATGGGGCGTGTGTGGCCTACCTCGCGCTGCTTGCGGCGCTCCCACTTGCGGGTACGACGCTCGTACTTGTACTTGGCCTTCGCCGATTCCTCGAAGTGCCCCGGCAGCGTCTTGGCGTGCCACCACTGGATGACGCGGCCGAGCGCCTCGGCGACCATCGGCCGCAGCTTCCTGGCCATCACCTTGGCGTCGGCGGCGCCCTTGTAAGTTATGCGGATGCTCAACATCGCTGTCCCTAGATGGCGACGTCGCTGTCGACGACGTTGTAGGACGTCGTGATCGAGTTGGTGACGTTGACCTCTAAGCCGTCCTGGTAGTCTGCGCCCTTGTCGAAGTTGTTCATCCGGCAGTGGGCGCAGATGACCGTCTTGGCCCCGCCGGCGGTGTCGATCGGGTAGCCGTTGCCGCCCTCGGCGACGACCAGCGTGTCGTTGTAGAGTATGGCGGCATTGCCGTTGAGTATGATGCAGGACAGGTTCGCCCCGGTCTGCTCGACGACCGAGTCCCGGATGATGCCGCCGGCGGCGAGGCGGAATACCGCCGTCATCGTCCGCAGCTCGCACCTTACCAACTCGCCGGAACACACCGCGGCGGCGTGGCCGCCGCCGAAGCTGCTGCCCGTGGCGTAGCAGTCCTCGGCGTAGCCGCTAAAGGTGCCGTAGTCGGTGCCGCTGCCGGCGTAGCCGGCGAAGCATGCCGCCCCGCCCCTGCAGCGGTAGAAGTTGCCCGAGGCCTCCTTGCCCATCGCGAAGCTGGTGTTGCCGGCGATGCAGTCGTAAAAATCGCCCGAGCAGACGCAGCCGTAGTTCGTGCAGCCGCCGAAACAGCTCGAACCGCCGATGCAGCGGTAGAACGTGCCGGTGACGTCGGCGCCGGAGGCGTCGCCGCCGTAACTGAAGTTGCCGGCTTCGCAGTCGTACATCGTGGCCGACAGGTCGCCGTTGGTGCCGAGCCGCCAGGCGTAGGCGTCGGCGACGCAGTGGTACCACGTGCCCGCCAGGTGCTGGTAGGCGCTGATGGAGTACTGATTCGCCTTGGGGTTGCTGTGGCGGAAGTGCATGTTGCGATAGATGCTCGCCGAGATGTCCTGGTCGGCGAGGATGCCGATCCGGAAGGCGTTGTTGCCGCTGACGTCGCCGGTGCAGGCGATTGTGAAGCCCGACATGCGAACGTCGCCGACGGACTGGCCGATCGTGCCGAAACAGCCGGCGCCGCCGGCCCACGTCACGCGGGTCGCCTCCGGGCTGCCCGGGGCGAGCGCGACGAGATCGACGTACTCGGTATCCAGCTCCAGGCAGCACGAGCCGACCGCCGTCGCGAGGCGGTAGGTCCCGGGAGGGATGGCCACGACGGCCCGGTTGGTGGCCGACAGGGCGCTGCCGCCGGGCGTCAGGGCGCAGGCGGCGGCGTAGGCGCTGGCGAGGTTGGTCCCGTTGTCGTCGACGTCGTCGCCGTGGTTGACGATGACGATCGCGTCGGACGCGTAGCTGGCCAGTATGGCCTCGAGGGCGGCGGCGGCCCGGGCTGCGTAGCCCTTGCCGCCGGTGGGCGTCGTGCCCGTCAGCTCCTCGAGTGCCTCTGCGATTCGCTTTCCGTAACTCAATGTCAGCTCCCTTCGTGAGCTGAATCTCAAATTTGAGATTTCAAATCTCAAATGCCTGCCGAGGACGCGGCAGCGGACGCGGCAGGCCTAGCACTCATCCCAGTCGAACAGGAAGCTCATCTGGTAGATGTCCAGCTCGCCGGCGGCGATGTCCTCGGGGCTGTATCGCCCGGGGCCGGCCGTCTTGTGGTAGCCGACGAGGTGCAGATACGTGCCCGTGCCGCGGCTGGTGGACTCCATCTCCTCGACGACGGCCCCCACGCTGTTGGCGAACTCGAGGACCGCGTCGGCCTCGTCGTCGGTGTAGGCGGCGGTGATGACCGCCTCGAACACGACCTCGATCTGGCCGCCGTGGCGCATGTAGGGGCCCGGCTCGGCGTCCTCGGCGGCGTGGAAGTCGTCGCCGAAGCCGATCACGGCCACCGGACGCAAGGCCTCCCGCTCGGCCTGGCTGAGGCTGGCCGCCTCGTTGAGGGCGATCAGGTGGATGAAGGCTTTGGCGGCCGCCGCGGTTTCGACGCCGACCCAGGTCTGGAATGCGCTGGTCGCGGCGATCAGCGTCCGCATCGCGTCCAGGGGAACGCTCAGTATGCCGGAGGCCGCTACCGCCATCCGCAGGGCTCCCGATCTATCCGCAGATTGCGCAGATTCGCGCAGAGCAGAACAAAAGCAGCTCCTGCTGCTATCTGCGAGCATCTGCGGAATCTGCGGATCATCTGGGCATGTCCTTGTATCCGCCGGCGGAGGTCTGCGTCCGCGACCTGCGGACCTCGAGCAGGCGGAGGATCGCGTAAGCGGAACTGATCCCGGCGATCTCGGTGACCGCCCAGGTGAGGTCGACGAACGTGAACTGGTCGCCGATGGCGGGCGTGGCGACCTCGGAGATCTGGACGATGATCTCGACGGAGCGGTAGGCCTCGCGGCTGGTCTCGTCGTAGTCGTCGACGGCCTTGCGGTACGGTGGGACGATGGCCGAGACGGTCGTGCCCGAGCCGCCGGCGGGCGTGTAGGTGACGTCGCGGCCGACGTCGGCCATGACGTTGGCAAGGTCGGTCGCGATCTGTGTGTCCAGGACGCTCATGTAAGGAATCTCAAATCTGAAATCTCAGATCAGCCCGTGGCAGCGGGGGCGGCCGCGGGCGGCGGGGCGACCTTGGGGACCGCGACGCCGTCTGGCAGCGGGACATTCGCGTGGACCTTGGGGGACTGCTCCCGGGCGACGCGCTGCTTCTGCCGGACGAACTCGCGGTCGTAGCCGGCGTCGGTGGCGCGGCGGATGGCGACGCGGGCCTGAAGCTCGGGGTTGCCCTTCTCGCCATTGGCGAGCGCCTCGGCGTCGAGCTTGGCCTCGGACTTGGTCAGCCGGCTGATGCCAAGGCCCAGCTTGGCGAAGATGGGCTTGAGAACCTTGTCGATGCCAAGGCGGCTCATGGCGATCAGGACCACGACGATCAATGCGACGATCGCGGCGAGCTTGAGCAGCGGCCAGAGCTTGCTCTCGGTCTCCTCGAGCTTGGGCAGCTGCGATCGGACGCTGCGGGTGGCGGCCTTGATCTCGCCGGCCTTGCGGTCGGCCGAGTCGATCGGGGCCAGGACCTCGCGGCCGTCGGCGCCGGCCTGCACCGCGTTGCGGGCGACGGCCAGGTCGGCCTGGATGCCGCCGGCCAGGTCGTCGATGCGATTGGCCCCGGTCAGCACGCGGGCCTTGGGGCCGTCCAACATGCCGCAGCCGGGGGCGAGCATCAGGACCGCCGCCAGAGTCGCCAGTCGTTTCGACCGCATCGGACCACCTCCCTACTTCGCCACGCGGATCGCCGTCGCGATGGCCTGGCCGACGCCGTAGCCGGCCACGCCGAGACCCAGGGCCACGCCGAAGGCGATCCACATCCACCGCGACAGCTTCCTGCCCCAGGGGCAGGTCTGTATGTGGACCTGCTCGAATCGCTTGATCGTGATCTCGGCGACCTCGAAGGCGATTTCCCTGGTCAACGCTCGCTGCTCCTCTGACATCGCCACGGCCACCTCCTCGGGCAGCCGCCGTCGCCGGGGCTCCGGCGGCTGCATTTGAGATTTGAAATCTCAGATCTCAAATTCGGCTGCGCAGCAGCCGATCAGGTGGTGCTCAGGAGATAGCCCAGCAGGTCGGCGTCGGCCGTCAGGACCTCGTCGACGTTGTGCCGCATCCGGACCACGTCGCTGCGGCGCTTCTCGTCGCGGTAGGTCTCGACGACGACGTTCTCGGGGCTGTCCTCGGCCCAGAGCATCGTCCGGGCGATGCTGGGCATCTCCAGCGGGTCGCCCTCGCCGGCGATCACGCACAGCATCGCGTAGCCGGTCGACCAGATCTGCGACATGCTCTCGGCGACGCCCTCGCCGGCGGAGTCGTAGGATCCGCCGGCGACAAGCACCTGCTTGATCCCGAAGAACTCGGCCAGAAGCTGCGTCGTCAGCATCCCGCGAGTGACGCCGGGGGCGACGTACTTGATGCGCCCGAGGATCGAGTCGGTGGTGCAGAGGTACTTGTACTCCGTCCTCGGCACGATGAGCGTGTAGTTCTCGCGGCCGATGCCGCAGTTGTCCTCGAGCGTCTCGCAGCCGGTCGTCACGTCCGTCAGCGGCACAGAGCTGGCGACCGTCGCCCAGGCCGTGGAGACGCTGTTGGCCGTGAAGGTCGAGCTGTCGAGGATCAGCGAGCTGATCCTGCGCTCCTGGGCCATCAGGATCTGATGGCGCAGGATCCGCACCGCCGCGGACTCGGCGTCGAAAAAGCTCTGGTACCGCTTGCGGCGCTTGTCGTCGATGAGGTACTCCAGGCCGTGCTCCTCGCAGCTGTAGGTGCCCGACCCGAACTCCCCGCTGACGCGGTTGTAGCTGCCGTCCGACGCCCGCTCCGTCTCGGCGGGCTTGCGGAACGTCTCGCGGCAGATGACCGGGTAATAGGCGCTCTCCTCGCCGACCCTGAACACCGGGGCCGCGCGCAGGCCGATGAACATCTCACGCGCCTGGATGTCGTCGAACTCGTTGGCGACGGCCGAGAGGTCCCGCCGCAGCGTTACTCCGCTCTCTGCAATCATCTTCAGTGCTCCTTCACTGTTTCGGGCCTGAAACCGCCCGCCCGGGGCGACGTCCGTGTCGCCCCGGAAGGACTGCCCTCGGCCGGCGCCGCAATCCGTTGCGACCCCGGATTGGGTTTGTCACAAGGCGCCCAGAAGGCGCGCCGGCTACCGAGTCGCCTCGACGAGGATGTAGTCGATCCAGAGCGTGTTCGCGGCCGCCTCGGTGGTCTTGACCTCGAACGTCGGCGTGAGGGCCTCGTCGTCGGGGATGACGATCGTCGTGCCGTTGTCGGTCATGCTCTCGACCAGGGCGTCGTCGACGAAGAAGTCGATCGTGTCAACGCCGTCCCAGCGGAAGCTCAGCTTGACCGACTTCGTCGACCAGGTCGCGACAGTGCCGTCGGAGATGTCGACTGCGGTGTCCTCGGCGTTCTCGGTGGTGTCCTGCTCGACCAGGCAGTCGATGTTGCCGTCGTGGAGGCACTCGAAGCCGACGCGGTCGGAAGTGCCGGCCAGGATGCTGGTGTCGGCGATCGCCAGGCCGATGAACCAGTCCATCTTGTCGGCGTCCTCGACGGCGATCTGCGTCTCGAACAGCAGCGGCTTGCCCGAGGCGAGCTTGAAGCTCTCGCCGTTGAGCTGGCAGGAGTTCAGGTCGTTGGCCTTGTCGTTGGTCGTGCAGGCCAGTATGCCGCCGGGGGCGTCGTCTGCGGAGTTGAGGACCTCGCCGGCGTCGCTGTCGCCGTCGGTCAGCGTCAGCAGCCACTGGCCGCGGTCGGCGGTGGCGCTGAACATGCCCGTCGGGTCGGACTCGTTGGCCAGCGCCAGGTCCTTGCCGTAGCTGACAGCCAGGAAGTCCTCGAAGTAGCGGACCTTGCGGGATTCGTCGGGGGCGATGCCGCCGGCGGCGGCGCCCATGACGGGCATCACCTCGATGATCTGCTCGTCGGCGGCGGCTGCCTCCATGGCGATCGCCACCACGGGCCCCGACGGCACCGCCGAGAGCTTGCCGTCGTCCCCGCAGTACAGCGACGCCCAGGCATCGCAGGTCTCGTTGATCTTGGCCTTGCAGGTGCCGCGGGTGTTCAGCGGCCAGATCGGCACCTGCAGGCCGGTGGCGACCCGGCCCATGGTGATGCCGATGGCCACGTCGCCCTCGCCCGCGTCGGCGTAAATCACCGACCGTGCGGTGGTGCCGTTGGGCTTCACAACGCGCCAGGGCTCGATCGTGCCCGTCTCGCCGTTGGTCAGCGTGAGCGGGCCTTCGGTCATTTGACTCATCTCGTGTTCTCCTCATCCTTGAGGCTGACATGCACCGAGGCCCGGCGTCCGTGCCCGGCCCGGCCCGCGATCAGCCGACCTTGTTGGCCTTCATCCACGCCGCTTTGGCCTTGGGGTACTCCCGCGTTGCCCTGGCGTGGGCCTTGGCGCCGGCGGACGCCTCGGCGACTCCGCTGGTCATCAGCTCGGCCTTGAACCGCTCGACGGCCGCGGTGTAGGTCGCGGCCTCGCCATCGTCCGCCGCCGACCCGCCGGCCGCCTTGGGGTCGGCCTGCTCGTCGCTCGCGTCCAGCTTGAGCAACTTCTCGATGGACATGCCCTCGCGGCCGATGGCGGCCTTGAGGTCGTCGGCCTCCTTGCGGCTGGCGGCGAGGCTGGCCTTCAGCGCGTCGTAGGCAGCCGCCTTGGCCTGATCGATGGTCAGGCCGTCGGCCGTCGCCTTGGCGAGGACCTCCGGCTGGTCGCCGAACTCGGCCTGCAGTGCGGCAATCCGGTCCCGCTCGGCGGCGGTGGCCTCCGCCTTGGCCTTCTCGGCGGCAGCCGCCGCGGCGGTGCCCACGTCCTCGGCCGTCAGGCCCGTCTGCGTTTCCTGTGCTTCATCAGCCATGGCTTTCCCTTTCTGTGTTGCCTTGGGCTTGCTCGTGGACCGCCTCGCGGCCTTTGCCACAGGCCTGGCGGATGTGAGTGCCTGCTGAAAACTCATCACGGCGTCGATCAGGCCGGCGGCGACGGCGTCGCCACCGATCAGAACGCGGCCGTCGGCGACCTGCGAAATCGCTTCGTCGGCAAGGTGACGGCCCCGGGCGACGTCGGCGGCGAACACCTGGTGCAGCGCCCGGGCCTGGCCCTCGAGGTCGCCGAGGTCAGACTGCTCGACGGAGGTCCCCGGTAGGCCAACGCCCTTGTAGCGGCCGGTCCTGACGACGTGGTACCGCACCCCCTCCCGCTCTGCACGGCGGCTGGAGTCGCGAATGACGAAGTACACGCCAATCGAGCCGACCGCGGCCGTACGGCTGGCGTAGAACCTGCTCGCCTGAGATCCCAGCCAGTATGCCCCGCTCGCGGCGAGGTCGTCGGCGTACGCGATGATCGGTTTGGTCTTGGCCAGCTCGGCGATTTCGGCCGCCAGCTCGGGGGTCCCGAACACCGTCCCGCCAGGGCTCTCGATGTGCAGCATCACCGAGTTGACCTTCTCGTCGGCCATCGCCCGGGCGAGGTCGTCGCGGATCTGCTCGGTGCTGGTGCCCTCGGGCTGGCTGACGTCGTTGACCTGGCTGGCGTGCTTGGCGATGACGCCGACGACAGGGACGATGGCCGTTGCGGTGATCCGGTCCACCCGATAGTCGGCGATCCGCGGGTATGCGGCCGGCGGCGGCGCCTTCCGGGCGGCGCCCAGGGCGGCCTCAATCTGTTCGGCGTCCAGATTGACGCCCTCGGCGTGGCGCTCGACGATGCCCACCAGGCGTTCGAGGACCTCGGGCATGATCGCCCAGCCCGTTTGCGTCAGGTAACGCATGATGGCCCGATCGCGGATGAACGGATCGGCGCCGGCGGCAGCGGTTTTTTCGGCTTCGGCCTGGGCCTTCGAGTCCCACTGCTTCTGGCAGATGGCGCGGCGCTGGCTGGAGTCGGGGTACTCCCGCGTCATGGTCGAGTCGCCCATGCAGCGGTCGATAAAATCCTTCTCGGACTCCCGCTTATTTGGTGTCGGAAGCGGCATGGTCGGCTGCCTCCTCGTCGTCTGTGGCGGCCAGTGTGTCCGGGGCGTTCGACAGGGGGATCCCGTTGGCGCGGGCGAAACGCAGCTCCTCGGCCCGCTCGGCCATCAACTCCATGATGTTGCGGCCCTCGCGGGCGGCGATCTCCTGCAAGGTCCGCATCCCGCCGGCGACGGCACGCTCCTCGGCCATGACGTCCTTGAGCGGGTCGATCCACGGCCACCGGGGCGGATACCAGACGCAGGCGAACATGTCGTCGCGGACGGTCAGGTCCCCCGAGCGGACGGCCCGGCCGATCCACTGGCGGTAGCTGGGCTGGCAGATGCTGGCCTTGACGTGCTCCTGGCGGACCTGGAAGGCCCGATACGCCTGCTGCAGTGCGCCGCGGGCGCTGCTGTAGTTCGTCTTGCTGAAGTCCAGCAGTATCAGCTCCAGCGGCATGCCGATCGGGCAGCCGATGAAGCGCAGGACGGCGGTGACGTAGCTCTCGAAGTTGGATTGCGGCCGGCCGGGCGTCTAGGCCTCGACCTCCTCGCCGACGTTGAGGTCCATGACCATGCCGCGGTCGAACTTCTGCAGCAGGTCATAGGTGCCCTCGGCGTTGGCCTGCATCTCCTGGCCGGGGCCGGCCGAGGTCGAGTCCGTGTACTCGGGCGACTTCTTGATGAACATCGCCAGGCAGGAGTTGACCCAGGCGGCGAAGGTCTCGCTGTCGAGGTATCCATCCAGTCGCTCGAAGATGTCCGCGCCGCTGCCGAGTATGGGAATCCCCCGCGTCTGCGAGGTCCGCTTGTAATAGGCCGGAAACACACAGTCGCGGGCGTCGATGCGGACGGCCTCGCTGGATTTGTCCACCCAGCCGTTGTTGGACCGGGGGGCCACCCAGTAGGCCGTCGCGGATCCGTCGTCGGCCAGCTCGACGCCGTTGACTATGCGCCTGCCGGAAGCCTTGCGGTCCCGGGGCGTGGCGAGCTGGTCGGCCTCGTAGGTGACGATCCGGCCGTCGGCGTCGAACACGCCCAGGGCGTCGCCGTCGCGGTCGAGCGTCCGGACCATCATCCGCAGCCAGCCCTGGAAATCCCACCTGCCGCCGGCGTCGGCGGCGGCCATCCGGGTCTTGACGATCTCGGCGGCCGCTTCGTTCCAGCCGGGATCCTTGGTGTTGGGGCGCCAGCCGAAGTGGCTGCCGACCACGTTGTCGACGTCGCGGGCGAGGATGCCGTCGTAGATGCAGTTGTTCCGCTCCTGGCCGCGGGACCACTCGCGGATCCTGTTGAGCGTGGTCGAGTTCAGGTGCTGGTCGCCCGAGCCGCCGGCGGTCGAGTAGCCCCGCCGGTGCCGACCTGACCGGGCGATGTCGTAGCCCACGGACGCCCGGAACCTGTCCCCCAGGCGGCGCCGCCCGCGGCGTGGCGAGATCGCGGAAACCACGCCGTCGAGCATGCGCGCCGCCCGGGGGAATGGCTCGTGGGCGTAGATCTCGACGCCCCGGAACGTCGTGGGCGGAGGTAGGGGCTTGCGGGCCATCAGTCCACCGCCTGGTCCATGCGGGCGTAGCGGAACATGCCGCGATTCTGCCGGGCGACCTGGGCGGCCAGGCGGTCGCGGATCTTGTACAGGTCCGTCAGCGATTCCTTCTCGAAGGAGATGGATAGGGAGCTGTGGCGGATGATGGCCCCGCCGCTCAGGCGGGCGTCGATGACCGTCTCGATCGCGGCCAACTGCTCGGCTGCCGTGCTCATGCCGAGACCATCGGTGCTAGCGGCGCAATTGGAAGGCCCCGCGTTCCAGTACTGGAAAAAGAGCTAGACTAACTGGCTAAGAGCAGCTATCCGGGCGGGTTAGGCCCGCGAATCAATCCGCAGATTTCGCAGATTTCCGCAGATTCACCAAGTAAGCTTCCTTGTTTTCGCGTTTGGTAGGTCGTTCGCGGCCGACGGCGGGTTTCGGGTCGCGCCATCCGCCGACGATCTCCGCCCGTGTAATCGCCAGGTACAGAGGCTCTCCAAGAGATCGCGGATGGACGTAGCGAAAGCCCTGGAAGCCCTTCATCGGGATCGGCCGAATCCAATGCCACGAGTCGGCGGCCATCAACGCATATAGGCCCTGCGCCCAAACGCGTCTGGTCGTCTCGCATCGCAAGCCGCCAGGCCCGACATGTCGCAACTCACGCACCACGGCGTAGCCTCGGACGTACCCGTTTTCGACGTAGTAGATGCGATCGTTTCGGCCTATCTTCTGCGGGCCTGCGGTCGAGTGGAACCGGCGGAAGTATAACCCGCCTCCGGCCTCGACAGCCTCTGCCGCTTCCTGGGCTGCATTGGCCATCTGGCTTTTGGGTGTGGTGACGATGATGTCCATCAGTGCTGCCTCCGGCACACAAAGTTGGGCTCGCCCATGTCTGGATCGCGGATCGCTTCCAGTGCCGACGCTTGCAGGTTGCAAGCGTCATCCAGGTCGCCGTTGCCCGTCCTTGATCAAGGGGCGTGCGCCAATGCGGTGCCCATGGCAATGCTCTCGATCACGCACAATCGTTGGTGAGCCCAGAGGCAGTATTGTGCCATCTGGGCCTGTTCCTCCTGCGTCCAAGTGTGCTCATGCGGGGATAGGGTTATCCGGTAAGCGCTGGCCAAGGCTTGCACGCGATCGTGATAAGGCATCGATATGGACGTCAGCTCCGGGGCGAGATGCACCATCGGGCTCGCCGTGTCGGGCTGATTGCAGTTATCGTCATTCATGGGTTCTTCTCCATCTGCGTCGATCTGTGAAATCTGTGGATGTGCGTCGGCCCCAGGCCCTCGGTGACCTTGGAAAGCTCCCACGCCAGGCGGATGCCGAGGCGCCGCGTCTCCCACCGCCGCCAGACGATCTGGGCGAACAGCTTCAGGCGGATCAGAAACCACCACGGCCGCGGGCGGACCTTGGCCCAGAGCCACAACCCCGGCAAATCCGCCGACTCGGCCATCACAGTGCCCCAGTAGAGCCGGCGGCGGGTCATCGGACCGCCTCGGCGATTTTGAAGCGGTAGTGGCAGCGCTGGCACTCGAGGTGGTGGATGCTGACGCCGTCGACGAAGTCGCTGCCCCTGGAGCGGCAGGGGCCGCGGCAGAGGCGGCACATGGTGTAGTTGCGGACGAACCGCTCGTCGCCGCCGCGCCGGCGGGATTCGAGCATGCGGATCAGCTCCGCCTTCGCCCGCCCGTCGGGCAGCCCCTGCCGGCGGGCGACGGCCCGCAGCTGCGGCTCCGTCATCACCGACAGCTTCTTCGAGCCGGGGATCTTCGAGCGGTCCTCGCGCTTCGCCGCAGCGGCGGGCTTTGACGCCGGCGGCGGCTTGGGCTTGGGCTCGGCGGCCTTCGGGTCGGGCGTCTGTGCGGCGGGTGGGTCTGTCTTGTCAGTCATTCAAAAATCCTTTCTCTGGGCTGCGCTTCATCGATGGCCACTGGCGATCTCAAATCTCAAATCTCAAATCCACGCCGGTAGTCTCCGGCGTGGTTCATCTCCGCCCCGGGCCGGCGATGGTCCCCATCCGCCGCCCCGGCCGCCTGGCCGGCGGGGCACCCGGCGGGCGGATGTCGCCTACTCTGCCCATCACCGCGGCCACCAGGGCCAGGACCGAGCAGTCCCAGTAATGGTTGTCCGGATGGTCCCGCCGAGTGACCCAGAGCTTGCGGGGCTTGGCGGTCTTGGACTTTGGCGGGATGACCTTCTTCTCCTCGGCACAGAACTGCCTGAGAAAATCCGCCGTCGTGTCCGCCGGCAGGTGCAGATAGCCCGGCCCCGGGTGCGACCTGGCGGCCTGGTTGGCGAGGCGGTCCTTGAAGGTCGTCACGTCCACGTGCCAGAGCCGCACGCTCCTGGCCGCGACCTTGCCCGTCAGGGGGCTGTAATCGACGCGGGTGGGCTTGTAGACGGCGTCGAGGCGGTCGTGGCCCTTCGTGGGCCGCACGTCGCCGGCGGCGAAGGTGCGGCAGAAGTCGTAGACCTGATGGGGGCGATAGCCCGAGTCGATCAGGGCCAGCTTGATCGGCATTTGGGCTGGCGGGGCGTTCTTGCCGCCGCCGTCCGCGGCGGCGGCGGACTCGAACTGCATCGCCAGCAGATCCGCGACGGGCCGCCAGTTACCCAGGTCGTCGGTGGGGCCCGCGTCGATCCGCTCGGCCCGGACGAGCCAGGCCTCGAACAGGTACGCCCACGCCCAGATCGTGACGAAGAAGTGGTCCGCCTGGACGTCGATGCCGGCGGTCAGTACGACGGCGCCGCTGGGGACCATGTTCGGCGGGTAGGCCTCGACGTGCTTGGCGAGCTTGTCCTCGTTAGTCGTCGCCTCGCGCTGCTCCCACTCGCGGCCCTGGCGGCTGTTGACGAAGTCGATCAGGGGGCCCAGGTCGCCCGACTTGCTGGCCTTGTCGGCGGTCGCCCACTCGCCGGCCATCTTGTCGAGCATCCCGAAGGCCGGGTGGAGCATCAGGCCGCTGATCTGATAGCTGCAGTGCCCCGGCGGCGGCTTTTCGCCGGTCAGCCATGCGTCGGGGGCTGGGGGGGGGTAATCGCCGCCGTCGAGCGCGTGGGCCAGTAAGGTCGACGCCCCATACGCCGGCTCGCGGTGTCCCGGCGCGCCGGGGTCGCCGCCGGCGTCCAGATCGACCAGCTCGCAGCCGGCGGGGACCCAGATGCCGGCCAGGATGGCCGTCCAGCGGTCGGACTCGCTCCAGACGGCCTTGCAGGCGCCGCAGACATACCTGGCCCGGCCGCCGGCGAGATAGGCCGACGGGGGCAGGAACTGGCCGTCACCGGCTTTGTCCATGATGACTCGGCCGGCTCTGCCATCGAACTCGACCCGCTGCCAGATGCCGCAGTGGGGGCAGCGGACGTGGTACTGACGGCGGTCGCCGGCCTCGAACTCGCGGGTGATGAGATCCGATTCGCTGGTGGGCGTCGAGCCGACCAGCGTCCGGGCGTTTGGAAACGTCGTCTGCCGCTTGGCGGCCAGGCTGACCGGATCGCCCTCGGAGCCGACCAGCAGCGGGTACTTGCCCACTTCATCGAGGATGACCAGGGCGACCGGGTTGTCGGCCAGCGCGGCGGCGGAGTTGCTCCACGCCAGGTAGACGATCATGTTGTCCAGGATCGTCTCCTGTCCGGCGTTGAGGTCCTCGATGCCGCCGGGCAGGTGGGCGGCGAGGTCGGCGCTCGCGTCGAACATCGGGCGGATGCGGGCGCGGATGCGGCGCTTGGCGTCGTGCTCGGTGGGCATCACCACCATCGACGGGGCGGGGTCCTCGGCGATCGTGCGGCCGAGGATGTTCAGGCCCAGCTCCGTCCATCCCGACTGGGCGCACTTGCGGGCGGTGACCTGGCGGGTGCCCGGGACCGTCCACATCAGCGCCGGCTCGACGAGAAACGGGCAGATCTCCCAACTGAACGGCCCGGGCATGGAGCTGGTCAGCTCCGGCAGCCGGCGGTCCTCGGCGGCCCACTGCACGACGTTCCGCCGCGGGCGGGGGCGCAGCAGCTCGCGCTCGGCCTCCATGATGCCGAGGGGAGCGACGGCGATGGTCTCGAGTGTGGCGGTCATGCCGCGGGCCTGTGCTCCTGTTCGATGGCGGCGATCAGCTCGCGCCACCTGGCCGCCGCCGCGGGCGGCAGACGCAGCTCGGGCGGAACCTCCGCCAGGCCGCGACGCAGATCCGCGAAGTCGGCGGTCAACGTCTCGGTGATCTCGTCGGCCGGGCGGCCAGCCAGGACGGCGGCCAGGCGGGCGGGCCGGCTCGCCAGGGCGGCCACCAGGACCTGATAGCGGGCGACGATGCCGGCAATCACGGCCGTCCGGTCCAGCAGATCGCCCCGCTGCTTGCGGTTGGCCAGGTCGAGCTGCTCGTGACGCGCCTTCTTGATCTGTGCGTCCAAATCCGGGCCGGTCTTCGCTTGTTGGCCCTTTGGCATGGCGGTGCGAAGCCAGTCCACGACCCGGTCGGTCGCGAATGTGCCGTCGGGGTGGCGGGGGGCCCCCTTGCTCAGCCAGTACTCCACCGCCGACTTGGACATGCCCAGCTCGGCGGCGATCCAGCCAAGCGGCCGGCTGCCCCGCTCGCCATCGTCGCCGACGCCGGCCCCGGGGCCCTCCCGGAGGCGATCCAGCAACTTGGCGGCCACCGCGGCGTTGCCCTCCGCCGCCTCCTTGTACATCGCCGAGCCGATGGCCTGGCGGGCCTGCATCCGCCCCGCCCGCCAGATCTCGGATGCCTGCGGATCCGCGGTGACCAGCTCCGCGAAGGCGTCCGCAGGCATGGCCAGATCGCTCGCGCACTCGGCGAATGACGCCGGCAGGCGGCTCAGGTGGGCGATAGCGTGCAGCAGGCGGCCGCGGTCCCACGCGGCCCGCCAGGTTGGCTTGCGGGCAATGTCGCGGGCCAGCTGCGTCTCGGTCATGCCGGCCCATTTGGCGACGTCGGCCAAGGTCTCGCCCTTCCGCCCGAGGCGCCGCAGAGTGTCCGCGGTGATCCGCCTGCTGAGGCGTTTGTACTTCTTCGAGGCCACATTTTGACGTCGTGTTGACACGTTAGCTGCCCACCTAACGATTGCGCCCACCCGCTAGATCGCGAAAAGCCATCGTGATAAAGCGCTTGCGTCGCGCGCCGCGCGCGTTTTCCCGCTAACACCCCCCAACCGCAGCGGGCCACCTGCCAGGAAGGACCCGCGACCGCAAGTGCCGCATGCCTCCGCGCTTAGGGGCTGCCGTTTTGGCGGTCGGCCAGATCTGGACGGTAGAATAAGGGCTTACATCGCGTCGCTTTACGTGCTTTACGCCGTCCCGGGCGGCGGATTGCCCGCGTCGGTGGCGGGCCAGGGGCAGCAGGGGGCCGCGTGTGGTCGGGGCGATTGAAATCATTTCGTGGCCTTCTTGCGATTGCTGGTGGCGGGCTTGGTGCGCTTCTTCGCCGCCTTGGGTTTGGGCTTGGCGGGGAAGTCGGCCTTGGTGGGTCGCTTGGGGTAGTCGATCTTCCACCGCCGGCAGAGGGCCTCGAGGCAGTCAATCCACTGCACCGCCTTGCGGCTGACGGGCACGCCGTAGACCCTGTGCGCGTACTCGGCGTACCTGGGCTGCTGGATGTCCAGACGAATCGCCTCTCCGAGCGGCCGGGCGAGGCCGGCGAGCCAGGAGATCGCACCATCGCCGTCGAGCAGCTGCTTCATCTCGCCGAGCTTGCCGCGGATCTTGCCCACGTCGATGCTCAGCAGCGTCCAGTTGCCGCTGGCCGAGGTCGAAGCCGCCGCAAGGCGCATGAGGGTTGGAGCGGCGTCGGGGGGGAGTTTGTCGTCGGGAGTCTTGGCGACGTGCTTGCGGATCGCCGTGAGGACGGCCACGGCGTGCTCGTTCAGGGCGACGGCGTAGCGCTCGGCGGGGCTGTGCGGGAAGGGCGTGTCTCGCTTCGGCCGCGACGATGACGGGCGGACGCTCGCCCGCTCGGCCTTCTGGCGGGCCTTCTGCTCCTTGTAGGCCGGGTCTTTCTTCCAGGCCTTCTGCTTGGCCTTGTAGCACGCGGTGTTGAGGCAGATGCCGAGGTCTCGCTTGCCCCATGTCTCGGCGGGATCGAAGAGCGCCGGCTCTGTCGCCGTGTTGTCCGGGCAGCCGACGCAGGCGCGCTGGCCGGCGTAGCCGCCGTCCATCGGCCAGAGGTGGTGGCCCAGCCGCTTGAGCGTGTAGCCGATGCTGTCGCGGAGGTCATCCACGGCCATCAGGCCGTCGCCAGGGGATGCTGCGGCCTCCTCGAGCCGCTTGGCCGGGGGCACCTTCTCGCCGGCCGACGCGTAGGAGTCGAGGCCCATCGCCTCGGCGGCCAGCCCCATCTGCTGGTCGTGGTCCTTGATGCGGCCGAGCAGCTCGGCGTGCTTGAGGGGGATGCGGCCGGCGGCGACCTGGTCGGCGACCGGCTCGGCCAACTCCAGCAGGCCCAGGTGGCGGCGAACCCAGTCGGCGCCCTTGTGGACCTCGGCGGCGATCTGCTGGACGGTCAGGCCGGCGTCCGCCAGGCGGCCCAGGGCGGCGGCGATCTCCATGTGGTTCAGGTCCGTCCTGGCGAAGTTCTCCGCCAGCTGCATCCGCACGATGGTCCGCTCGTCGAGGTTGTCGTACACGCGGGCCTCGATCAGCTCGTCGTTGTTGGCCTTGGCCGCCCTCATCCGCCGCTCGCCGGCGACGAGGACCAGATGACCGTCGATCGCCCGGCGGGCCACGACGATCGGCTGGAGCTGGCCCAGCTCGGCCATCGAGTTGCCCAGGTCGACCAGCAGCGCCGCGTCGAAGTCCTGGCGGCTGTTGGCACGGACCTCGATCTTCTCGACGGGCACGAGCATGGTGGTCGCGGCCGGAGTTCGCTCGCCTTTGCCCTGGCCGGCCAAGGTCGGCAATTCCGCGGCGTGTTCCTCGGCCGGCTCCGCCGGCGGGGGCCGGCCGACGGGGGCGGCAACCTTGATGACCAGCCGGGCCCAGTTGCGGTTCCAGTCGTTGACAGTGGGCATGTAGACGCACACTTCCTGGTCGCCCCGGCGCTGCTGCACGCGGAGCCGCCCGCCGTCGGTGCCGTCGAACTCGATGTCGGCCCAACTGGCGACGGCCGCCAGGCTATCGTCGCGGGGGTCGTACTCGCCGGCGGCGATCTCGAGGGTGTAGACGGTCCCTGTCGGCGGCAGCGCCTCCGGGTCGATGCGGCCGAGGCCCGGGTCGTCGCCGCCGGCGGGCTTGGCCGGGCCCGGCTCGCCGCGGCGGCGGCGCTTCGATGCGGCCTTCGATGATCGCGATCTCGTTGTCGTCGTCACGATGCGCTCCTTGCAGTTGCCGCCGCGCCGCCGGCCGCCCGCCTCCAGCGGGCCCGGCCGACGCCGGCGTCGGATTCCATGTGCTGATTCAGCCAGTGCCGCCAGGCGGCCCCGGGCCCCTTGCGCCACGGCGTCGAACGGCGGCTGATCCGCCGGGCCTCCTTGGAGGCCTTGCCCATCAGGACCAGCAGGTCCTGGGCGCCCAGCCCCAGCGACAGGACCGCCGCCCACGCCGCCTCGAAGCACGCCCGCTCGCGGACGGCGAACTCGGCCTCGTCGCGGGGGACGTCGGCGCCGCCGGCGCTGCAACGGGCCCGGAACGCACGGGTGACGGCAGATCCGCTGACGTAGATCTCGGCGTAGGTCCGCATGGCCATGCCGGGCGGCGTGCCGACGATCGGGACGGCGGCCCCGGGCGGCGGGGCCTCGGGCGAAGCGGGGGGCGAACGGGCGCCAGCGGGAGGGTCGGCGGCGGATTCGTGGCGAGAAACCGATCCCGTGGGGCGTGGGCTGGACGTCGGTTGGCAGTCCGTGTCGCCGCTTAACGCCCCACGGGGGTCGGCAGTCGTCGGCTCGTCGGCTCCGGCTCGGCTTGGCTGTCCGTCGTCGCGGCAAGCGGGTTGAGGGGCTTGCGGGGTTTGGTCTTTACCATCGCCCGGCTTAGCCGTAGCCGTTTTTGCGCGCGCGCTGTTAGAGCCGTTGCCGTGCGCCGGGGCCGTTGGTCGTTCGGGTTGAGGCGCAAGCCGTTCGGGTTCAGGTTCAGGCGCAAGCCGTTCTCGTTGGCGAAGCCGTTCCCCGTTCACATTATAACCCTCGCTCGCGGTCGCCCGCCGCTCGCGGGCGCTCGCCCGCGGGGCGCCGGCGCTCGCCCGCGAGCGGCGGGCAGGTTGTTTCTTCGGCGCCTTGGGCTTGGCTTTGCGGGGCGATTTCGCCGCCTGTTTACGCGGTTTTTTGGCAGGCCCGGCCGGGCGGCCCTTGCCGGGGCGGTCGTCGCCGTCGGGGCCCGGCGAGCCGTTGGGCATCGGCACGCGCTCCATGAACTGCAGCCGCTCGAGGACGTCCAGCGACAAGCGGACCTGATCGGGCGGTGCGTCTATCATCATGGCGATGTCCCTGACGGCGGCGGGCTCGTCGTCGAACCGCAGCAGCCATCCCCGCCGGTTCGCCCGGCTGCCGGCCCTGCACAGAATCCGCGTCCAGATCGCCTCGTGCAGCAGGCCGTCGGGCTCGGCCCGCAGGGCCTTGAGCTGCAGTGCGATCTGCTCGGCCTCGCGGCCGCCCTGGTCGCCGGCGCCGGTCAGCAGCTTGACAAACGGCAGCGGCGACTTGCGCCCCCGCCGCAGATCGTCCGCCGGCTCGTAGCACCGCTCCCAGCCGACGATGTGCCAGGCCCTTTTGCCATGGGTTCCGGCACGTGCTGGCGCCTTTGGTTGTTCACCGCTCCCCGCGGCCTTCCGTGGCATAGCCGCCCGTCCCTGTCCTTTTGCTGGTCAGTTTCCCTTGCTGATGGCCGTCGCCGCCCATCTTCGATAGCCCGCGGGGCCGCGGCGCCACAGCTCGGCCAGCTCCTCGGGGCGCTGGCAGCCCAGTGCAGGGCCGTAGTGAAGCAGGTACGCCAGGCACTGCCACCGGCAGCGGTCGACGTCGAGCGGATCGCACGGGACGCCCGTGATTCGCTCGAGGTCGGCGGCGCAGACGGGCGTGATCTGGAACTCGCCCCGCTCGCCGGCCGGGCCCGTGTCGCCGATCGTCACGGCCCTGCCGCCGCGGCTTTCGAGGATGTGGATCAGGTCAACCGCGACGATGTAGGCGCGAGGGTCCGTCAGGACGTACCCGTCGGCGGCGGGCGACGTGGCCGGCGCCGCCGGCGGAGCTGCCGGCCCGGGGACGGGCGACGCGAGGGCCCCGCGGAGCTGTCTGGCGTCGGCGAGGGCCGCCGCCATCCGCCTGGCGTTGGCCCTCTCGTTGACTGCCCACGCCAGCAGGCCCATCTGCACCAGGGCCAAGGCGACGATGAAGAGGGCATGGGTTCGTATCATTGCAGGTCCTCTACTCTGCGGCAATCTGCGTCATCTGCGGAACGGATTCGTCCCCGCCTTCGCCAAGGCCTCGGCGGGCTTCGCCTGCCGACTCGTCGGCAGGCTCGGCAAACAGCCCGCCGCCGGCGGTCGCGTGTTCGTCCATGGCGGCGGCCAGGGCGCCCAGCGACGGCAGCCACAGGCCCCAGCGGCGGACGACGCCGGCAAAGCACTCGACGTCGTGTCGCCGGATCCGCCAGACGGGCTTGCCGTCGGCGGTCTTGATCCATCGCACCAGCGGGGCGCCGTCGCTGTCGCGGTCGTCGGTCCGCGTCTCGACGTGCAGCTCGCCGAGGCGCTCGACGAAGGCCGCCAGCGTGGCCTCGGGGACGTGCTTGTAGGAGATGGTGACGCCGCAATGGCTCAGCTCGTGGTCCAGCAGCGCCAGGCGGGCCGCCTTGGGCATCTGCGGCCATTGGTCGCCGTTGAGCGTGAGCACGAAGTCCGCCCCGGCGGACAGGTACGTCACGACCGGCGACGTCCGGGCGGCCTTGGCGAGCGAGACCGTGCCGTCGGCGCCCGCCTGGCCGCCCGTCCTGGCCAGCAGGACGATCTGTGCCTTGCGGAGGTGGCGGTGTGCGTCCAGCCGATCGATGGGGTTCTGGGCCCACGCCCGGGCCTTGGCGCGCGCCAGGCGGATCCGCCGCTTGCCCCGAACCCACTCGGGCAGCTCGGGGGTTTTGATATTCGGCGTCTCCGCCCGGTCGCGAAAGAACGGTGTCGGGTCCATTTTCAGAAGTCCATCACGCGCACTGTGGCCTTCAGGCCCGCGTCGATGAGCAGCTCGACCGCCCGGACGGCGTCGCGCCTGTTCTTGTACGACTCGCTCGTCATCCAGATGATCCTGCCGTTGGCGGCCTTCAGTCGGCCCCGCCACTCGCCCGCGGCGTCGCGGTAGATCTCAATCTTCATCGGCTTCATCCAGTAAGACAAATGTGGGATCCACGACCGCCGCGAGAATGTCTTGGCATAGGCAAGACAAATGGCACAGTAATTCTAACGCGTCGGGCGATTCGTCGAATACGGCGCCGTAGTCGCGGATAACGCCCTCAATTACGGCCGCCGCTTCGATAAGCATGGCCACAAATCTGGCTTGTCGTCGTTGATATGTGCGCAGTGCCCCAATCGCGGCTTCTGCAGCGCCTTTGTAACCATCTTCCACCTCCATGCATTTGTCCACTATCCTATCTCCCCTTTGCCCCATTCCGCCTCTGTGGCCAACTCAATTAGTTTGGCTTCACGTTGAACGGCAGCCGCGATTTTCGGGTGCGCCATCTGCAAATGCCAGATGGGGAGGCTCCCGGCCCTGACTTGCCCTGCCAAGATGAGGATCAAGATCGGCGCAATACGATCCCTGATTTGCGCGCAGATCAAATCGAAAGCTTCCTGCATGCTATCCAATTGATACTTGTGGGCGACTTGCGGCCAGTCGAGCCAATCGTTGTACATCGTCGGGCCTTTGGCCGCGGCGAGAGTCATTGCGGCTTCGCGACTCATGGGGCTAGCGACAAGGCGGTCCAATAATGCGTCGAAAAGCCCGTGATTGAGTTGCATCTCTGCCAGCCTGGCGGTAACCGGGAAGCTGCGCTTGAGATCAGCGATGCCACTCAGGTACTTTTCAACATCCAGTTTGGCCGCCCCGCTAGCCCTTACTTCCTTTGCGATTTGTTCGGCCCGCTGGGCGGTTGCGTCTGTATTCTGCTTTGTCTGACCTAATTCATCTTGATCGTTGTTGGTCATTGTCCGCTCCCCTCCGGGCCTGAAGCTGCAGATCCGTTGCTGGGGAGTGGGAAAAGCTCCTCCTTTGTCGGGTAGATTTTCTGCAAGGGTTCGCCATCGAGGAACGCTTTCAGCGCCCTTTCGACCCTGGCGTATTGATCTCGTCTCCCCGACGGCGAGTTCGCGATCTTCGTATGTATCAGCCAATCTCGGATCGCAATTGCGGCCCTGTCGTCGGGATTAGTCACCAGCCCGGTCTTGAGGATTGTGCAGAAGTGGGCCAGTTTTTCTGGAGGCCTACTATATGACGCCCTCGCAATGACTGCCCTTGTGCCGGCGCTGCTGATTCCTTTCTTCCTTGTGCTGGCCGGTAAGAGCTTGACTGCCCGCTCAGCCGCGGCCCAATGCGATCGGGCCACTTGGATCATTTCCGCTACAGAGTACTTCTTGGGCCAGCCGAGCCCTTCGTCGATGCGCTTGAGCACCGACAAGAAATGCCTCGTCACCTTCTTCCCAAGTGCATCAGATAGTGTGATCTGGTCTGCGAGGTCTCTTGGTTTCTGGCCGCCGATGACGCTTAGATTATCGGGCTGTTCATTGAAGAAAACCAAGAGCCGGATTGTCGTTCCAGACTCGAAGATTGCCCACAAGCGATGTTGCCCATCCAACAATACGCCATTGACATCGAATGCAATCCCCTCATGGGTAGTGTGCCATTGCCCCGCTTTCATCTGGCGTGCGAGGAACTCAACATAGGCTTGGCGAACGACCCTGTTATTGGTGTTTGCCTCCTCCAGCCAACGGCCCGCCATTTCTGGTGTCACGTCCATGTACTCGTTGAAGGGATCCTTTCCGTGGTCTTTGTCCTCTGGCATCGTGCTCACTCCCAAGTGTGCTTCATTGTGAGTCGATAGGTATGCGAACATATGGCCGCTGCGCGGCTGCATCCAGATGCCAGACGCTGGCTCCGCACTATGGACGGCATGGACGGTTTCGTTGTCAATCTGCGCAATCTCAGTTGGAATCTGCGGATGGCTGCTGCTTCTGCCGAACGCCCGCGATCAGCCTGCGGAGCCACCTGGCCACGGGCCAGGGCTCGCCGAGGTCGGGGGCGGTGCGGAAGTCGCCGCCGGGGCCGATCACCACGGGCGGGACGCGGCCGCCCTGGGACGCGGTGGTGAGTTCCTGCTCCGCCGGACCGCGGCTACGCAGGACGTGGTCGTCGTTGATGTCCGTCATGATTGAGTGCTCCATAGCTCGGCCCCGCAGTTGTCGCAGGTGCCGGCGGTGAGGAACGTGCTCCCGCAGCGGCTGCAGAGCTTGTCCGTGTCCTCCTCGACGACTCCCGGCGCGCCGGGACCGGCGTCCTCGCACCACTGCTGCTCGATCAGGCCCAGACAGCCCAGATCCCTGGCTCGCTGCCAGAGCTCGGTGATCGCCAGGGCGAAGCCGCGGGCCAGGTGCCGGGCGGGCAGTTTTGGCAGGCCGGGGTCGTTGTCGGTGCGGAGGATGACGCCGGCGCCGCCGGCAGCCTGGAAGGCGATCTCCAGGCGGAAGGATTGATCGGCGTGGCCGTCACTGGTCTTGTCCGTCATGGCGATCTCTCTCCTTCTCAGCTCCCCCGCCTCGCGGGCCAGCTCGGCGTCTATGCGCCGCTGAAGCTCGGGCGGGGGAGTGGGGATCATTCCTGTGGGACTCCAAGCCGGCGGAGTTTTGCCCGGGCCTCGGCCAGCGCCGCCTCGGCCGCCTCGGCGCGGGCCTTTATGGCGTCCCAGGCCGCCAGGGGTCCCGGCGCGCCGGGACCGTCGCAGCCCATGACCTGCCGCAGCTGCTTGAAGTCGTGGCTGAGCTGATCGACCAGGTCGCGATAGGTCGTGGCCAAGCCGTGGATGCCCAGGGACTCGTCGATGAGTTGGGCCTCCTTGCGAATCCGCTCGGCCAGGGGCGGGCAGGCAGTCTGCAGGTAGGCCGGCGGGATCCGATTGCCCCAGACGCCGGCGGCGAGTGAGCTGATGAGGAGGGCCTCGACGTTCTTGAGCCTCGCGATGATCTCGCGAGGTTGAGTCGGCTCGGCCGACGGATCGGGCCACGGGCGGCGCAGTCTGCTGGCGGCCACGGCTTGAGGCCTTGCCTTGGCGTTGGCAGATTCCGGCAGATCTGGGCCAGCCGGGCCTGCGCTGCCTGGATCGGCGTCCGACGGCTCGTCGGGTATGAGCTCGACATTCATCCCGAACTCCTCGCGCTCAGTATTCACGACGATCTCCTTGGATTCAGTCGGCCGGGTCCAGGTCGATCTTGCCACTGTGGACAGCGCCGTCGGCGGTGACGCCCACGATCTCGCCCGTCTCCGGCGCGACGAACATCGTCGCGTCGCCTTCCTGGAAGCTGGGGAGACCCAGATCGTGGTAAATCTCACAGACCTCGCGGTATGCCTCGGACTCGATTCGTGGCCGCCGATCCTCGCCGGCGGCTTCGCACTTAATGCGCCCCCGGCGACGGTGGCCGCTGGGGGTGATGACCACGAGCTTCCCCGTGGCGGGGCGCATGATGGCGTGGCCCTGGGCGACGGGCATGTGGAACATCCTCAAAGCGGTCGCTATCTCGGTTGCCGCCGCCAACACCGCGGCCACCTCCGGCGTGATGGCCGTGCAGCCGTCGAACCGCGTCGATCCGCAGACGGGCACGGCGTTGCCCGCTTTGGGAGGCGCCACGATGATCCCCCTGCCCTGGGGTGTGTCGACGACGTCGCCGGCTTTCAGCGGCTTGGATTTGCCCTTCTTCGCCCGCTTGGTTCGCTTGCCCGTCTTGGCCTTGGCTGGCAGGAAGTACTTCAGCGCCTCGGCCGTACTTTCGGTCTCCGGGTCGCCGTGGTGGGCTCGCGACCAGTGAGTCGAGCACAGGCCGCGGGCCTGGTACCTGTTCGAGCATCCGGGCACCAGGCACTTTTTGTCAACGTATATGCGGTCGTAGTGCTTGCGGCACAGGGACAGGGCGGCAGCGACTGCCGGCCGGTCGCAGCACGGCACCTCGCATCGGCCGGCGTTGCCTTCGTCTGCGTCTATCTGCGTCATCTGCGGATCCCTTCCGTGGGGTAGACCTGCTCGCCCACGTGGACTGTGCGGGCGGAGTTGTCGACGCTGATCTCGAGCCCGTCGCGGGTGAGCCGGTCGAGGACCTCCATGAGCTGGGCGCGCTTCACCCGCCGGCCGCAGACGGCCAGAATGGTCAGGCCGTGGTGGGCGGCCAGGACGGCCGCCAGCGTCCGGAACGTCTTGGGATTCATGTCCAGCATCCGGGCGGCGGTGGACAGCCTGAGCACATCCGGCCAGGGCTCGGGGCGGCATGGCTTGGCGTGGGCGATCACGATCGATGCCCCCGCTGGGAAACAGCGAGGCCCGCCATGGCTGTCGGGCGGGCCCCTGTCGCCGGAACGGATTCCAAGCGGACGGCAACAGCCGTGCTCCCCGCGCCCGCGGCAGCCAGCAGACGCGGATCCCGGCGCCGGCCTAAAAGGAGAAGCCAGAATTGTTCTTCATCGTGCGCCGCGCCTGGGCGGCCAGGCGAGTCAGCCAGCGGAGCATTGCCTCGGGGCTGATGCCGCTGAGGGCCCCGCCGACGCGGACGGTGGCCAGGAACATCTCCGCCAGGTCGTGATCGCGGATGTGCGGATCGAGTCCGCGATAGGCCCGAAGGAACACCAGCGCCCTGTCCTCGAAGGCCCTGACCGACCGCGTCGCGGCGGTCGTGGCGATCTCGAGCCGGCCGGCGGCCTGCTTGCAGCTGAAGGGCGTGGTGCCGCGATCTGTGCCGATAGGCGCCAGGGGCGTCTCCTTTAGCGCCCCCGCGCCGGGGGCGCGAAAGAAAGTCCGGCAGGGCTTCCCTGCCGCCGGGGGCGCTAAAGTCCATCCGTGATTCGCGATTCTCAATTCGCACGCCGTCACCGAAGATCGGGCCGTGTCATCCGCACGGCCCGCAGATCGACTCGCGATAGGTCGCCGGCGCGGGCGGGCGGGGGGAGACCCGCCCGTCGCCGGCTCTGTCCGCCTGCGGCCCGGTCGCGCCGTGGGGGGGGACGGCAATCGCGGGCGGCGGCAGACTGGCGGCCGCCGGGTTGCTCAGGCCCTCGGGCCGCCCTACAGCACCGGCGGGTCGGGGGAGGCCCGCCGGGACATTGGGGCTTGCTGTCATTGCCTGCCGGCTGCCGGCGAGCCTCCCAGCGGACTCGCCGGCAGTGGCGGCAGACGTCCCTGCCACGGGTGCGCACACAGCGGCGGGACGCTCGGGGCCTCGCCCGGTCGAACCGACCCGGGGCTGGGGGGCCCCCATCGGTGGGGAATTATCATCTTGGCGGCAATCTGCCGGGGGCGCGGCAACAGGCGGGCCGGCGGGGCAAAGGAGATCGCAGGAAACCCCGCCGGCCACGGCCTCTGGATGCCGGGCGGCGTCTGTGGCCGCCGCCCGGGACGGCAAGGTGCGCTCGGCAGCGCCGAATCTGTCATCGGCCGGGGAGGGGCCGCCCGGACTGGCCGGGCAACCCCTCGCCTCGCGGCCGCTTTGGTTTCTTGTCAGAGCTTCTGCCGCCGGCGGTGCATCCTCGAACAGGTCGCCGGTGAGCGGGTCGCAGTCGCCGTTGCGGTCGGCCACGAGCTGCCAGCACGGCGGCTCGGCAGTCCCGCCGCGGCCGCCGCAGACGGCGCCGGCCTGGCCGTTGACGATCCAGTCGGCGCAGATCTCGCAGTGCGGATTCACCGCGTCGGCCGGCCGGCCGGCCATCGCCAGGCGCCGGCGGATGAGCCGCTTGGCCCTGATCCGCCGGGGCGTCAGGCAACCGCTTGTCGTCGTGCTCGACATTGGCGTCGGTGCTCCTCGCAGCACAGCGGCATCAGCGTGGCGCCGGGAAACGGCCTGCCCGGGCAGACGCCGCCGCTGTGCGCCCAGCCCGGGCAGTCCTCGCGACAGAACCTGCTCGATTGCGGATTGACGGCCCGCCGCTCGGGCGGGATGACGGCCGCCCGCGGCCGCAGGACCATGGGACGTTTCTTCGGCGGCGGCGGCATCGGCAGGGCGCCCATCTACGCCACCTCCTTGGCCCGCGGGGCCTCGACGACAACCTGGTCCATGGGCACGCCGAGCGCGTCGGCCACGAGCTTGACGGTGCGGACGGCGTGGCTGCGGCCGGCGAGGACCTTGTGGATCGTCGAGACGGACTTGCCCGTCCGGTCCGCCAGGTCCTGCTGCCGCAGGCCCTGCTCCCGCCGGGCCCGCTCGAGTTTGGCAACGTCGTACGTGTGCATGTGTCTGCATCCTTTGTTCAGCCAAATGAACGATACGAGCAGGTCACTGCACGAGTCAAGCATCTTTTTTAGTTTTTTTCTGGTCAGGAAGATCGCCCGGCGGCGGGCGGTTAGACTGGGGCGGGAGTGCCCGCGATGAAACACACGACGACGATCGTCGCCTTCGGCGTGCTGGCCGCCGGTCTCGCGGTGCTTGCCGCGGCCGGTGTGGCCGGCGGGGCGGCCCTGTTCGCCACCGAGATCGACCCGGTCCTCTGGGAGATGGTGGCCTGGGGATCGATAGGCGTCACCACCATCGCGACCGCCCTG
>Ga0180434_10000903_pt1 | contig 43402 bp, 64 predicted proteins | sample SS_ome_7_FD_132453 | JGI IMG/M metagenome (GOLD analysis project Ga0180434, IMG submission 132453) | Hypersaline lake sediment archaeal communities from the Salton Sea, California, USA - SS_1_D_2 metaG | ecosystem: Environmental > Aquatic > Non-marine Saline and Alkaline > Hypersaline >... | reverse complement strand
AATAATTTACTTTATCACTTCACAACAATTCATAAGACCATTCTTTCGGCATATTACACTTCCTTTTTATCTTTTCGTGGGTATTCGTGCCGCAAAGTTTTGTATTTCATAAAATCCACAATAAACCATTATCACAATTTAGTCAACCCCACTTCATAAATAAAGTATAGTCAGGTATAGGCAATAAAAATTCTCCTACCATACCAACAAAAAAAAGAGAGCCATCAAAAATAGCCCTCTTCATAAATATATCCGCACAGCCTTATAAACCCAAACACCAAAAAACAGCAATCCCCCGGTCGCCGCTCTCAAAACCACTCATTTTTCATTCAAAATACGTGGTCTATATCTTCAATAAACTTCTCCTGCAGCTTATTATATTTAACCACCGTCAGGCAGTCATCAAGCATCTCCATGAACACGTCCGGGGTCAGCTTCCAATGCTCCCCGCCCACATTCACCACTATCTGTTTTTCTCCCTGAAAAACAGCCTTCACCAGACGCTTTTTAAAAGTCTCAGCATCCACTCCACTCACCGCTTTTTTCAGCTCACCGTTTATCCTTTCCTTTATCTCCAGGTCAGAATACAACTTCTTTCCCTTCCTCCACCAGCTTGTCACCCAGCTCATAATTTAGCCTCCAGGATATCCTGCATCTCACACTCTTCTGCAGTCATATTTTTTCAGTCCTTCTTCTTGCCGGCATTCTTGTTTTTACCGGGCTTCATATCAGCCACCTTCTTCATCCCCACAGCCTCTTGAATCTTCTTCTCTTCCATCTTCTTCGCCATCGCGCTTGCCGCCTTCAAACGCTTCGGATCCTTCTTTATCACGTCCGCATTCATCAGCGTCCGCGCATCATCCTCAGCAGCCCAGTCACGCTCTCTCGCGTGTAAATTCCCCGGCATGTCATTCACCGCCCTTCCCTGCTTTGTCCAGCTTCGCCTCGATGCGTTTTCCTTTTGCCGCCTGAAATCCCTGAGCTATAAAATAACAGAGCCCCACAAAACTCACCAGATATTCTTTCAGCTGCGCCTGCATCTCGGGAGTAAGGTCCAGCCCCTCTCTTGCAGCCACAAATGTAACTATTCCCACCACTCCGCCCACCACGCTCAGAATTGTCCTGTTACCGGTAATTTTCATTGCAGATTCCTCCCGTAATAATGTATTTTATCCACCATTATTATTCCCCCTGCGTTCCAGCCGGCTCTCCCCTGGAACCTGCCGCAGCCGCATCCCTCGTCATGTGCTTCATACGTGTCGTTGTTCCCGGCGCTTATTCCCACATGTTTCATTGTCGCACCACGCTTCACAAACATCAACGCTCCAGGAATCCTCCGCGCCTGCTCCACAGTCAAAACCGCTCCGGTCAGCACACACAAATCATAAAAATCCTGCGCATTCGTATAGTGTATAGTCTCCAGCAGCTCCACCTGCAGCCGTTTCAACACCATATACACAAAACCGCTGCAATCTATCTCCTCCAGGTCCTTCCCACCATATTCATACGGAATATTCACCAGCTCCGCCGCTTTCGACACTATCTGCGTTCCGCTTATTTTATACATCTGCCGCACCTCTCTGTTATCACAACGCCTTTATCAGAATAAATATAATCGCCGCCACCCCGCCAAGACCGCTTGTTCCGGCAAGAAACTTCCATATTATATCAATTCTTATATGCAGCTTTTCATGACTCTTGTCGTTTTTTTCACTGAATTCCTTTAAATCCTGTTTCAACTCTCTCACGGATTCATAAACCATATTCGTGGTCGCTTTTATCTCACCGTTCTTTTGCCCCTGTTCATAATCACCGCCCATGTCACACCTCACCTTCTCTGATTATACTTTTCATTGCCGGCTTTAGCAACCACATTCATTTGCACCGCTATCATATCCAGCAACTCGCGTTTCATCTCGGGTGTCAGCTTTTCGCCCTGGAACTCCACCGTTCCCGGCTTCTTTATCTCTTTATAAATATCATTTAATTCCTTTATTTTCCTGTAATATGGCTTCATCGAATCATATATTCTGGCCTGTGCGCCCCGCTTGCCGGCCAGCATTTTCTGCAACGCCTCAAACTTTTGCTGCTCGTCCAGCTTCACGGCCTCGCCTTCACTCATCTTGGCCCTGTTAAAATGCTTGTAAAACCTGGAAATCTCTCCACTGTTTGTACTCGTTCTCGCATCCTTGTCGAAAAACGCCTGTATTCCGGGTATCGCTTCCGGGCCCACCGCCGCCTTCACCTGCCCCTTACCCCGTCCTGCCAGTGCATCAATACCCTTCACTCCCAGCCTTCCCAGCCCGCCCCCGAACTCACTCACCAGGTAATCAATCTGCGCCGGGCTCAACCCCTTCTCTCCCTTAAACGGCTGCGCAAGATACTTCGCCGTCTCACTCGTGCTCGGCTTCTCCCGCAAATATTTAGGCACTCCTTCAGAAAACATCGGCTCTATCATCGAATTAAAGAACGGATCCCGACCCGTCTTACTCGCCAGTATCGCATTAAACAGCGGCGGACTCGGCAATCCAGGAGCGCTCAGCTTCAACGCTTCCCTCAGGCCTTCAACCAGTTCTTCATTGTCGGTAAAATTTCTGTCCAGCCCTCTCTCTATTACATTCGCGCTCATAGCAGCAAGACCGTACCCCTTTGGAATCCGGATATTCGGCGCCAGCCACCAGTACATGTTCTTCCGGCTGTTGTCCATTTTCCGGTACCAGTCTTCATCTTGATTCTTTATCCACAGCGCAATAGTCGGAACCGCCAGCAGCTCGGTAGCCTTAATCGCCCAGCCCACCGGGTTCTTCTTAATAGCATCCCACTCGCTCTTCATGCCCGCAAACTGGGCGCTGAAAAATGGGGATATCTGGCCTGCTGTTCCTTTGCTCACCGTCCCGCGCAGCGCAAAATCTGCTGTTATGCGCCGGAATTCCCTCACCGCCTTGTTTATGTCACCAGTCTTCTCAAACATCCGCTGGGCCGCTTCCATTCTCGGTGTCTGCTCTATCAGCCTGGAAAGGTTCGTCATGTACTCAATCGGCTTACCCAGCGTCTTCACGTCCGTAAGCGCCTCGATCATCGGCGTGTCTATTCCAGCGCTCTCCATTATCAGTTTCCGCATATCACCCGGCTTCATCGCATGAAACTCGGATCCCATCGCTCCGCCAAGCTCCAGCGCCTGGTACATCTCCCCGGCTTTATATTCTTTTCCGGTAAAGTCATACGTCTTTTGTATCGCCTGCTTCAGCTTTTCATTTTTTGTTGTTCCAGCTATCACTTCCATGCTCGCCAGCGGGAACTCATAAAACATCTTCTTCACCACTCTAGGCATAAACATCGCCGCATCTCCGGCAGTCGCCGCCCACCCGGCTTCCGCCGGATTTCTCACAATACTGCCGTCATTCATTATTCTCGTGGTAAAGTCACGCACCGCGTTTCGCGTCATAAATACCGGATTAAGCGTCACGCCGGCAGTCTTAACATTCTTGAATTTACTGAGAATCTTTACCACCGCCCCGGGGTGATATGTTTTATTAATAGCATCTATCAGGTAATTATCCGCCAGCTCCCAGCTTTCCCACACACCATTTCTCATAAACGAGACCTCGTTGGGGTTCGCTTTAATCTTCGGTACAAAAAATTCCTTAAATTCTTTCAATACTCCATCTTCATCCACTCCCCTGCCAACCTTGAACGCCAGCGGACTCTTCACCAGCTGGGTATTTTTCTTCATTGTCTCAGGAATAGCATCCACTATCTGTGCTACCAGAGCATGCCTGTCCGCCGCCGGTATCATTGTCATATAATTTGCAGCCATATTCTCTATCACATCATTTATCTGCCGGTCGCTCCCCTTCAACTTTTTCAGGCTGTTGGCCTGCACATGTTTCCCTTCCGCCTTAAGGCGCTTGATCTCTTCCTTGTTGAAAACCCTGTGAAACGGCATGTAAAACTCGTTGCTGTTCTTTATTTTCTGGTAAATCTCTTCGCTCAAAACATCTTTTTCAACCCAGTATTTAAGCAGGCGGTCATTCACTTTGTACATATTCTCTATCGAGCGGTCAACAGCCGCCCCAAGCTCGGTTCCTCTCATTTTTTCAAAGTCTCTTAAAATTCCCCCGGCCTCTCCTGAAGTATAAAACTTTCCGGGGTTCCTTCTCTGCTTTGCCAGCTCCATCGCCCGCCTGGCCGCCGCCACATCACTCACTATCTCCGGCACATAAGCATCAATCCCGCGCCATTTTACGGTTTCTTCCATTCCCTCTATCGGCCTGAACGCCCATTTGAGGTTGTTTGCCCCCATTCTGAAGGCTTTTCCCTTCGCTCCAAGATTACGCACAGCCGCATCATATGCATCCGCAGAATATTTCTTTATCACCTGCAGATCGTCAAAAAGCTTATGTCCTACAAACTCGGCTATCTGCGGCCACACCTCTTTCGTTTTTCCAACAGGCTGCACGAGCCACGGCTTCAACGCCTGCCCCGTCTGTTTCGCCGCTGTTGCGGCTTTTTCTAATTTCACGCCAAATGGTTCCGGGGGGGAATAACTCCGTCTCTGCCCGCCATCCTGGAACAATTCTTTTGCCGGTTGCAGCAACCCCTCTTCACTCACCCGCCCTGGAAACGCTCCTTCTCCCGCCTCTCCAGCTTTCGCCGTGTCCGCAGCCGCCCGCACTCCTTTAACCACCCCGCCAGGCTTCCTCGCAAGCATTTCTGTAAATATATCCTGCAATTCCGGATTAATAACATCATCTATAGGCGTCCCCCTCGAACTTCCATACACTTTCTTCATCCAGTTAGCATAATGCTCGAACGGCAGTTTCAATCCCGGCTCCGCCACCCCGTTCCCTATGTATGTCTCGAACCTGAGCGCAAACGCTTCTTCTGCCTCCCGCGTCCACTGGCCGTCAACTACATTCAGTTCTTTCTCTATCTTCTGCAATAGCTTTTCTGGAAGATTCCTTCTCCATATATGTGCCGCCTCGTGCACGAATGTGCTGAAATCAGCCTCGCGAAACAGCGTAACAACACTCGTCCCGTCATCCATAAACTTCGTGGATCCCCGCGGCACTTTTCCCTGGAACAGCTCCGGCATCATTCCACCCATTGTCCCCTCGAACTCAGCCATCTCAGCCCTGCTGAGTCCCGGCGCATCACGAAAAGTAGCAGGAATTGTTGTCTCAGGTACCGCACCTTTTATTCCTGTCATTCCAGGCTCTACTACCGGCCTTAAACTCTCGCCTTCACGCACTGCCGTTTCTCCCAGCTCCGCCGTTCTGTCAACTATTGGACGATGACCCCGCGCCGTCATAGCCTCGGTTAATCCGGCAGTTTGCGGCCCCTGGTACTCCCCGCTCTTCCATATAGTGTTCGCCATATAATCTTCAAGTGTAGCTCCGGCTTTCCGCGGCCCCGCCCGCCACGTCAGGTACCAGCCAAGCGCCTGCTCCTCATCAATCGCGCCAGTCTTCACCCAGTCCCTCACTGTCTTCCCGGCGCTCGGCGCCAGCTTCGTATCCGTCCACGCTGTCAGGCCCGGCAATCCTCCGCGCTGAGCCTTTCTCAACTTTAGCATCTTGCTTCCTATTCCAAATGGTGTGAACGCGGCAAAAGTCAGTCCCTCTTTCAAAGCTTCCTTCAGGTCCCCGCCGCTTTTTATTGTTCCATACACTGTTCCGGCCCCGAATTCTTTTGCTGCCATCTCCGCCGCTCCGGCCGCCTTCTGCGCAAACATTGTCTTTTTAGCCACGGCCTCAGGTATTTCTTTCAAGACAGCCTGCCCTGCCGTCTTCTCTATCTGCCCCAGCGTTGCCCTCTCCGCCAGGTTTTCCACCACCCACTTCTTCACTGCCTTATCTTCAATCCCCCTGGCCACCATCTTCGCCGTCTGCTTCGCCATTGCCTTCTGTCCGGACTTGGATAACGCTGTAACAAGCGGACCGCTTGTTCCCATGCTCAGCGCTATCAGTATTGCATCAGGTATAAACGCTCCTATTCCTGAATAAATATCTCGTCCGCCCAGCTCCTTGAATCTTTTACCGTACCACTCGTCCATCTCAGCCAGGTCCTTTATTATCCTGCTCTGCTCCCTGGCCTCCATCTCAGCCGGAAAAATATTAGAAACCAGGTGGCCCCCGAGCTTCAGCGTCTTGGCCACTGCCTCAATCATTCCCAGCCCTGTCCTTGCAGGAGTCTTCGCCAGGGTACCCACAGTTCCTTTTGCCCTCTCTCCGGGATTAAACAGCTCGTGTACTCTCTCGCTGAATCCTCCTTTAAACAAAGGCGCCTCCACATCCCGCGGATGGTAATGATCCTTACTTACATTCTTCATCACCCAGCCGGCATGCCGGTCCGTCCACATCGCAGGATCAACTGTTGCCACCTGCCCGCCGATTGTCTTCAACTGGAATGGCCCGGTTCCGTTTTTCCTTATCCAGTCTCCATGCGCAGTCGTATACTGCGCCATATCTATCTGCGCAGTCTTACCGCCTGGTCCGGGTACAGATATTATCATTGCAGTTTTATCCCCGGCAACGGCTCTTCAACCGTGCCGCCTCCTGCCTGTTCTCCCGCTTTTCTCCAGCCCTCCATACTCATATTCCCGCCACCTTCATTATATCCTGGAATATCAAGCCGATCCTTCTCGCCCTTGATTATCTCTTTACGCAGATCCTTCAAGGCGCTGTCAAGCGCTTTACTCACATCCCGCGCCTGGTCGTCCGCTCCCACCGCCAGCAACGTAGATACTATCCTCTGCTTTTCAACGGCCAGCTCTTCATAATCTGCCTCTGTTCCCAGCAGCTGGGCGCTCTCTATTTTGAACATCAGGTTATTTGCTTCCTGCTTCAGGTTCTGTACCGCCGGCTTCCTGGCTACTTTCAGCTCCGCTATTTTTGACTTCAGCTCAAGCATCTTCGGCAGGTACGGCTCTTTCTCTTTATACGGAATCTCCGGATTATTAAATATACCCTCGTATTGCTCCAGCGCCCTTTCATTGTAATCAATCACCTCGTCCAGTTCCGGGGTCTGTGTCAATTCTGGACCTGCTATACCTGCCGTCATACCCTCATCTATCACTTCAGGCACACCCGGTCCTCCCATTCCTGTAAGTATATCAGGCTGCGCCAGCGCCTCCGGATCAAATCCCTTGCTCAGCGCCCACTTCCGCCTCGCATCATTCAATCCAAGCCTTAACGTCGTATTCAGCATGGCGTCATCAGCCTTTGTCCAGTTAGCGCTTTTCCTCAACGCCGCCAGCTGGGCGCGAAGAATATCCTGGTTCAACTTCCTGCCCTGCTCCACCTGCTCGGGACTCATACGGGTTTCCAGTCCGTACTGGTACGCCTCATCTTCTCGACCCTGCATAACTTCCTCACGCGCCCATCCGGCCTTCAGCTGTTCTCGCTGCTCTTTAAGCCATTCCGGGCTGTTCTTCATCTGTTCATACTCTCTGTTTTTAGCCAGGTCCGCCGCTTCCATCTCGGGAGTGTATGCCTCTCCCAGCGCCCTCCTTCTCTCCGCTTCCCTTTCACTTTCCGCTAAATCGAGTTCAGCGCCTTTTGTCTGCACTCCCAGCAGTTTCAACCTGGCAGCCTCGGCAACATCCGCTTTTTTTGTCGCAAGGTCTCTGCGCCTCTCCATCAATACATTGCGCTTTTCCTGCATGTTCATTGTCCGCATTTTATTACGCAGGTCCTGCACTCCAGTTCCGCCCTGCATCGCATCCCGTAAAGTATCTTTCAATTTCATTTCAAATACCTCCCCGCTTAACTTTAAACTTCGGAGTACTTCGCTTCAATCCTATATTCGGCAACTGGCTGCTTCCTGCATTAAGACTCCACTGGCTTCCGCTTACATCAGATTTTAAGTTACCGCCGGTATTAGACGGGTTCATTGTTCCAAGACCCAGCGCAATATCCAGCCCGGTTTGCGGCATCACGCCCGGCGCCGCCACTTTTTGTTTGTCTGTAGCCGCCGCTCCCGACAAACCCAGTCCCAGCACATCCATATCAATATCAAAAGGAATGGCTCCTGTACCACCCGCTCCGGCGCCGGAAACACCCTTCAGCTGTGCCAGCTGCGCATCAAGGTATTTTTCTTCCGGACTCTCCCGCCGGCCCTCCAACGCGCTTTTATACATTTCAAACGGTATCATTTTCTCTTCCGCCGCTGCCTGGCTGTACCTTTCACTGGCCGCGCTCAACGGTCCCAGCGCATACGATTGCGCCCGAAGCCCCTGGTCGGTAAACCCCAGCTCGGTATCTCTCATTGCCTCCAGCTCCGCCCGCGCAGCCGCAGAACTCAGTTCCGCCATCGGTCCCACCTGCCGGCGTCCCAGCCCTCTGGCATACAGATCAGCCTCCAGCTCATCCGCTTTCCTGCCATACACAGCTCTCGTGTTCTCAACCGCTTCCGCCTGCGCCTTCACCAGCATTTCAGGATCAGAGTACTTCGCCGCCGCCGCGCTCAACGCATCAATTGCCGCCCTCTCTTTAGCTTCATACTCGTTCGCCAGGTTGATCGCGTCTTCTGCCAGCAACTCTCCAGCCTCAGCCAGCGCCATATATGTCAGCACGTCCTCCAGCATGTCTTTCGTTCCGCCGGTTATACCTATCCCCTTCAGGAAGTTATCAAACGCTCCGCCGCCTCCGGTTTTACTGAACATCGATGTAGCTATCTGCCCGAGATCAGACTGCAGGAAATTCCCTATGTCTCCACCTATAACACCGCCCAGACCGCCCGCTCCCGCCAGCGCCACAGCATCGGCTATATCCCTTATCCAGGCATCTTCAGGCTTCAGTACCTTGTCTTCTATCACATTCTCCACAAGGCCCAACCCCTTGTGTTCCGGAGCTATCCATTTGTCCACTGTATTTTTTGTTATCGGTTCAGTAATATCACTCATCTGATTCAATCCTCTCTATCATATATTCCAGAAACATCTCAGCCATCCGCGCATTTTTTATATTCTTTTCCCCCGTTTTCACTCCCGCAAGATCCCGAAAATGTTTACAGCTTCTTCTGAACAACAACACAAAAGGACATCGCCTGCAGAACAGTATTTCTCCCTTGAACTCCGCATACTTCGGGCACAACCCGCACCTGTCTGTTTTCCCGGCCTGCCGCCTCTCTCCTTCTTCCTGCGACACCTCAAAACCTTTTCTTATATTTCTCCAGTCATCCCTCTCGGCTTCAAGCAGGTTTTTCATAAAATTTCTCTTCCACCTTATAACTCAATATTCTTCCGCCGCCGCCAGTCTCATACAAATAGTCTGTATATTTCAATTCATATCTCAACGTTCCGTCATCCCTGTAAAAACCAGCCACCTGGTATACCAGGTTTCCGTTTATCACTGTTTCATATTTAGAAAACAGCCTGTATCTCGGCACCGTCCCCGCTGCATCTTTCCAAACGGTTTTTGTTCTCTCAAGCGCAAAATCATCATAATTATAGCTATGATACCCGGTCACTATTTCATGCCCGGCGCTCTCAATATGCAGCTTCAAATCTCTCTGCAACTGCGCAAACGACTCTTGGCTGTTCCAGGTTCTTTGTCTCAGCGGATTCTGTGCCGGGTTCTGTACTTCCATCAATATCTCCAGTACGGCCTGACATTAGTCACGTTAGAGCTTCTGAAAAACGTGGTGAAAAAACCCATGTTCATCTGGCCGCCGGTACAATTTGTCATTATCTCGAATATTTTTCCCGTGCCTGCCGTCACCTGCTTCTGAAGCACACACAGTCCGTCACTCGATACAACGCCGCCATTCGCGCCTGTGCTTGTCGGCCCGTCACACTCGGCATTCGCGTCTCCGGCTATGGTAAATGTCTTTATCCCGTCAAAAAACATCCAGTGAAATGTTCCATTTCCACTCACCCGGTCTATATACATCGTTGCCGTTGCCGTACTCCCCATGTCATAAGCAACTCCGTATATCAATGCACAGTTAACAGCCGAGCCGGCATAACTTCTCAATCCCACCACTTCTCCTGCTCCGGACGGCAAAGCATGCGCAGCCTCATTCACCCACCAGGCACCCAGCGTTCCCGTTGCCTGCGCAGCACGGTCATAAACAACTCCATACGTAATTACCGTTGTGCTCGTAGACACCTGCCCCTGCAGCGTTACTATATCCGCGGCGTTTTGCGCCACATCCGCCCCCAGTTCCTGCAACGCGCCCTCTACCGTGGATGAAGAATAATATCCCCCCGCATCTATTATCGCCACACGGGTCGCCTGTACCGTGCTTGTTGCGCTCATTCCGCTGTGACTGTGCTGTGCATCCGCATTTCCTATTACCGAATCACAATCACTCAACAGCCTCCAGTCGCCACTGCACCCCAATTTCGTGTCAACTATCCCTGCGGCCGCAGCAACATCCACATCCATTATTGTTCCGTCCTCAATATTGAACGAATCAATATTTCCATTAACGGTATTCTCGATCGCAGTATTGTTCTCCCGCACCTGGCTCGGCGATCTCGGATCTCCCGGCACCGGGTTATTAGGGATGTTTAATACTCCTCCGACTCCATATACAGCGCAGAATATCAGCAACGACACCACCACCGGTATCACCTTTGTCTTTTTATCTATCATGCCTGATCCCTCTCTATCATGAAATACCTCATCGTGAATCCAAAAAATGCCGCATCCTTATCCATATCAACCCTGAAACCTATCCTGGCTCCACATGCCTCCATAGGATAATTCTGGTGTGCATAACAGTCTCCTGCACCTACCCAGAAATCATCAGGATAATCCGTGTCTCCGGGATCAGACCCCCACTCGTCTGTTACCGCAGCCGGCGGGTCGGCTCCCCACACATCACTCGTGCACGTAAGAGTAACCGGCCAGTTATACGGACCATAACCAAGAATATCCACTTTGGTCGTAAATACTATCGGCCCACCGGATCCTTCTCCATATGCGGAAAACAAATCCATTCTCTTATCTTTCCCGAAATCTCCGCAGGCCGTCATCCTCGAATCATAATAAGCATTAGCTATATCAACACCATCGTCCTTGTCGCCAAAGTCTTCCAGCCTGTAATTTCCGTCAACCCCCGATACACTGACCACCCTGTTGTTATCTATCGACACCGCATTGGCATAACCGAAATCATAAGGCAACCACGGCGACAACACAAAATCATCCAGTTCTTCATCAAACGTGTCTGCCACCCTGAAATCAAATACCCACGTTATTTTATTATACGAACTCGAATTTTCCCTCAACGAAATCCAGTATTGCTCTTTCCAGCCAAGATACACAGCGGACGCCTGCGTCAAATCAAAATCACTGTTGTCCAGCAGACCCCTTCCATATCCCTCAGCATCCTGGTTTATCATCCTGGATACCAGCCGCGGCTTATTTATTCCGTCAAACATCCTCACTCCATCTATCGAAAGCCACATCAGGTATCCCTCACACGACTTTATTGTCTCGGCGGCTATGCATCCTATGCTCCATTCCTTATCTATGACAGTATACGGATCAGAGTCACCCACGACTAAAAACATCTTTTCTTTCGTGAAGAACACCAGGGTGTTCTCCATGTAGCCGGCGCCCACTATATCCTGGTTATTTCTCGGATCCATAAGATACGGCTTTTCCACACTCTCTGAATTCCACCAGTCTCCCGGTCTGCCCTTCACCGTATGGTATAAAAAAGAACCCTTCCAGCCCCACAGGTGATCTTTCCATTCTATCACCCCGGCAAGATTAACAGGATTCAAATCATCATCCAGCGGCTCACCTTCGTTCAGGTATCTTCCCGCCTGGCCGGCCAGCAGCACAGCCGCATCAGTATTGTTGTCCGTATATGTAGCATTCGCATTCGGCAGCTCATACGATCCTGCATTAAGCGGCACAGCCTGGTAATCCAGCGCATTGCTCGATCTCCTGTACACTCTTATAAAATCCGCCTCTCCTGTCGGATCTGCCGCCACGCTCACATCTATCTGCTTCGCCGTCACCGTCAATCGGCTTCTGTCACTCGCGCGTGATTCCGCTCCATATCCAATTGCAGCGTTACTGGAATAATACACGTATATGTAATCATAGGTTCCGGTAAGCGCTCCCGCACCGCCGTCTGCCAGCGCCGGGCCTGCTGCCGGAGCCGGGATCCCGAACCTCGTCCAGTTGCTGCCGTCAAATTTCCTGTTCTGGTCGACTCCATTTGCAAACCAGAAAAACCCTAAAAACACATCATTTACCGACTGCAACCCATCCGTCAATCCAGTCAGCGAAACAGCGGCGCTGCCGGCAACATCTCCGTCATCATATATCTTCGTTCCGGCATGCAGCAGAAGATGCTCCTGGTTATTCTGGTCGACAAACCAGTCAACACCATGCCCGATCTCTGCCAGTGTCCCCTGCACCTCGCGGCCCTTGCGCACGAATATTCCGTTATCCGGATCAACCCGTACATTATTTGCTGTTGTAGCTTCGAAGAATTTTATGAGGTCATTGCAATATCGCTTGGCCCTTAAATTCAGGCCATAAAATTTATTCCTTGTAATATTTCGCTCGGTTGCCATATTATTTTAATACCCTTCGGAATATCCGATAACCCGCCGGGAATCACTACTCATTGAATTGTTCGAATTATATACCTGCTTCGCCGTCTTCGCGAACTGGTCCTTATCCGGGGTCTTCATATTCATATAGAATTTAATACAATCCAGCATCTTCCTGTCATACAACGCCTTAAATGTATCATACACATTCTGCGTTATAATTCCGCCGAACAATGCCTGCTCCGCACACCTCTCCAACCCTCCATACACCAGCACTTCTTCACAGTTTCTCACCAGCAATGATACCTGGGCTCCCCCGGCAACAAACTGGTCCGGCAACATCATGTATGTATACGTCACCACCTGCCCGGTGTTCACATTGGGTATTATGTAAAGCAGGTACCCGCTTTTGCCGGCAGTTACCCGCGCCTGGTCTTTCCAGTCGATAGAATAATATTTCAACATCCCCGTCTGCGATTCATCCATATAATCATCGACAGTTATTATGTCGTCATTATAATCATTTTCCAGCTCGGGGCCTGCCACAGCCTTTTCCTGGAACATATCAATTTCTGCATCACTTGTTCCATGATACCGAATTCCATCAACCATGATTCCTTCATCAAAATCAAGATACATGAAATCATCCGGGAGATCATAGTAATTCAGTTCATTTTTAGTAAATGCAAAATCCCCAGTTAGATCCAGCGTTGCACGCTTTTTCTGAAATCCAAGTTCCTGCTGTATCTCGTCCTGCACATAATTCAAAAACGAAATAACATCCGCAGTAGTAAACCTTCTCCCCAGAGGATCAAACGCCCTTCTCTGTATGTCTGTTATCAGTGTGGTTAAAGATCGGGCCATTACATCTCCTTACTGCGGCGTAATATTAAGCATTCCGGTCAGGATCAATGACGTTTCACTGCCTGTCACGTCATACACGGATCCGTCAATAGTTACTGTTGTCGGAATAGTTTTATCCAGAGCTGGATCACCAATTTCATCATCAATAACAATTCTGATTCTGGTGCCGGCTGGTAGAATAGCATGTTTTGCAAAATTAATTCCGGCGGTCGGCGCTTTTGTATCCGGGTTAAAATCCGCCATAATAGTTCCTCCTTTAATTACCACCAATTTGATATACAGTTAAGGTAGCATCTCTTATTGTTGCATTATTGGTGTTGTCTATGTTTCTAATCCATAGCTCTATTTCGTCTGATGCAGACAATGAAAGTATTCCAGACATAGACACAGAGCCGACATCACCGCCCGCGCCCAGCATTCTTTCAGTATGAATGTTTTTATGTGATGTTGCGCCATTATTACAAAACACCTGGAGTTCATAAGCAGTCGAATTTCCGCCGCTGAATGAAGCAGATATAGACACAAAATACACTCCATCGTTCGTAACAGTTACTGAATCACTCGCAGTAGAAGGAGTTGTAAGATTCGAAACGGCTGTTGCTGTTCCGAATTCCGTAAACTGATACCATGTATTCTGTACTGATATAGTAGTTGCTGTTGCATTATCTAAAGCCCATACTTCACCATAAGCAATTCCTGAACCAACGCCTTCATACAAAACATCACCATTGAGAGTGGAATCTACTCCTATATAAACTGAACCTGAAGCATTCACATTACCACCCTCATCAATAGAAAACTCGGGACTCGTACTCTGGCCGCAAAACTCCCATTTATATGTTCCGGAAGATTTACATCTGTTTCCTCCCGATCCTGCTCCACGTCCAATAAGGAAAGTATTCACATCGTCAAGCTCAAGCCAGGTTCCCCATATTCCACCTGAGTTTTTAGATGAATAATTCTGGAATCCCATAACCGCCAGCGAAGAACCCGCAACGATTGTAGTATTGCCCTGACCCATAACAAAAGTATTCAGAGAATTTGCAGTGATTGTATTATCTGTGCCTATTACTACGGTATCATCTGAACCCGCGCCAATTGTGTTTCCGTCTCCAATGTTCACAGTATTAGCTATAGATGCATCGTCTCCGATATAAAGAGATTTACTCGCCCAGTAATCTCCTGCAATAAGTAAATCTCCGTCTCCCTGCAAAGTTGCCCGGTGCGAACCCAAATTATTAGCTGTTAATATGTCTCCTGCATCACTCAAAGTTGCAATGGATATAGAATCTCCGATACTCGAATTTGTTATCAGCATCGTATTGGTATTACTGTCTGAATCCGTGTTAAACAAACTTAAAGCAGTTCCCTCTCCGCCGCCGTTGCTGACAGTAATTCTTGCAGCAGAACCGCTCCCAAGATATTCTACGTCAAGAGCGTCACCGCTTCCGTTTCCGTGATCTATTTCAACTGTATCGTATGTATCAGTCGCAGATACATTTACAGCTATTGCTGTAGTTGGATCAGCCACTATGTTATTAACAGTCAATGCACCAGTAGCCCAAATATCTCCTTTTGTCAGAATATCCCCGTCACCTTGCACATATAGAAAGTGTGTTAAAGTATCATGAAGGTCTATGTAATTTGCCGCGGGAGTTGTGTTCAAAATATCTAACGTATCTCCAAATCCCACATTTTCCAAAAGAACTGTAATATTAGTGGAGTCCGTATCGCTGTTAGTAAATCTTCCGGCGATTCCCTCTCCTTTTGCATTAGGAATCAAAGACCAGAAAGCATCATCTGTCCCGGCATAATAATTACTTATTCCTTCTCCACCATAAGATGAATTATTATGAAATACACTTAATGCTTTTCCTGTTCCTACATGAGATATATCCACCGCCATGCCAGTGCCTACACCGTGTTCTATATCAACAACAGCATAGGTACTCGTAGCTGAAATATTTAATGCTATAGCTGTTGTAGGATCGGCGATAAAACTGTTTGCTGTCACGCTTCCTGTTGCAAGAAAGCCCGCGGATGTTCTTATGTCATGTGTAGAATCAATCGTTTTTAGTATATTGATTTCTCCTTCATCTCCGTCAAATTCCATTGCAGCAGAAGAAGAATGCCCGGCAGTTGTGTACAGCGTCATTTTACCGTCACCGTTTGCTTCATCTTCAGCTTCAACCGTAATACGGCCAAATTCCTGATCCGTGTCATTTGTATCAGAAAGATTGAAAGTCATTGCAGCAATATCTGCGCCGTTAGCGCTTGCACCGCTTCGGTATTTGTGAAACTTGATAGTAGAAGGTGAGGTGTCAGAATTAAATCCGTTTATTACTTTTGTTCCACCACCAGTATTAACTGAAATATATTCAAAATTATTGTAATTTGTCGTGTCGTAAACACTTCCGCCCAGGGCTGTAAGAGAGCTGGCATCACTTCCAACTATAGCTATATCTGAAACAGAAGTACCCACATCTGACGTGCCGGTTGCCCATATATCTCCTGAAGTAAATATATCACCATCTCCAGCTACCTTAAATCTGTGCGCTGGTAGCAATCCGGATTGTGCATCAATAAAATCAGTACCGCCAGGAATGTTATTAATGTACAAACTGTTTCCAAGTCCGAAATTTCTTATTAGTGCAGCATCACTCGTGCTGTCGACATCTGAATTAGTAAGCGCAATAACCGTACCCTCTCCGCCGCCATTCTGAACAGTTGCAGAAATAGCTGCAGAATCTCCATTATAATTAGAATCAATACCGGCAGAACTTGACAAAGCTGTACTCTCAACATAAATTCCGTACCCCGATCCGGCCTGGGCCACATCTACAGCAGACGCTACTCCCAACCCATGATCTACATCTATACCAACATAAGTACTTGTTGCTGATATATTAACTGCTATGGCATTAGTTGGATCGGCCACAAAGTTGTTGCCGGTTATACTGCTCCAGGACCATATTGATCCGCTGGCCCATATTCCGTAAGTAGTATTGGTAGAAAAATAACCTCTGGTTGTTATATTTCCATTATCCATAACTGCTTGAAGTGTTCCGCCGCCTGCTGCAACAGCAGTATCAACATAAGTTTTGTTGGTAGCATCACCACCATCAACAGGAGTTCCAACATCAACAATCTTTCCGCCTGTCATATCAAGATTGCTGTTTACCGTCACAGATGCAAATTCTGCAACCCCGGCTCCTGTTATAGAACTTGTTCCTGCATGTCCGAATTTAAGCGTACCGGTTGACGTAATATCGCCTGTAACTCCGAGCGTTCCGGAAATAAGCACATCATTATCGAACGTGCCGTTATCCACGGTAAGATCATGTCCGGCGCTTATCACCGTTTCATTGGATGCTATGTAATACGTAAAGGATGCATACCCGTCGACTTCCATCGGTCCAGACGCGTAAACTCCGCCGGCCACAAATACATCTCCGCCTATTGTAACACTCCCGGTTGCAACAACACCGCCGGATATATTCAGGGAACCGCTTGCATATATATTACCGGTACTGTGTTCCAGCAATACTGTCGGGCTCGCAAATGTTGAACTCGCATACGTCGTTATATTCTGGTCCGTCACCACGGCCCCGACATGGTCCGCGCGCTTATGGGTATGCACTCCCATTCTGCTGTGTCCGCCCCCCGAATGTTGCGCCACCGCCATACCGCTCACAATAAAAAAAGAAATGGCGAACATCAATATGTTCGCCACGATTAAACCCAGTCGCGTTTTCATACGCTGCCCCTTATGCTAATGTCGTACCGGAAACATCCATGTCACTTGCTCCTGTAAACAATATTGTCACCGGCAATGTCCCATCATTGAAAAACTGGATCTGCACTACCGGCTGACCTTCAATCGTATACCACGATTCATTCGCGTTTATCAGGTCGTCTGTAGCTGAAGCCTGGTCTGCAATGGCCGGTGTAGTTCGATCCTGGAAGCTCTTAAACCGTACTTCTCCAAGATATACAGGATCAGCCGTCACCCTGACACTCAATCTCCTCATAAGTGCATTGGGCGCTCCCTTTCCCAGCACTGCCGGACTCGGGGTGGCTCCGTAACACTTTATGCTTTTCCTTGCTCCAGCATTCACTATCATGCTGCCGGTATACGGATAAGCAAGTCCCTGGTTGTTAGATCCGCTCATAACCTTTAAACCCCTCTCGGGCTATTACGTTTTTCCGCTTCCCAATGCGAAACACTCAGCAGTCGTTGTCCCGGTGGCCCCGACTGCCGTTACGTCTATTGCACCTGCCGTTGCACTCGGGACTGCAATTATTGTATCTGCCGCCGTTCCGGATGCAACTATCCGTTCCTGCGTCCAGGTGGCTTCAACAACTGACAGTCCTGTCGGAATTGTCTTCTTTGTAGCATTCGTGAGTTCCGCCGTGATCGTTACAAGCTTCATTTCATCACCCACGAGCTGCCTCAATGTGTTATTAATATTCGGTACATCTGCCATTTTTCCATACCTCCAGAATTGTATTTACTTACTTCTTGCTCTTCTTCTTGGCTTTTTTCTTCTTCGCCGGCGCTTTCTTCACCACAGGTTTCTTCTTCGCCGGCAGCACTTCCGTGTCCAGGGATCCCCTCAGTTCACTCACCAGCACTTTCACACCGAAAACATCCACACGGCCTATCATAAGGCCGCCGCTTCCGGCTATTCCCTTCAGTGGCTCTACTACTGATATTTCTCCCTTTTCATCGACTGTTCCTTCCGGGAGAACTTCCATATCAACAGCGCCCCGAAGCTCCGTCATCAGAACTTCCGCTCCATCCACCTCCAGGATACCCATCATAAGACCGCTGATACCCTGGACTGCTGCCATCTTCCTCATTATTTTTATCATAAAATCTCTCCAGTATTTAGCTTTTTACTTCACGCATTCCGTCAATAAGGACTGTTGCCGAAGATAAATATAAATGCCTCGGTAGTTCCGGTCGCATCACCCCAGGTACTTGCCACCAGCGTATCCGTTGCCCGGTGAGCGCTCACCACCACTTTTCCCCTGTTAGCTGCAACCGTCTGATCCGGCACCGAGCACAGCACGAGATTAGCCGTAGGCGTCGATGCAGATACAGTATGTATCTGCCCGAAACACGCCGAAACCGTAGTAAGCCTGCTCGTTATCGCCTGCGTGGCGCTGTTTATCAAATCGGCATCCGCCACAGACAATGCCTTAAAATCCCCCACCGCACGCGTCCACGAGCCATCCCATATAATCGTTGTGGCCGCATGCGCCGGCATCGGTTCCCTCACCAGAAGCGCCAGCAGCAGGTAAAACACCACCGCCGCCAGCAGTAATATTGTTTTAATCTTTTTCAACGTTTTCTTCATAGCTATTCCCCTCCAGCCTCTTTTAAGGCATCCAGGCGCTTCTGCACTTCCGCTTCCACCCTGGCATCCAGCTCTGTGCCTACCCGCTTTTCAACTTCTGCCTTCACCAGCTTGTCACTCCTGGCACCCAGCTCTTCCTTGACAATGCTGTCAATCTGGTCATAGGTGATAAGCTGCTCTTCCATACCAACGTCATGGAGTTTTAACGGATAGCCGGAACATCTTTTTGCATATTCCCTGAACCATTCATCCACTGCGTCCTTTTCAGTCGGAGACATATTCGCACATTCCGGCATATGCTCGGAACAGAAAAAACTACCCTTCATCCCTCTTTCACGCGGCATGTCTTCCGGAAACAGATCTTTTGCAGGCCTGGAAACAAACCGGATTCCATCTTCTGTATGCGGCGCGTTCTTAACCCTCGGGTTCGCACGCAGTTCTTCTTCCGAACATGCCACTTTGTATGTAAGCCGGTGATTCGCATACGCAGTTTTAAAAATATCTCTCTTTTTACGTCTTCCCATGTATTCCTCCAGTTATTTACAAGAGCCCGGCGCACTCGCACCGGACTCTAAAGGTTACTCAATAAGTATCAAACCCGATAAGCTTTCCGTTCGGGCTCAGGAACTGGTCGGGGGCGGTCGTCACATTCCGGGGATTATCAATCCCGGGCCTGCCTTCCACACCTATCGTTGTTCTCCATTCGTCTTTTCTTCCGGACACATCATTCTGCTGGATATTCTTGTGCAGCTTCGTGCCCATGCCTTTGAAATGGCGCAGGCCCCAGCAGTTCATGTCCATTACCACGAGCTGGCTGGCAAGGGTTCCGCCCGTGTAGCCGCTGGTGGCCCCGTAACCAGTGAACACCTTTTTGTGCTCGACTATATACATCTTGTTTCCGCCATGCTCATATACGGTAATGTTCATTCCGTATTCCTTGCTCTTCCTGTCATGGAATCGCATCTTGTTTTTAGCAAAACTTGACAGGCCGGAAAGGAAGTGGGTTCCGGTCCAGCCCCACTTTTCATTACTGCCGTTCTGGAAAAACATCTCCATCGCAGCATCCATCTCGCGCTCTGTCAGCACGCCCCCGGTATTCGCCGAAAGGTCGTGGATATTACCCTGGATATGCTGCAGGACTCCACCGGTTGTGTGTAACGGCTTACCCGTTGTCGGATGAGTAGTAGCATTCCTGTAGCTGTGCCACAGCTGGTATTCAATCTGGATCCTGTGCTGGATCATTGCTCTCTTGCTGATCCGGTCCCAGTCGTTTCCGATTTCCGTTTCACCATGATAGTCGTGATCCGAAACGTCAAACGGTGTCCGGATAAACGATGTAAAGTTATAGGAAATATCCACCTGGTTCGAAATAGCTTCGCCGCTGGCGCCTCCTTCTGCTGCCGCTTCGCCCAGTATTGCGAGATTATCACCGTTTGCCGTGGTTGCAGCCGCTCCGCCAAGGAACGTGCCCCAGTCCCTGGTCACTGTGATCGTGTCACCGATCACTCCAAGGATGTAATACACTTCCGCTGTTTTCAGGTTTTTCAACAGGAATCCGGGGCGCAGTATAAGCCCGATATCTGTCGGCACGGTAAATACCGTGGCCGTGGGCGTGGCTATCGCCAGGATACTCGTCTGCCTCTGCTCGAATTCATCGTCTGCTACCTGGAATTTACGGGTCTTGGTTTCTTTGCCCAGTCCCTCTCCAAGCTTGTACAACAGCCGGAAAAGCACGGTTTCAAAATCCGGCCCGCGGCCTTTATCTACTTCCGGATTAAATACCTTGCTGGAAAAATTCAGCGGCAGTATTCCCGAATTTACACTCGATACTGTTCTCTGTCCAGTCTGTGTTGCCATATCAATTACCTCTCACTTCTTACGAGCTGTCAGCGGTTCCTTATATCCGCACTCAGGATGTCACTCATCTCTTTCTCCGGATCATATCCGCTGCCGCTTCGCTTTAGATTTACTTTCCTTGCATCTGGGGGTCCATCCATAGGTTTTCTCTGAATATATCGTTTCTGCACCCTGGCTTCTGTCCTGGCTACTGCTTTTTCAATCTCTTCACCTATTCCATCCAGCACAACTTTGCCAAGCGCTCTTTCAAAGATACTGAAATAAAATTCCGAAATCTGCTCCGGCGTGTAATCAGAAAAATTATCGACACCAATTGCTTCAAACGCAGAACTGTACTGGGGTGTATCCAGCACCTTGTTTAAAGCCTCCCGCACTTCAGGAGTAAGGCGCTCAGAATATTTCTCTTCCAGCGAATCCATCGCCGTATCAACCGCCTTGTTCGAGACTTCAGCAAGGGCTTCCGTTTTTTCATACGTATTTATCTTGGCAGCCATCGCCTTCATCTCTTCAAAAACAGGTTTCAAACGCTTGTCCATGTAAGCCCGCGGATTCTCAAGCAATGACTCAAATTCTTCATCACCGTCTTCTTCTTCCGCTTCTTCCGGTTTCTGGCCTTTCAACAGGGAATTAATCTTCTCCTGCATTTCACCGAACTGCTCCGCCAGGCCGGAATTGCTCTGGCCCTGTTCAGTAATTTTCTTTTCAGCGTCTGCGTACCTCTTCTTCAGCACTTCGCCTTCCTTCAACGCTTTCACTGCATCTTCGAGATTGTCATAACCAAGCTCTGCCAGCTGAGTCATTCCATCAGTGAGATCCACTTCCTCACTCTCGGCTTCTTCATCACTTCCGGCAGCCTCATCTTCTCCAGGTTCACCATCACCGGGTTCAGTGTTTTCCAGTTCGCCTGGGGAGTCGGTATCCGCCGAGTGTTCCCCTTCGTCTTCGGAATCTTCTCCAGGTGTTGTGAATTCTTCTTCGTCCGGCATCCAGATACCCCCTATGTTTGATCATACAACACTAATTTACTTTCAATTTCCTGCATTTCAATATCTATTTCTTTATCTCTGTGTTCAGATCCGCTTATAAGTTTTTCCATCAAGCCCATCACCGACCTGATTCCCATCAACTCTCCTGTTATAAGCGCCGGCTGATCCGTTTTTTTAGCTTCCGCAAATGCCTTCGACTCCAAAACCCCAACCCTTGTTTTCATTTCATCCAGAAACTTCTGAAACATTTCTCCCTGGTAAAAAGCTACCGTTCCGCTTTCACGAGATATAAACGACTTCTCTACCCGCAGGTCGTCAAGCTGCTTAAGCAGATCTTCTTTGCCGCTCAACCTTTTAACCCTCCCCAGGATTCCATGATTTCATCGGTTTGCTTTTTCAAAGCCTCCGCCACCTGCTCGGGACTCATCTCCTCTTCCTGTCCATCCTGCTCCTCTTTATTTTCTTCTGCATCATCGGGCACAAGATCCTGAACCATCTTCTCCAGCTTCTCACCCGGAATACTTTTTGCCATCCGCCCTATCAGGCTCTTCGCATCTTTCAATGTCTTTATTCCGGTTATATATTCAGAAAACTTCACTGTTTTCTTTCCGCCTGCTTCCTTTTTGCCTTCTTCTTCCCTGGGCTTTGGTCCGGCTTTGACTCTTTTTTTGGCCTTTTCAAGTAACGACTTACTCATTTTATCCCCTTTGTGTAACTATTTACCCACTATACTACTCATTGTATAACTTTTGTCAAGCTACTTGTACATTTAACCGATTCATAATATCTCTTTCGCCGCCAACAGGACCCGGAGACGCCTCAGCTATTGCCGCCATTTCAGCTTCCGCCGGCGGCGGCAACGATGTAGCCGGCCTTCCAAACTGGCCCGCTCCTCCCTTTATCATTGTCAACTGCGGCTCCCGCCGCGCCTGGCTCATTTCTTCTATAAGGTTATTTGGATCAATATCCATCGACTCCGCCAGTCTTCTCAACAGCTCATGCATGTTCACCATTTTTCCAAGCGCCTCATTCTTCGACACGAGATCAAGGAATTGCATGCGATACTGCGCCTTTATCGCTTTCGACCCGAATAACGCACTCGGCTCTATGGTGAATTTTCCACGCCATTTTAAATCTGCCGGCGAAATCTGCCCGTATTCTGAAGCGCCCTTCATCCCGAATTTCATTACCGGGATCTTTTCATCTGTAAACTGTATATCCATCGCCACGACCATTATTGCCGCCGCGCTCATATTTCTCGCACTCAACATATTCTTCATCTTTATTCTCTGCATGCTCTCGTCACGCAGCAATATTGTCTCACTGGCCGTTTTTCTTATGTTCCCTTCATTACCGGATAGCGTATGCTGGATCCCCGTTGCGTCTCTCGCTTCCTGCTTCGACCTGTCCATAAAATCATATCCGGCCATCCACTGCAACGACGACTCAAATGGCTTTATTCCATCTGGTATCTGCACTTCATTCATCTTTCCCGGAGCCACTACAAACTTGTCTTTATTACGTGGATCAATTGTTCCGGTTTGAATTGTAAATGACGGGCTCACCGCAAACTGCAACGCATCTCCTATCGCGTTTTTCGTGTCATTCACTTCTCTCTGCAAATCCTGCATAACTTCACATTCACCTATCCCGTAAAACTCATGAGGCACCGGGACATCCTGGTACTTTATATAAGGCTTCAACCCGTAAAAAAACTCATCGTTCTCATCAGCAAACAAATACGGGTTCTCACTCATAAATACAAGATGCTGCCTGTCCACTATCATTGCCCTTACGTCAAATATCTCATCTGTCTCCTCGTGCTGGTATTCACCCCAGTACTCCAGGCATTCATGATATCCCTCTGTCCCACTGGATGAATTATCTCCATAGCCTATCGACCGAAGCCGGTCGAAATGCGAAAAATACCTGCTCCCGCCATCCTTGGTTATTCCGTCCAGGCTCTTGATAAGCCCCTGGTCTTTCATGTATTCCAGTTCGTATATATGCCGCATGCTTCGCTCTATGATATACCGGGTATCCACCATATCAATTCCATACGGCGCCGGATATATATCAAATATATCCTTCGGCACTATCATCGGTCCCTGGTATTCCTGCGTGTTCCTGTATTCCACTTTCTGGAATGCAGTACCATATATCAGCATTTCTTTAAATGTCGTATATTGCTTGAAAAATAAATCCATCTGCCATGCCCTGGTATCAAACAACTCTTCCACATTAGCGCTCAATCCAGCATATTCCTGCTTCTCCGCCACAGCAGCCATCACCGGATGTGTATCAAAAAACGCACCCATCATCCTCGGCAGTATCGTCTCGATTATTTCAAACGACTTCGGGACATATATCTGGCTCTTCCAGTTCGGTAAGCTCTTGTAAAACGGGGAATAAGATCTGTATTGCTGGTAATATGTTATCCAGTCATCATGCCAGGTCGTCCTGAAATTCCTGCTCCGATAAAAATATTCAATAAACTTCTGGACAACTTCATCTTTCATCTTGTCGTTAAAAACATCAAGAAAATCCGTCAATCCTGTTAATGTTGGATGTACTCCCGGTTTTCTCTTGGAACCTATCTTTTTCCTGGCCATTTTTCCTCGATATACAGGTTTGTGTAACAAAACCTCAACTGTGTAACACATTACACAGTTATCACACTTATGTCAAGTATCACCAGAAAATCATACTCTATCCTGCCTTATATCCGTGATAATGCATGTATTGCTGAGGATTATCAGCCGTATCCACTGCCACACGATCCATATTAAGGGGCGGCATAAACATTGCCTGAAAATGACAGTTCCTCACCCAGTGATCATCTTTGTGAATCCAGGTCTCCTTCGGATCCCTGGTATCCTGCTGCATCAACTTGTAATTATCCCACATATGGTACTTGATCGACTCAATACTTTTCTTGCAATGCGAAAAAACTTTAAACTTTTTAAATCTCAAATATTCATTAAACCTCTGCACACCGGCCCCATGACTCCGCTGGCCCTTCGGCCCGGCTATCCCATACTTCGCCAGGTCCGCCCTCAAATTATTCTCCTTTACCTGGCTCATCTCCGCATCAGGTGTATCAATTATGTTCACGGATATCGGTACATCTATCATCTTTGTCATCCTGTGCACGCCATTTGCAAACCCGCGCACGTCTCCACCCGCCAGGTCAAACTCCTCTATCAGCCACATTTCCGCATTTCCAGCCACCCTGTACATAAACCACATACATACATTGGGGTTCCTCGGGTGCATATCAATTACTCTGGAAAAAGAATATTCTTCTTTCCACCGCTTTGGAATAACAAACGGTTTTACTATATGCTTTTCATCATCAAACAAAGGATGAATTATTCCCTTCAATATCGTAAACCGGCCGTGTAACCTCGAATCCTCTTCCTCGGTTCCAGTAAACGCTCTCTTCTGCGCGTTCTTCTGCCCTTCAGTAAGGTGAATATTATGGTCCAGGTCCATCAGCCAGTACTCGATATCCTCACTGCTGTCAGCCTTCTGCCAGATCTCCCGGAATGTCCAGGCGCTGTGCGCATAAAGCGGTGTCATCGCACAAAATATCACTCCGCTCTTCCTGTTCACCCTCGATCTCGCTTCTTTGAAATGCAAATGCGGCGGCTGTTCATCCAGGCAGATAGCATCCACAGGATCAGACTGCCACATTCGGATATCACTCTCGTAACTCATTAACTGGATAATATTGCCGTTCATCAAATAAACACGGTCATTGTAATTATCGTATCTTCGAATCGAGCCCTTTGGGAACATCGGCCTCAATGTCTGCTCCCACATCGCTTTCGCTTTCTGCAGCTTCACAGAACAAAACCAGATTATCTTCGGCTCATTCTTGTGCAGCGGATGTTTCCCGTAATACCTGTCCGGTGTAGTACCGCTCGGATCATACTCCAGCGCATGGCACGCCGTCTCCTTGCAGCACGCATAAGATTTTCCGCTCATGTTGCCGCCGAACATGAACTTTATTATCGCATCTGATCTATGGAATTTATCCTGGATTTCATTAGGGGTATACAACGCCAGCGGATCACTCTCAGCTATTTTTTCCATCTGGCCGCTCAACTTATATACAGCAATAAGCTGCTCTTCTGTAAGATTGTTCGCTATTTCTTCTATTTCGGCGTCAGTCCGGCTCAATATCCATCACTTCTTCCTCTGGTTTGGGCGGCACCAGCTCATCCAGCAGCTTCGGATTATTCTGGAACAATACTATTGCCTCCTGCCTCATTGCATCAAATTCCGGCTTGCCTGCTCCTCCAAGCACAAACGTCAAATTAACATCGTTATTTGTTTTGTCAATCGTATTCGCCTTTGAAAGCTTCTCCACCGCGCCCACCAGCTGATTGGGCTTCAGCTTTGCCAGTTGGCCGGCATTTAACAACTCTATACTCTGTTGCACAAGTGATTCCGTCATATTGTGTATATCAAATCTTCGAAGCGCCATAAATGTCTGCGCCACTTTGTCCCACTTCTTAAACAACATCGCCTTCCTGAAAAACACATCATCCAATTCCTTATTCGCCATGAAACTATCTCCGCCTATCACCATCTCGACCAGTTCCCTGATCTCAATAGCGGCCACTTCATCTATATCCAGTTCCGGAAACAATAACTGCAAACCCTCCACGGACAATTTATCCGGGAGGGTAGGAGGATCCATCTTCGCGGACACCTTGGGAGGCCGGCCACGTTTTTCCTTTTCTTCTTCCACCTGTGTAACCCCTTACACAATATTATGACCTTGTGTAACAGGTTACACTTTTATATCCAATCAGTCAACAGGAAAACAGAATTCTCTTGTTTCTTTTGTGCATGGCAGTTTAAGAGATCTTTCTATCTTCAACGCCACCTCTGTGCCTGGCGCCCTTTTGCCTTTTTCCATCAGTGTAACAAAGCTATGGTTACACCCGAGCTCAGCCGCCAGTTCCACCTGCGTGATACCCGTTTTGTCTCTCGCCGCCTTCAACGCCTCACCAAACTTTTTCAAATTGTTTTTCATTCAGTTCTCCTAAAATTTTATTGCACTCTCAATCAGGTTTTCAATCTTTTTGTCTTCCGGGCACGCATCACGCAGCTTTTTCTCGGAATATAGAATTGTCATTCCTTCTATCATTCTTGGAATGATTTCTTTAACAGAAGCCATATCTTTCTGTAGTTGCTCAATTATCTTATCCCTGTTCTTCTTGTTAATCTTCTCCATCAATATCGCCTTTCTCGTTTTCAAATTTTATCATAACATCGGGTATAAAATTAAATCTGTCAAATTCTTCTCGCAATATGTTTTCCAGAAACTCAAAATTCTTGAAGCATCCATTTTCTTTTCGCGCATGAATATGGTATATCACAGCAGCGCGTATGAGCGGAACCACCAGGGCCATCTCCGTGTAAGGCCTCTCCTTCTCTATCACTTCCCTGTTAAAAAAACCCACAAGGCAACTTATCAAATCATTGCTCAAAGAATTTACTTCCCAGCTATTCCCTGAAAAAACCGCATTCAATCCGCCGCCTGGAGCCTTCTGCGCACAATGAACACACACCATCCCTTTATCAGGCACAAACATCATTTCGGCTCCGCACTTGCTGCAATATTTATCCATGGTCTTTACCCCTTGATAATTTCCAATCTCCCGCCACTCGCAAACCGGTAAGCACCATCTTCACACACATACCAGATCTGGTTACAATCCAGCAGTTCCCGGCATCGGCGGTCCAACCACTCCCTGGATATCCATGTGGGCTCAACTATTCTCGCGTATTCCCCACATGCCGCTGACGCGATTCCACCCGCCAGTTGCGCCGTGCTCAAACCGCTCCGTGGGGCCCCAAAATACTTCCACGGCTTTCCGCCTGTTATATACTTCCGCTGACCATCCAGCAGCCTGAATTTGCCGCCGCATGAATCCAATACTATGTTTTCATCAATCCAGTCCACCAGCTTTTGTCCGTCAATTTTAAATTCGGCTTTCTTTTTCGTTTCCACAAGTACCTCCAGTTCACTCCAGAATGCCCATCTGATAATAAATCCGCACAACACTCCCGCCGTCAGTGTAAAAAACGAGTTCCGCCGCATCGGCAGCAAATCCGCCTGTAACATCTTTTTCGGAGACTGGAATATATTCATGTTTTTTTCCCGGCAGCATACTTTTTTAACTTAACCCCAACATACTCCATTGCACTCTTCAGGCCTGTAAGATCAACTCGCGGCGGCATCACATCCGGCAAATAGCCTTCCTGGCTATCTATAACTTTTTCAACTTCTTCTACCACAGCAATCAAGCTGCCCATCAATTCTTTATCACTTTCAAGAACTCCTTCTACTGCTGGCTTTCGTTTCTCTCCAACTTTCCCACGGAATAACACTCTCTCTCCATTTACTCCGCAAAATTCCACCCGCTCCGTATTCACTACACCCAGGAGTGCATAGCCCAGGATATCTCGCATCGGATCCTCGCCAAGCGCATCATTGTCCGTAGCAATCCTGAACAACTTGTCAACTATCCTCACAATAGTCAACATCCCCCCATACCCTTCCACCGGGATCCCATCTGGATACAACAACTCCAGCACCCTGCCGCTCTTCCCAAACGCAGCGCCATACGCCTCGTTCTTTTCTTTAACCATCGTGGCTGCTTCCAAAGCAACATCAATATATTTGTTTTCTTCAGCCATGCCGCTTTCCCCCATATTTTCTAATATTCTTTCCACACTTTCCGGAGTCTTTGTTTTTCCAAATTCAAAACCATTGCCTTTATATACTCCTGCATCTCCGACACAATCTGGCACAATTTTTTTTCTACAACCATTCGCCTTCATTAAAATTCATCTCCTTTTTGTTTTATGTGGTCCACCCTACTCACCAACCTTTTTAAGTTCGACCTGGCACTCAAGCATACTCACTCTACATGCCAGCTTTTCTTTTTTGCATTCTGAATACAGATCTATATATTTGTTAGCAATTCCCATGTAATGCTGTTCTATTTTATGGATCGTGTATGCTGTGAAAAACAGTGTTAGCATAACGCCCAAGACAAATGATATAATTCCTATTCTTGTTTCATTGTGCATCGGTTGGCTCCTTTTTTTAAGCAATGCAGTCAATTCTATCACAGTCTTCACACTCGTCGCATCCGCTGCAAATATCATCATCGTAAACATCTTGTTCGAGTTCAGATAAAGCTTGTTCGCATTGAGATGAATATCTGCAAACCGCACAATCATCTTTAATAGTCCAATTACCAAAGCATATTGGTACCCCCACCCCTACTCACCCACCTTTTTTTCGACCGTCATGTCTCATTGCGCGTTTCAAGGCTTTGTTTTCCTCTGTAAGCTTAATCATCGAATAGTTTGACCCATCTTTAAAACTATCTATATTAGATTTTCACCATCGACTTTCAAACCACCTGCCAACATTGAATCCAATAAGTAGCATTACAATGCCTGTTAGAAATACCCATAAATAAATATAGGATTCACAGTCAATCATTCCGCGTCTCCTTTCGGGAATTGCCTTATCATCAAATCAGGTGGTATCTTCTCACCGTTTGACATCTTTTTAAAGAAGAACGGAATACCCGCTTCTACCGCCTGGTCACGAAGACTACGCGCCCAATCAGGATTCATGGGCCTCGCTCCCGGCCCCGTTTCAGCACCGCATATTATCCAGTCAATTTTTTGTTTTAAAAGATGCCCGCAGACTTCGCAATTCTCGATTGGCTCTGCTCCGCCACATCCAAAATTAGAATATTTAAGATATATGTCTGTGTCGATTTCTTCCAACATCGGCTCAACACTCACGCCATGCACAGCAGCCGAAATCGAAAGCAGCTCCGGCACGCGCCTGTCATACTGTTTCTGGTTTTCGGCAGTTACAAGCAACCACAGATTCGGGATAGGCTTGCCCTGTCTCAAACGTATCAGGTTTCCATAAATAGCATCGTAATAAGGTGTGTTTCTAGTGAACCTGCGAACAAGCTTTCCGGCATACCTTTCATTGTTGTTTACAATGGCATTAAAATAGTCTGCCATCCGATCGGCCCTTTTTGTAAGAATAATAAAGGTGTGCATCTTCTTTACGCTGATCGTGGACAGGAGCCGGTCCATCCACTCCGTCCGCGCTTCTTCGTGAAACGTGTCTGACATCAGGTTCAGAAATACCCTCTTCGGTTTCCTGTGCCGTATCCGCTCGAACCTCTCAAGCTTTTTTACATCGAATTCTATCTTGGAAAAATCGCGTCCGTTCTTTCGTCCCCACTTCTCGCCGAACCTGTTACACATGTTTTTAGCGCAGCAATTCAGACAGCCGGTAGATGCCGGTGTGCACCCTGTCATCGGCGATAGTGTTGCATCGGTCCATTCAATGTTGGTGTTATCGCTCATTATTCTCCGTTCTATTACTGTTTCCATAATTACTTTTTATAAAAGCGGTGATCAGGATTCGAACCTGAAGTTGCGAACCCTCCATACATTCTTACCTCTTCATTAGTCGGAAGCAGAACAAATGCCGGAGCAGTGATTTTAAATTTCGACAACTTATCCACCTTCTCTTCCAGCCGGGCCAGAGCAATTTCAATACTCAACAGCTTGCCAGCACAATGTTTCGAAGAACCAAAATGAGTTGAAATATCATCATGGCTATGCATCCAATCTCTTGTATTATCTCCACATTGACACATAACCTTCACACCTCCTTTTTCTTATAGACTAACACAGCACAAAATTCAACTTCCCTGTCCATCCGTTTTTATCAACGACTCCCGCATACCGATCCTTGGTATTCGGGTTCACAACAAGCCGCCTCGCCATCTTCTCTGCATAACAATTCTCACATCCAGGAGAAATCTTACTACAACCAACCACCGGGTTAATCGTCTTATCACACCATTCAATTCTACTCATAATTATTTTCCTCCAAAAGCGGTGTCCGGATTCGAACCGGATTGAGGGTAGCACCCGCCATCATGGTGTCCGGCCTTTTGGTCTTCACCATCCAGATTCCCGCCTGGACCGCACCGCTTGCCAGTGCACATCTAAAACCTGCTACATTTCAAATAAATTTTTAATTATTAATTATTTTTCCCCCTCTCCCTTTTCTTTTTTCCACACCAGAAACATCACCGGCCGCCAGCCATTGCGGCTTATCCGTTTCCAGCAAAGCTTATATTTAGAAGAATAAAGCTTTCTTTCTTCCCTCCTCCGCCAGTTATCAAATTCCAGCCTTGTCGGAAATTCCTTAAAAAATTTTTTCGCCGACTCCACAGTTGCTGTTTCAGTCATGCTATATACCCTCCATGTATAATTTTTCCCGCATGATCAATATCTACAGTCTCAATGAATTGAAAATCAAACGGTTGAATTATTCCAAAATCAAAACCATATTCACTACAATAGCACGGAACATGACGAATGTTTTTCTTACATTTATCCCCTGTCCACGATCCACACGTTCTACAAAGATAACAAAGAAGACCATCAGTCATTCAACACCATCCTCTCATACTCTTCACGGCTGACAAAAACTGGCCGCAGGCCATCCACAACCTCTCCCCCTACATCATATGCCAGCCGACCTGTTCTTTTCGTCTTAAACGTACTCAGAAACTGATGACCCGAATCATTTGTCAACCACACTTCGCCTTCCCGGATCTCAGGATGCAGCTGCTGATTAAAAGGATTCGTTTTGTCAACCATATTCAGCAGCTTTTTATTTATCTCGTAACAGGATACTCCTTCTGCATACCGGCGCCTGAAAAAAGCCATCAGCTCATATTCATCAACTGTAATCACAGTTCCAGCTCGGCCTGGCGGCACAGCCCACCTGCACGTCATCTCCTCGTCAACATACATCTCCCCATGCACAGCCACAATAGAGCTCACAAGTGATTCAATAAGAAACAAAACTTCTTCATCAACTTTCTCGGCAACACCGCTCACTTCTTGATTTATCTCCTCAACTACATCGCCGCGATCTTCAACAAAAGCGTTGTCTCGAATCTCCATGCCAATCAAAAACACCAGCGGTATCATAATAAAAAACAACACAAGAAAAAACAACACATTCCCATTTTTACTCTCACAATTCTTCATCATTCAATCCTCAACTCTCTTGAATTCTACTACCCACACCCACGGATTCACGTCCCAGCCGTAAACGCGAGTTCCATTTATTGAATTCCATAAGTCTTTGAATGCATGTATAGCACAGGAAAATTGTTTTGGAGTTCCAAGCGTTTTATGTGCGGATCCACACCACATTGATTTAAGTGAATTTAGTTGAACCCCTTCAGACCTGGCATCCAATTCCGTTATATCCTTCACCCGCTCCACCCGCACATCCGTTATCTCCAAATTGATCCTGCTGGCCCACCGCGGCATGTGAATAGAAGGTTTGCACGTTGTCTGAAGGTTGTCTTCAAAGTCGTAAAATTCCTGTATTCCATCGGTGGCCGGATAACTTATCTTATAACCCTCTCCGGTTCTATAGTCTTTCGGGGTATCCCAGTCGGGTTCTTTTCACAACGGCTGAAACGTCTCCCGCACCCACAAACGATCTCCAACCTTACCGTAGGGGCACATCTTCAGAAGTTTTGTGTGTGTAATGTCATTCCACTGACCACGCTTGTCTCTAAACTGCCAGTCATAGACGAGGATATCTGATTTACCAAATTCTGTTATCACACCTTTCCCGAGCAGCTTCTTTATCACCCGCCTTGTCTGCGTCTTCCGTCCTTCCAGGATCGCCTTCACCATCGCTGCAGAAAATAATATGGGTCGCTCTTTCATGTTAAATCCTTTCATAATTCAGATTCCTGTAAAAACTTGTATAATATTTTCGCCTCATATCTTTTAAAGAACAAACCTTTGTGGCGATACGGCAAGCCTGGCTTTCCAGTAACTTCAAGAACCAAGGGGATGGAATCGTAGTTTTCCCATTCTACTGAAAACAGTCCAACTGCTCCGTATCCGTTGCAAGCTTCGGGGTGTTCCTCGCAATCTATTTTTGATTCGTATCTCAAAAACGGAGGGAATTTCTTTCGAGAAAATATCTGACCGAGCCTTTTTTTTAGTTCCTTTGTTTCCCATTCAGTTAACACAGTATGGCAACAGCTGCAAATATATGGCATTCCCCGGTTCATAAATATCTGAAGGCGACCACAGTCAAGCAACAGGTTCAAGTACTTTGTGGTTTTTGCTTGGATCATATTTATTTCACCATAACTCTTTCTCTATATCTTTGTTGTTATTATAAATCACATACCCCAAATACTTGTATTCATCTGTAATCACTTCAGCGAAATATCTCTCCCATTTTACCATCTCTCTTTTCGCCATACGCTCCGCACGCTCTAAATCCGACTTCATTTGCAATTCCACAGCCTCAAACCTTAACCACATCGTATTTACAGGTATACGCTTCAAACTGCCCCTGTGTTTATAAAACATCTTTGCTCTCTCTACATCAAAACACCCGTTCATTGCACATTATACCTCTCTGGAATTTACCCGAGTAAATATTTTCGCCGGCGTATATTTCCATCTGCCAGGTAATACTTCCTCGCAACCCGAAAATCGCCATACCGCTCAACACGCTGATCATGAGTAAAAACACCCCTCTGCTTCAGTTCATAGATAAACCACAGTTGTTTATATATACTCATGCTGGTCTCGGTCTCAATAATCGGGGGGAACAACACAATATTCTCCAGCCTGTATCTCAATCCTTTGAAATACTCCGGGGGAAGACTCGCACTCATCAACCTGAAAACCACATCTCCCACCACCACCTGGTTCACGCTCGTCCTCTTCGCAATATTACCGAGCCGCACACAAACTTCTTTCCACCAGCTCTCCAACTGCCGCGAGCTGCCGGCAACAACAACGCCCTGCTCATACTCCGGCATAAGCTTCCTGGAAGCAATTCGGTTCAAAAGATTTTCCGGCAATATATCTCGACTCATCTGACAGGTCCTTATCAATTCACAATTCCTGTCCATCTCTTCCGTGTTAATAATTTCAGTCACAAACACAATCCCATCCCGGTTCTTCATCGGAATGCACTTAGTATTTCCAGCCACCACATTTGCCTTGCAACGAACCCCACACTGAGCAAAACTCTTCTCCATCATCACCCGAACACTATGAGCTTTATATATCGCGCCCACATGCTCTATGACAAAATCAATATCCGCACAATCCTTCAAATAAACCGGCGTCTCAACATTCATGTTCTCCTCCGAATATTTTCCCATCGCTCATCCGTTTCACAATCGGAGATCCGGATTTTCTACAACCGACAACCCTGACCCTCTCGGCAGTTTCCTTTTTATTAGTAAAATCAGGCTCTGGACAAAACATGTGCCTGATTTCTTTTTCGTTAGTTTTAAACATTTCCTTCATTTTTTCTAAACGAGATCGACTTGGATACCCTTTCTTAACTTCATTCAAAGACATGGTTCATCCTCCTGGAAATAAAATTTCCAGCCACATCCGGCAGGAGCCTCTCGTGACAACACAATATCCAGATGCATACACGGCAGATAAAACGGAGGGAAATAAAAAGAACGTATCGTCCTCTCTAAAACATATTCAAATTCTTCCTGAATCGTATTCATCTCCAAACAACTCGCACTCTCTATCCCGTCCAACTCTTCATTCATTCGATTCAAAACCACATCCAGCCGATGGTTCACATCGAATTTAAAAAACGTCGCTGCTCCAGCAGCTAACATATCGCTTATCTGGCACGCTCTCTCAGCACTGATAGATTCACCTGCATTCGTTATAAATAAATTTTCCACAAAATTATCGAACTCTTTTTCGGTCAAAACCGTTTCTGCTTCAGCATTTTTCACGTATTTTCTTTTCACACGAACCACTCTTCCTTTTCCATATTGAAAAAATATTCTCGTAACTTTTCTGAAGATAATTCATTTCCCAAATCGCTTTATTCCATATTTTGTTAAAATCACCCGAAAGATCATATACATCAGCAATCATATTTCTCAAAATCCTTCTGTTCATCATAATGTATTTTTCAGTTTTGAAAGGCCATACTCTAATCGGAAAGCGTGTTTTCTCTTCAGCATAAAAGGAATAGTAAAAATTATATCCCTCATCTGGCTCTTCTCTCACATGATACATAAGTTCATTCAATGCATTTTTATACATACAACTATCATATTTGAATTGCCTTTTAAATCTGATGGCTTCTTGAAACACCCACGACCATCTTGTAGGTTTTAACCAACAACGCAATGTAAAAACACTTTGAACTTTCTGAATTTCCAGAGATGGATCAAACATGTGTAAATTAAGAAAATATTCATGTAAAAAGCTTTTACCTTTTTTTGTTACACATGATACACATGCGCACATGCAATCATTGTCGTCATGACCAAAAACATACTCTGGTTCAAGTTCAATATACGGCTCGTCGATATCTTTATACAATGCATCCATATATCCCGGAAGCTCCTTATCCAGATTAGGGCCTTCATAATTGTTCCACGGCTCATTCATACCCCCACCATATCATAAATGTTACAAGTTGTAAAGCCCGGTTTCTAAAAAATAGTGCAAGCCGAGGAGTCTCATATAAAAAAAGACCCGCCCCCCCCACCCATAGGGGGGGGTCTTCCAGCCTGGCGCACAAACACTTTCTCCCCTGGCAGAGAAAAAAAAACTTTTTCCTGCACGGCCCTGACTGTCAGCACCCCGCACACACACAAAAACCACACTTCCCACACACGCGATACCATTCCAAAAGCGCATGCCGCCCCTCTGACCCGCAGCAAATCCATACCATTTCACGCCTACACCACAAACTTTTTTAAAACTATTTATGCCTGTATCTACCAGCATTTTTACCGCAATTGGTTCAAACTTATGAACAAGGGCTTGACAAACATCCAACAACGTGTATAATTGTTACCAGTAGTCAAAACCAAGGGCGAAAAGCCCAAAAGGAGAAACACCATGCCAGAACTAACCCGTCACTTCTCGGAGTACTACGGCCACAACGACAAGCTATCCAATTCCACAAAGCAGAAACCGCCCCCAGTGGCGGTTCTCTGCACTGCCTGCCCGCGGCAACCCGACTGCCTGGCGCACAAGCAGGGCGCCAAAGGCTGCGGCATCACACCATAACACCCGAGGAGCTGCCAACCATGCCAGAAAAACCCCGAGCCATCGGATACACGCGCGTTTCAGGAGCATCCCAGGTCAAAGGCCAATCGCTCCTTTACCAGGCCGACAACATCCGCGCTCACTGCGCCGCACACAACCTCCACCTCGTGGATATCTTTTCGGATCCCGCCGTCCGGGGCGCCCTCCCCATAGCAGAGCGGCCAGCATTCCTGGACACCCTTAACGCCATCTCCTCCGGCGCCGCCTCTGTCGTAGTCGTCACGGAAATGGACCGCTTCTCACGCGACCTCATGACCGCCCTCATCGCCGAGCACATCATAAAAGAAGCCGGCGGCACCCTCGTATTCACCCGCCAGGACACCGGCAACCTGGACGAACCCACAGCCAAACTCATGCGCTCCATCCTCGCCGCCTTCGGAGAGTTCGAGAAAAACCTATCCACCGCACGCATGAAAGCCGGAAAGGATCGCAAGTTCAAATCCGCCACCGGCCCCACATCCGGACGCGCAGCATACGGCTACACCACCACAGGACATCGAGGAAACAAGGTCCTGGTGCCCGTGCCGCACGAACAGGAAGTCATGCGCCTCATACGCCGACTCCGCAAGAAAAACCTTGGATACAAGAAAATAGCCCACATCCTCAACGGATCCCAGCCGTGGCGCGGAGAAGACCTCTCCCGCCCCACCCGCTCCGGAAAACCCTGGCATCCCCAGACAGTCAAAAACGCCATCACCTCCAACCACTCCAAAAACCTCATCACCCGCAACGGCCACACCCGCAAACTCAAACCAGCCACCACAACATAACCCCCGAAGAACTGCCCAAACAGAAGAACCCCCGGCTCGACAACCGGGGGTTCGCCAGGATGCCGCAGTATCGGTCCTGGCCGCTATAATGTACTTTACTTCAACTCAGACCCAATTCTAAAACAACCACCTTCCGCCAGTCAACCCCCTGTCAACCTCCATTCCCCCACAAATTACCCATTTTTTTTATTTTAAAAAATAGTCCCCCAAAAAGAGTTTTCACCCGCTCCTCTCAATTCACCCATTTCCGCCCGCCACGCCCGCAGCCTCCACACCAGCACCAAAAAATCCATCATCCCTCCCGAACAGCTGCGCCGCGCCCTTCTCACGCACTTTCACGCCCCGCCCCATCCTTCCACACAAAATACCACCCGAAGAGCTGCCAGCTCCCCAAACGCAGCGCCCTCACGGCACGCGGCCACAGCAGAGCGGCCACCAACACCGAAAACAGAAAACCCCCGACCGGTCAAATCGGGGGTTCCGTACAACTCGTCAAAACCCAAAAAAGGAGGATTGTCGTTTCCCGGAAAAGGAGTATAAAACGGAAAACGACTATGCAACCACTATTATATACACAATTAAAATCCCGTCAACCCCACTGTTCAGCCATTGCCCGAGCAATTCCCGGGAAAGTCTTCGCCCTCACCCCGCCCCGCGAGACACCACCTTTTCCATGAGTATTAGAATACCATTTCGGCAGCTTCTTCCCGCTCTTTGTGGTTACAAACTCACCTTTACCCACATGGGTAGAACAATTAAACAAATCATCTTTTTCCACATGAATCAATTTCGGCAGGTTTTTAAGCCACAGCCATGTCGTTTTCTGTGCTTCATCTCCAAAATAATACGGCTGAATTATCTGGTCTGGCGGCCTCCACTCAGTACTCATAATATTCACGGGATTCTCTATGCAAATCTTGTTTATGTTTGCAGACGCCACCCTCATAAACATATCTATCCCTGCCTTCTGCCGCCCGTCTTTTCTCTTTAGCTCAAACCACTTTGCTCCGGATATCGCTATATCAGTACACGGAGGATGGGCTATCATCATATCCCACCCATCATCAATATGATTGAAAACATCATCCTGAATATGAAAACCTGCGGCCTGCTCAGTCTCTAGGATATCACAACTCCACGCCTCATGACCCCGAGCAGCAAAAGCATCACGCACCGTCCCACTGTATTCAAATGCCACCAGTACCTTCACTTTCCTTCACACCCTTCCGCATCTGCACTTCTTTTCCATCCCTCACACCATCATCATAAGACAAGGGATCTATATACTTAGGTTTGCTCTGCTTTTTTTCATAAACCTCAATCCCACGTTCATCAAGCTTTTCATATACTTCATCTACCGGCTTCACAAGCACCAACCCCTCTTCACCCTCACATTCCTTCTGCTCCTGGAATGTCCTGTATATCGACACCATCAGACCATACGAATATGATGCCCTCACCCTCAACTTCTCTTCCTGCGTGGCACACCTGTAATACCACACCTTCTTCATGGATTTTATATACTTATCAGTGAGCCGCAGACACGTTGACCACAAATAATCCAACATATACATAAACACCTCAACATCACTTTCCCTTCCCCCCACAAAAAACGCATCCCGCCCATTCACCCGCCTGTCAAACAACAACACCGCACACTCATCAGAAACAATCGAAAACAAACCTCTCTCCCAGACCCTGAGCTGTTTCCTCCCCTTCATATCAACCTCTTCCATATCCACAATCTTGTCATCATCTGTTCTAATATCCACCTTCGACAAATGATACTTCGCCATAATAGTACGCACCCGAGCGGCTGCAAGCGCAGCCTCGTGCTCATTATCACTTTCAGCCAGCGCCATCAACTTCTTTACCTTTTCAACCACCTGTTCTTTATTCATTCCCACTCCCCGCTTTCATATCCTTCCACAAACTGCGTATATTTCCGCCGGAACGTTCCGTCAATATCCCTGGTAGGCCCGTTCCGGTTCCCCACCAGCATAATCCTCGTATACTCCTTCGTATAAGTATCATCCAGCTCACCAGGCCGGTAAATCATAATCACCGCATCCGCATCCTGCTCGATATTCCCGCTTTCCCGCAGGTCACTCAGCCTCGGCGCCCTCGGCGTCACAGCCTCACTCCCCCTGTTCAACTGACTCAGCAACAACACACAAACCCCATAATTAGCGGCAAACTGTTTCAAAAAAGATGTCACGCGCCCCAGAAACTCACTCCTGTTGCTGAACTCCTCGTGCGAACTCAACAACCCCAAATAATCAACAATCACCAGCTTAATCTCCGGATTATACGTCATCTCCCGCGTCACAATCGTCTTCAGCTCCGGCAACGTCCGCTCAGTCCCGCGCCTTATAATCCACTTCGAGCCCTCCACCTCCCGGCACGCCTCCGCATGCCTGTCCAGCTCAGCCGCATTCATAGTAAACCCGGCAATCTTCAAACCGTCTATACACGCCCGCTGGCTCACCACCCGCGCAATAATCTCATCCTCCAGCATTTCATACGTCACCATCAGCACATAATGCCCTTCCCTCACCACACTGTCACCGCTGCTCACTGCAAAACTCGTTTTCCCCTGTTTAGCCCTGGCCCCCACCACAATCAACTTTCCCGGCCTGTACCCGAACATATATTTGTCAAGCTCCGGAAACCCGGTACTCACACCCGGCGTCCGCCCGCTATCCATCACCTCATCCAGCGTCTGCAAATAATCATTCACCAGTGTCTTAATATCCTTCGGAGGCTCCAGGAACATCCGCCCCCTCTGCCCCTCGTGGGTAATAGCCTCCACCTTCTCATTCACCAGCACCACCAGCTCATCCGCCGTCATCCCCCGCTTCTTCCCCTCCCCGTACGCCCCCTCCACCATCTCGTTAGCGCCCTCAATAACCAGCCGCTTCAACGCCATCTCCTGCACACGCCTGGCGTAAAACTTCACATTCTTAGGAGTCGGCGTTCCCTCCACCATCGTAGCCAGCGCCGCATTCCCGCCCACCCGCTCCAGCTCTCCCAGTTCAACCAGCCTGCTGCTCACCGTCTCAATATCAACCGGCATCTCCTGCCCGGACAACTCCAGAATCACCTCGTACACCCTGGCATGCTTCACATTGTAAAACATCCCCGGCGTCAATAAATCACACACTTCACGCACCCGCTCGCCATCAATCATCAGCGAACCCAGCACCGTCATCTCCATAATAAGATCCTGCGGTGGAACCCTCAAACCATCTGCCATTATTTATTAAGGTCCGGAAAACCGTACTTCGGCTCCCCGCCCTTCCCCGTTTCCAGTTTTTTCCAGTTGTCATGCGGAGCCGCCTCATCCATAAACACCGGCAACCCGTTTTCCTTCCCCAAAAACTCCTCGAGGGTCCAGCTATGGCTGAAATACTGCCCATCATTCGCCAGCACCGCCGCATAGTTCCCAATCGCCCGCGCCATCGCCGCCGCCGCATAACCATTCGTCAGCCGTTTCTCAATCGCTTTTTCCAACCCTTCTGTTGCACCATCGCACCGCTTCAGGTTCTTCTGTTCTCGCCATTTATTAAAGATAATTATATAAGCTTCTTTTATATTCTTATTAATAAAAGGTATATCTGTTGGACTATCTGTTACTTCATCTGTTACCACACCGCCGTCATGCATAGATTTCCAGATTTTAACAGTGATTTTTCTCACATTGTAATCTGTTACTTCATCTGTTAAATAATCTGTTGGCTTTTTTGACAGCTTTTTAAGGCATGTTCTCACCACCTGAACACCCACCCCGGCCTCGTCCGCAATCGCCTTCAAACTGGCATAAAACTCGCCCGGTTTCACCCTCTTCAGGCCCCTTCCAGCCGGAACATCGTGCTCCCTGTACTCCGCCATCATCAGCATCGTCACAAACACCCACTTCTGCTCCGCGCTCAAGCCATTAAAGCCCGGATTGCTCAGCATCCGCCTCCACAGCTTGATATATCCCTTTTTTTCAACCATGAATTAACTTTTCCCGGAAACCATTTGTACCCCAACGGCAGTTTGCGACCGGCAATTCCCCCTCGAAACCCGCACAAAAAAAAATTATTGGGTTATTCCGACTCCTGCAAAACTTCCCCGATATCGTTGACAACCCGAACGATATTCCTGTCCACCATGCATTCAATCTCATGGTCTGGCATGTCAGTCACATCCACATTTACAATTGACGAGCAGCTTTCTCCGATATCCTGGGAAATATCAATATTCACACCATTTTCCGACTCTCGAAGCATAAGTGACACACTCCCGAATTCAACAAACACCGCATCAGGATAATCCACGTCTCCATTCGGGTTTATTGATAATATCGGTTTTTTATTCACAATCGCACCTCCAAAATTTTTTTCAACTCGGGTTCCGACTAAAAATAAAGCCCGGTTTTTTCCCTGTATTCCCACAAATCACGACACATCCATTTCAGAACGTCCATTTCGCTTACACCATCACCCTTACCAAAATGATTCTCTTCATGATAAGGTATCACAATATCATCCCACAGACTCCCCAGCACAGGCTTGCAACCGCAGGAGCTCCGGATATTATCACAGCCCCGGCAGAACTTGTAAGAATCAAACTCACCTTCCCACCGGCCAGTAATTATTACATACTCTTCACCTGGAGAAATTTTCCCCATGCATTCATCGCAAATATGCTCTTTCCTGGCCTTCCTGCTTTCCTTCCTGGAAAATTCAGCCATCTCTCCCTCACCATAACAACCAGCATCACATAAACATTCCATACCTCACACCTCCAAATTTTTTTTCATCAGCCGCTTCAGCGTTCTTATTCGCCTCAACACCACTCTAGCCTCACCACGTCTCTTCTTTCTCATATCTACACTATTTCTTGGATCAACTGACTCCCGTTCCAGCCAAGCCAACTCATTCTCCATCTGTTTAATCAAATCCTTCAAAAGCCGACTCCAAATTTTTTTTCAACTCGGGTTCCGAGCCGTCATCAATATTTAAAATCTATGCAAGTATTTTTATCATCAGGGATCCCCAAAAAACTCTTCCGCAATTCCCAATTCCGGTACGACTCTTCAAAACACATTGTTGGGCTATCAAGTTTCTCGAATACATATTTGTAAGCCCTGTAAAAAGCCCTCCAATGCTTCGGCCACCTCTCTTTATGTCTTGCCACCTTTGCAATAGTCCCGCGGTCACTACCGCATATCAAAGGACACACCACACAACCAATTCTATCAAATCCCTGATCATATAATTCCGGATACATTATTCCGTTCCCATGTATAAAATCCCATATATGCTCATCCGTAAATTTAAAAATCGGGCGAAATTCCCTCTTTATAACACTTCCCTGCTTTTCTCTATTTTTAGACTCAGATCTCCGAACACCTGTAATAAATATTTCGTTCTTACACGCAAATTTTTTCAAATCATCACAGCACCACCTGCACATGGCAGTAGGTATCATCATCTTTTCACGCATACGCTTATAAAACCCACCCTTTACAGGCATTTTCCATTCCACTTCTGGATGATAGGTTTTTATAAACTTATATATTTCAGGGGGATCTATTGTTGTACATGCATAATGTGAAATATACGGCAACCCACTCATATCCAACATCTCTTTCGTGGCGAGGGAGTCTTTTCCACCACTGAATGCAAACCGCCAGAACCCCTGCTCCCTCGGAAAATATTCATGCAGGAACTCTTGCCCTTCATCAACAACAGTTTGCAGACTGCTTTTGCACCCCAGTTCAAGTTCCGAGCCCACCATCAAACCTCCAAATCATCAACAACATTCCGTTTCGCCACCAGCTCCCGCAGGCCGGCCACATACCGTTCACTCCATTCCAGGCCCACACAACCACACTGCTCCACCTGGTACACCCTGGCCGCGCTCACACCCAGCACCGCCGCCAGGTCCTTCGCCTTCACACCACTCCTCACCCGCTCAATTTTCAAATCAATTCCTTCCATCTCTCAAACCTCCATCTTTTTCTATCAAATTCCGGGTGAGAGAAAAACCCCCACCCGGAATAATTTACTTTATCACTGACTGCCGGAGCTCATTCGTTCCTCGCAATGCCCGCATTCGCCCACATCACAGCTTCTTCCAACTTCGTCAGGGCCAGCGACAACTCACGACTCCGCGGACAACTCCTGTGCATCTCTTTCGCCAGGTCCTTCGCCATCGCTCTCAGCTTTTCATACCGTTCCGGTTGATCTTCATTCGGTCGATGATACGAAAACCTCTTCTTCAACTCATCGTTCTCCACTACCAAAACCCGATACTTAGCCGCACTACCATCCGGTTTTTCGCCACAATTTTCATGTTCCTCTTCCACTATTCATTCACCTCCTTTCATTCAATCTCTTTATAGCTATTTCTGTAACTTTTAATTTTATCGCCTTTTTCATGCCTCAAAAATCCAATTTCAACTTGTTTCAAAAAACCTGATAAATGCTTGTTTTCTCAAAATCGCGGGCCCAGCTGCTCCGGCCTCGATCGCGCCGGGCCCGGATTCCAAACCGGCAATTAATAGTTACAACACATTTTTTATTCCAGAAAACAAACTCCTCATAACCGGTTTCCTGCCATTTATTTCACGTATATCTATAACCTCGCACCAATCAACGCTATATAGTGTCCCACAAAATGGACAATACTTCAATTTCGGCTCATCTATATCTGTTGGTAGCTCCAGGTCAGGCTCAATAGTTATTATTGCAATTACATCACAATCACTGCACAACAATTCATAAGACCATTCTTTCGGCATATTACACTTCCTTT
>Ga0180434_10000899_pt1 | contig 43542 bp, 51 predicted proteins | sample SS_ome_7_FD_132453 | JGI IMG/M metagenome (GOLD analysis project Ga0180434, IMG submission 132453) | Hypersaline lake sediment archaeal communities from the Salton Sea, California, USA - SS_1_D_2 metaG | ecosystem: Environmental > Aquatic > Non-marine Saline and Alkaline > Hypersaline >... | reverse complement strand
TTGGTTCATAATTACTATACTTACTTATTAACTTATAGAACCTCCTTCCGATGATTTTAAATTTAGTTTACATAATAATGTTATTGTAAATTATTTCTTATAAAATACATATTATTATTTTTCTAAAAGTAATCGGTCTACCTCTATTCTATAAGGCATACCACTTTGAGCACCAAGTTTGGTTACAGATAACGAAGCAGCTCTGTTTGCGAAACGTAAAGCTTCTTCTAATCCCTTTCCTTCCGATATAGCAACAGCAAATGCTGCGTTAAATGTATCCCCTGCACCTGTTGTATCAACAACGTCAACTTTAAATGTTGGTACTACAACTTCTTCTTGTCCGTTATAATACCGTACACCTTTTTCTCCTTCTGTAATGATTAGTTTATTTGGGAATTTATTAAAGGCTTCTTCACGTGTTAATCCTTTTAAAAGAACAGAGAATTCATGTTCATTTGGAGTTAAATATGTAGCATTTGAAAGAACTTTTTCACTAACAATTCTTGCTGGAGCAGGATTTAAAATTAGCGGTATGTTTTCTTTTTTACAAACTTCACTCACATATTCAACCGTTTCTTCCGGAATTTCCTGCTGAATTAACACCATGTCTGAATTTTGAATAACTTTTATAGCTTCTTTAACTATTTCAGGTGTAACAAACACATTCGCTCCTTGTACAACGATAATACTATTATCTTCATCTACAACAGTTATGTGAGCAGTTCCGCTGGAAACATCATTTAAAACTTTTACATGATCTACATTGACATTTTCTTTTTTAAAATTATTTAGGATTTGCTGGCCAAAATAATCATTACCAATACATCCAATCATGTATACCTTTGCACCAAGTCTTGATGCAGCAACTGCTTGGTTTGCCCCTTTTCCTCCTGGTAATGTAGCAAAATCATCACCTAGTAACGTTTCACCCATTTCTGGCCTTTTTTTCGCTTGGACAACGAAATCTATTGAAGAACTCCCAATTACCGTAACAGTAGACACAATCCATCACCTTTCTTAATTTAATCCTTTCCTTTAAACTAATTATCTAATAATGTGCTGCCATTTGGAAGGAAGTTCATGTGTTTCAAGATGTTCATAATCCAATAATCTAACTTGATTGGAAGGGATTTCTGGAGTAATTCGGAATGTTAATCGATCTTTGCCAACTGAAATATGCGGGCCAACTACAGGTACCACTTCAATCGTTAGAGAAAAGTCAAATGCTCGAAAGCCTCCAATCCTTTCAATCTTTTTTATTTCAACTTCATATGGATAGATAGATGGAGTGACGGTCAATAATTTAGAGTAATAATCCCCTACTTCGTGATCTATATGAGGACTTAACATGGTTATTAGCATATCTTGATAACGTAATAGCGTTGAGTCTTCTGGATATGAGCTCTTAGCCTCACAAGAAGTATATCCATTAGTCATCATTATAGCTAGTAATAATACCGTTAAAAAATTTTTCAATTCTATCTCTCCCGTTAAATGGCGTACTCTTTTAATTTAAATGGTCTGGTATATCTTTTTTATGTTCTTTGGAACGAGATTCTTCAAAAATATTTGACTGATCACCGGAGGAAAAAGTCACTGAAGGATATTGTCCAACTGTCATGGTATTTAAAATATCAATAATTTTTTGTATATCTTCTTTTGTTGCATATTTCTTTGGTTCTTTTAAGACATAACCAAGCTGACCGCTTGGTTCAATAGTCGCCCATTTGACATCTTCAATTTTTTCGATACTAGCTTGCCTAAGCCGCATTTCTAATTTATCAACAGACAATCGAATTTTCTTTAAGTTTTTCTCTATAATTTGTCCATTTTCGATTACCATAATTGATTTACCTGTTAAAAAGGATTCAAGCTTATCTGATTTCATTTGTAAATATTCAAGAGTCATTAAAGTTAAAATGAGGAGAGTTGCAATAAGAAATGTAATCCAAATATTTTTTTCACTTACTGGCTGGATAAGTATTGTCCCAATTGAAATCATTATAACCGTTGTTGATATCGTCATTTGGGAAATGGACCTTCTCCCAGATAACCGTAATAAAAGCGACCCAATTGTAATGATTAAAATTGACTTCCAAATCCATGCAAATTCCATATTACCCCACCTTTCTCTATCCAATATGCTCCCTAATTCGACTTTTTTTATACAAGAAAAAAGCCGCTCAACAAGGAGCAGCTTAAGATTCCATGTTTTTATAAAATTCTATAAAGTACTCTAGACTGTCTGGATTTAATAAAGATCCCATATTAACCGCTTCTTCAACTCGTGTTCCCATTAAAATTCGCTTAATTGGAACTTCTATTTTCTTACCGTTTAACGTTTTTGGTAGTTCTTTTACTTGGAAAATATCATTTGGTACATGTCTTGGAGAACAATTTTGACGGATAGCCTGATTGATACGGTTTTTAAGATCATTTGTTAGTTCACATCCCTCTTTTAATACAGCAAAAAGAGGCATATAAGACTTTTCACTAGTAATCGGAATATCTACTACTAAGCTATCAACCACTTCAGAAATGCTTTCTAACGCATTATAAATTTCACTCGTTCCCATTCGAATTCCGCCACGATTAATCGTTGCGTCAGAGCGACCGTATATAATAGCACTACCTTTGGAAGTAAACTTAATAAAGTCCCCGTGACGCCAAATACCTGGATACACATCAAAATAACTATTTACATAACGCTTGTTATTTTGGTCATTCCAGAAATAAATTGGCATTGATGGCATTGGCTCAGTAATGACTAGTTCCCCAATTTCTTCAAAGACAGGCTCACCTTTTTCGTTAAACGCTTTCACTGAAGCCCCTAAAGCAGGCGCCTGTAATTCTCCAGCGTGTACAGGTAGTAGTGGTGTTCCTCCAATAAATGCTGTACATAAATCCGTACCACCACTTGTTGAAAATAGCCATACATCCTCCTTAACATTTTCATAAACCCATTCAAATCCACTAACTGGTAATGGTGAACCAGTCGATCCGATACTCTTTAGATGAGTAAGGTCAACATTTTCTTTTGGCTTTATTCCCGCTTTCATACATGTAGTTATAAAACTTGCACTCGTTCCAAAAACGGTCATTTTCGTAGATTCTGCAAATTTCCACAATGTATCATGATTCGGATACGCTGGGTTTCCATCATATAATAAAATCGTTGAACCTGTTAATAAACCGCTCACAACAACATTCCACATCATCCAACCAGTTGTCGTATACCAAAAGAAACGATCCTCTTTCTTCAAATCAACTTGTAATGAGCCTAGCTTTAAATGTTCAAGTAAAATGCCGCCTTGACTTTGAACGATTGCTTTTGGCTTACCAGTTGTACCAGAAGAATATAATATCCATAATGGATGATCAAAAGGAACTGGTTCAAATGTTAATCTTACTTGTTTGCTATTTTCTAAAACATCATTTAATAACACTGCTTTTTCTAATTGACTTATATCAGGATTTTCATGTAAGTATGGAATAATAATGGTTTCTTTTAAGCTAGGAAGCTCATCCTGGATTTTCTTGACTAAGTCGAGTCGGTTAAAGTCTTTTCCTCCATAGCGATATCCGTCAACTGCAAATAAAACTTTTGGTTCAATTTGCTTAAAGCGATCAATAACACTCATAATTCCAAATTCAGGTGAGCAGCTTGTCCAAATGGCTCCAATACTTGCACAAGCTAAAAAGGCTGTTAATGTTTCATGAATATTGGAAGCATAACTAGCGACTCTATCCCCTTTTTTTACTCCTAATGATTTCAAATACGCTGCTACTTTTGCTGTATTTTCTCTCAATTCGCCCCATGTTAAGGAAGATTGCTTTCGTAGTTCAGATTCATAAATAACAGCTGTTTCATTAGTGCGTTCATTTCGAAAGATATGCTCAGCATAGTTTAATGTTGCTCCAGGAAACCACTTAGCTCCTGGCATCTTTCTTTCTGAAAGAACTTTTTCATAAGGTGTATGAGCTTGAATGTCGAAATAATCCCATAATGCTGACCAAAACCCCTCAATTTCTTGTACAGACCATGACCATAATTTGTGATAAGAATCAAACGTTAAACCACGATTGTGTTCTAACCAATTCATAAAGTGTTTTAAGTTCGATTCTTCTTGTAATGTTTTAGAAGGCTCCCATAACAACTTTCCTTCAAGCTTTTCTGCGTTCATTCCCATTCCCCCATAATGTTGTTGTTAAGATGAAAATTGTCTATTTATGTATATTTACTTTATACGATAAACGATTCGAAATTCCCTTCTAATTTTGAGAAAAGATGAAATTTTCATAATTTTAATTTCATCAAATTATATAAAATGATCAATTAAGATATATTGTTTTTCTTTTTCGATTGAATGGTTATTGTCGGGGTTTTTTTTGAATGAATATCCTCATTTTTTTCTTTCAATAAGTCTCTTATTTCTTGAAGAACTTCTAGATTGGTTGTTTTTTTAATTTGACAATTTCCTTTTTCTCCCTTTAGCCGGTATAAAAACTTAATCATCATAAAAATACTAAGTGAAATAAAAAGAAAATTCACTAACGTTTGCAGGAAACGTCCGTACCGAATAACTTCTTGTCCAATAGCAATATGTAAACCCTCAAAGTTCACACACCTCCAAATAAAACGCCTATCATTGGCATCATTAAATCTTTAACTAAGGGTTCAACAATTTTTCCAAAGGCCGCCCCCATCATTACCGCAATTGCTAAGTCTAAAATGTTTCCTCTAGATATAAACTGTTTAAACTCGCTTATCACCTTATACACCTCCTATTTAATATCAACATATGGTTTGTCTTCTTTTGTTATGAAGGCAATAAAAAGCTTCCCTATTAAGATTGGTTCAATTAACTAAATAAATTTGAATGGATAATGATTTCAATGAGGAGATATGAATAAATTATTATGGGTGAATGGAGTTATTTTTAATGATAGTGGAATTTAATAGGTAACATTCAAAATTAATAATATCTCTAAAATGTTATGTTCAAGTTCAAACCTTTCTTAGCGTTTTCCACACGTATGAGGCATACTTACACTATAAAAAGACGATTCATTTTAATAGTTGACATGTTCGAAAATACTATCTGTGTTTTGACCTACAACTTGTACTACTTCTTTAATAGCTAGTAAACATTCATATACTTCAAGTTACTACTTTTCTACTTATATTCTCTTGTTTTTAGCAAAAAAATAAGAGGCTTTCTCTTACGTCCCAAACCTTAAACTAGGTTAGAGACATAAAAAAGTAGCCTCTATTACACATTATGCTGTTTCTCTTTTTTTATGTTCTTCAGACCAAGCTTCCGCATTGGTTAAGCCTTTAATTTTGGACACAAGAAAAACTGGATCTTTTCCTTGTTTACGCTGAGTTACATAGTCTTTAAGAACATTCATCGCTACTTTAGAAAGTAAAGTGATAACGACTAGGTTTATAACAGCCATTAATCCCATAAATAAGTCAGCTAAATCCCATACAATTTGAATTCCAGATAAAGAACCAAATACAACCATTGCTACTACAGCTATACGATAAATAACAAGCCATGTTTTATTTTCTCGAATAAATTCAATATTTGTTTCACCATAATAATAGTTCCCAATAATCGAACTAAAGGCAAAAAGGAAAATCGCTATAGCTACAAACACGGTTGCCCAGTTTCCGATATGAGATGATAGTGCCGCTTGTGTTAATTGAATACCACTTAATTCTTTGTCTGGTGTCACATCAAATAATAAAATGATAAATGCTGTAGCAGTACAAATGATGATGGTATCAAAAAAGACACCTAAAGATTGGATAAAGCCTTGTTTGGCAGGGTGGGAAACATTTGCTGTTGCTGCAGCATTTGGAACACTTCCCATACCCGCTTCATTGGAGAATAGACCACGCTTAAGACCATATAATAAGGCAGCCCCCATACTTCCACCAACAACTTCTTCTAATCCAAATGCACTTTTTATAATTAAGGCAATAATCCCTGGAAGCTCCGCAATATTCATCATGACAACGACAAGCGCAACTACAATGTAAATAGAAGCCATTACAGGAACAATAATTTGTGTTACTTTTGCAATTCGGTTAATTCCACCAAAAATAATCATCGCTGTTAATACAGCTAAGATAATAGCCATTACCGTTTGATTAATGGAAAATGCTTCTTCAAAAGCTGCTGCAATTGTATTGGCTTGAACGGAGTTAAAAATTAAACCAAAGCATAACGTAATTAAAACAGCAAAGATAATACCTAGCCAGCGGGCATTTAAGGCTTTTTCCATATAATAGGCTGGTCCACCTCGGAAGCTATCACCATCTTTTACTTTATAGACTTGAGCAAGTGTGCTTTCAACAAAGCTTGAAGCCATTCCGATCATGGCAATTACCCACATCCAGAAAACCGCTCCAGGTCCTCCTAATGCAATAGCAAGTGCAACACCAGCTAAGTTTCCTGTCCCTACACGTGATGCAGCACTTACAAAAAAGGCTTGTAAGGATGAAATTCCTTTTGTTTGATCTCGTTCAGCAATTAATCGAAACATTTCACCAAAATATCGGATTTGAACAAACTTAGATTGAATCGTAAAGAAAATACCCAATCCAATAAGCATATAAATAAGAATATAACTCCATAGATATTTGTTACCTTGTGAGACAATGAATTCTAACCATTGCATTTTCTTTAAAGCTCCTTTCTCGTTGTAATTTATGTAAGGTTTTTTAACACAAACAAGAGAAATTATATCACAAATTTTAGATAAAATTCTAGATAAATCTTATTTATTGTCGATTTTAAAACAATTTGATATTATAAAAATATTTATAGTAGTTTGAAAGGGGGCAGCTGTTTGGTTAATCAATATCGATTTAACAAAAATATATGTTTAATTCAGCTGTCGTTAGTTATCATCTTCATCAACTACTCCGTTCAATTCTCTGTCATTCATCATTCCCCATATACAATAGCTTTTCAAGAAGAAAATATTATAGCTTTCGATCCTTTAGACTCCTCGAAAGATACACCTGACTTCCTATTACATTCATATATAGATTTATTAATTACATGTATTATTAATGGTTTTTATAGTTTCATAGAATCTTATTATCGACATTTTTATTTTTTAATAGCAGTTTTTTACGGATCCAAATATTTTCAATAATTAACCACCCTTTCAAAAAAATATGGGAAAGGAGGGTATGAACATGATTTTTTGGTTTCGACTCTTCCTTATTGGATGCTTTTCGTTAACCGCCTTTAGCCTCTTTTTATTCCAAGGAATTGAAATTGTGCAGGCGTTTTGGGATTTTTTCCATTCTAAACGTTCATGATTTAATCCATTAAAAAACAAGGCTGTCTCAATACTAAGGGGCCAGACCCTTATGAGACAGCCTCATCTATCTATTCAGCTTCATTTATTTTTTCTAACCAACTATCAATAACCGGTCCTGCTTCTTGTTCATCAATGAAAAACGAACCATTGCTGTATCGGTCATTTAAACGTAAATTTTTAATTAAGATTGATTCCGTTATTCCCTTTTCAGATTGAAGATGAACCATTTCATTACCTTCACTCATGAAGCAACGAACAATTCGGTGAGGATTTTTCTTAAGCTCTCTTAGCATTACTAAGCCACGTTTAGCTCGAGATGATGGTTCAAATTCCTCTAATTTCATTTTCTTTAAAGCTCCGCGATTTGTTACAACAACGAATTCAACGTCAGATTTTCTTTCATTTTCAAACACTTGGCCACTAACGACATAGTCATCTTCTTTTAAATTGATTCCTTTCACACCGGCAGCACGTGTTCCAACAATATTAATTTCGTCTTCTTTAAACCATAATCCATAACCTAAATGTGTCGCAATAAAGACGTCAAGTGCACCATTTGTTACATGGACATCAACTACTTCATCGTCACCTTTTAAATTTATAGCAACGAGAGGCTTGGAGTAACGCTGTGCTTTATATTGATTTAATTCTGTCTTTTTCACCATACCATTTTTTGTGAAGAAAAGAAGATATTTATCCTCATTGAAGTCACGAACTGGAATGGCTTGAATAATTTTTTCTTCTTTATCAATCGGAACAATACTCGCGATATGCTGACCAAGGTCCTTCCAACGAATATCTGGAAGCTCATGAACAGGACAATATAGGTAGTTTCCTTTATTCGTAAATAAGAGAAGGACATCCGTTGTGTTCATTTCATACTGCATCAATAATCGGTCTGAATCCTTCATCGCAAAGTCTTGTCCATTGGATGCACTATAAGAACGTAAGCTTGTTCGCTTCACATATCCATCTTTCGTTACGGTCACCATGACATCTTCACTTGCAATCATGACTTCGAGGTTGATTTTAATTTCTTCTATTTCTTTTTCAATAACCGTTCTTCTTTCATCTGCATACGTCTTTTTGATTTTTCGTAAATCTGTTTTTATAACTTGAAATAATTTTTTCTCATTTTCTAAAATCTCAGTTAGTTCATGGATTTTCTTTTCTAATTCTTCCGCTTCAGCCTGTAATGCTGTGACATCGGTATTTGTTAAACGATAAAGCTGTAAAGATACAATGGCTTCTGCTTGTGGCTCTGTAAATTCAAATTGATTAATTAAATTATTTTTTGCATCCCTTTTATCTTTGGATGCACGAATCGTTGTAATGACTTCATCTAAAATAGATAAAGCTTTGATTAAGCCTTGTACAACATGCTGACGTTCACGGGCCTTGTTTAATTCATAGTTGGATCGATTCGTTACAACTTCTTTTTGATGTAAAATGTAGGCATCTAAAATTTCTGGTAAGCTCAAAAGCTTAGGACGACGATTATGTATCGCGACCATATTAAAGTTATATGTAATTTGTAAATCCGTGTTTTTGTATAAATAATTTAAAACACCTTCTGCATCCGCATCTTTTTTTAGTTCAATAACAATGCGAAGACCAGTTCTGTCGGTTTCATCACGAACCTCTGAAATTCCTTCGACTTTTCGATCAATTCTTAGCTCATCAATTTTTTTAACCAAGTTACCTTTATTTACTTCATAAGGAATTTCTGTAATGACGATTTGCTTTTTCCCGCCTCGGGCATTTTCAATTTCAGCTTTCCCACGAATAATAATTTTTCCTTTTCCTGTTTCATACGCCTTTTTAATACCATCGATCCCTTGAATAATGCCTCCAGTTGGAAAATCAGGACCTTTTATAATTTCCATTAATTCATCAACTGTAACATTCGGCTTATCAATCCGTTTAATGACGGCATCAATGACCTCACCTAAATGATGGGGTGGTATTTCGGTTGCATAACCAGCTGAAATTCCAGTAGATCCATTCACTAATAAATTCGGGAACATAGCAGGTAATACAACCGGCTCTTCACTTGTATCATCAAAGTTTGGAACAAAATCAACCGTTTCTTTATCTATATCACGTAGTAATTCTTTTGCAATGGCCGAAAGTCGTGCTTCAGTGTAACGCATTGCAGCAGGGGGGTCACCATCAATGCTTCCATTATTCCCGTGCATTTCAATTAATACATTTCTTACCTTCCAATCCTGGCTCATTCGAACCATTGCATCATAAACCGATGAATCACCGTGTGGGTGATAATTACCAATTACATTACCAACTGTTTTGGCTGATTTTCTAAATGGTTTCTCATGTGTATTACCATCAACAAACATGGCATACAAAATTCTACGCTGTACAGGTTTTAAGCCGTCTCGTGCGTCAGGTAGGGCACGTTCTTGAATAATATATTTACTATATCTCCCGAATCGGTCCCCTAACACTTCTTCTAGAGGTAATTCATGAAATTTTTCTGCATGTGCCATCGATTAGACCCCCTCTCCAACAGATAAGTTTTCATTTTCTAATATATTTGATTCTTCGTCTAAACCAAAGGCAACATTTTTTTCAATCCATTTACGACGTGGTTCTACTTTATCCCCCATTAATGTCGTAACACGTCTTTCAGCACGAGCGGCATCATCAATTCGAACACGAATTAATGTACGAGTATCTGGGTTCATGGTCGTTTCCCAAAGCTGATCAGCATTCATTTCACCAAGACCCTTATAACGTTGGATCGTATATCCTTTTCCAACCTTTTTCGTTACTTCTTTTAATTCTTCATCGCTCCAAGCATATTCAACAATTTCCTTTTTGCCACTTCCTTTTGATACTTTATAAAGTGGTGGCAATGCAATATATACTTTTCCTGCTTCAATGAGCGGCTTCATATAGCGATAGAAGAAGGTTAACAATAATACTTGAATATGAGCACCATCCGTATCGGCATCCGTCATAATGATGACTTTTTCATAATTGACATCATCAAGATTAAAATCTGGTCCAACCCCAGCACCGATTGCATGAATGATCGTATTAATTTCTTCATTTTTGAAAATATCCTGAAGCTTTGCTTTTTCTGTATTAATTACTTTACCTCTTAACGGAAGAACGGCTTGGAATTTACGGTCACGACCTTGTTTAGCTGAACCACCTGCTGAATCTCCCTCAACTAAATAAAGCTCATTTTTCTGAGGATTACGGGATTGTGCAGGTGTTAACTTTCCGCTTAAAGAAGCTTCTTTACGTTTTCTTTTTTTACCTGTCCTTGCTTCTTCACGAGCTTTTCGCGCCGCTTCTCTAGCTTGAGCAGCTTTAATCGCCTTTTTAATTAATTGGGAGCTTGTGTCAGGGTTTTCTTCTAAAAAGTAAGACAATTGCTCTGAAACAACGGAATCAACAGCTGATCTCGCTTCACTTGTACCTAGCTTACCTTTTGTTTGTCCCTCAAATTGCAATAGCTCTTCTGGAATTCGGACAGATACTATAGCAGAAAGACCTTCTCGAATATCTGTTCCTTCAAGGTTTTTATCTTTTTCTTTTAATAGTCCTACTTTTCGAGCATATTCATTAAATATTCTCGTCATTGCTGTTTTCGCGCCAGCTTCATGTGTTCCACCGTCTTTTGTACGAACATTATTGACAAAGGAAAGGATATTTTCACTAAATCCATCATTAAATTGGAAGGCAAATTCAACCTCAATTCCTTGATGGTCCCCTTCAACGAAAACGACAGGGTGAAGGGCATCCTTTTCTTCATTTAAATATGTAACAAAGGCTTCAATTCCATTTTCATAATAGTATGTTTCCTTTACATCGTGACGTTCATCTATTAACTCTATTTTCAGCCCTTTTAATAAAAAGGCAGATTCTCTTAACCGTTCGCTTAATGTATCAAAATTAAAAACAGTTGTACTAAACATTTTTGAATCTGGTTTAAAATGAATCGTTGTACCCGTTTCCTTTGTTTTACCGATTTTCTCAAGTGTGGTGACAGGCTTTCCCCCATTTTCAAAACGCTGTTGATAAATAAACCCATCACGATTAATCGTTACAACGAGCCATTCTGATAAAGCATTCACTACTGAAGCACCTACACCATGTAATCCTCCACTAGTTTTGTACCCACCTTGTCCGAATTTTCCTCCGGCATGTAGGACGGTTAAAATGACTTCAGGTGTAGGCTTTCCCATTTTATGCATACCGGTTGGCATTCCGCGCCCTTTATCTTGAACAGAAATACTATTATCATTATGTATTTTCACAATAATGTGATCTCCATAACCAGCTAATGCTTCATCGACCGAGTTATCGACAATTTCGTAAACAAGATGATGAAGACCACGGGCATCTGTACTTCCAATATACATTCCTGGACGTTTTCGAACGGCTTCTAAGCCTTCTAATACTTGAATCGCATCATCATTGTATTCAAGATTTCTTGCTTTAACCAAACGACTTTAACCCCTTTCACTTCTATAAGAACATATGTTCAGTATGTTCTGTATTGTAACTGTTAGAAGTCTTCTAGTCAACTTCACTCCAGTTTCCACTCATGCTTTATTGTATATCTGTTTTGTACTTTATTTCAAATCTTTCTCGAAAATGATTGTTTTTTTTAGATCGATTTCGGTCAAAATGAAAGGATAAAAAACGAATCATTATAAGATACAAAGTAAGGATTTCAATTAAAGTTGAAGAAAAAAAGGGCTGTTTTTTGATCACAGCCCTCATTTATCTTACTTTAAAACAGAATGAGCCACTTTAATGCACAAATCCATAATAACAGGATAACCCTTTTCTTTTAGCATTTGATAAGCTTCCTCATTCGCAACACCTTGTTGAGCCCAAAATACATCGGCATCTATTTCTAAAAATTCTTTTGCAACATCTACTAAATGCTCTGATCTACGAAACACGTTTACAATGTCTACATGTCCTTCTATTTCTTTTAGAGATTTAACGGCTTTCACACCAAGTGCTTCATCAATCGTTGGATTAACAGGTATGATTTCATATCCAGCATCTTGCATGGCTTTAGATACCATATAAGATGTGGGTTCTGGTTTATTGGAAAGACCTACAACAGCAATTCTTTTTGATTTCTTTAAGATATCTCGAATTTCTTCCTGACTTGGATTTTCAATTGTCATAAAAATCCTCCTTCACCTTTTTTATTATTATAAAGGAAAAAATCTTTGACTCAAATCTTTTGGCTTTTAAACAACCCTTTTATTTATCTCTTAAATTTAGTAATATAGTAACGCGTAATATTCTCAGAAAAGTATTCTTAGTATCAAATTTTAAGAAATAAAGGGGAAAGAACATGATTTATGCACTCATTATTTTATTGGCTTATCTTTTAGGATCGATTCCTTCAGGTTTAATTGTTGGAAAAGTAGGTTATGGGATTGACATTCGTGAACATGGTAGCGGAAATCTAGGTGGAACAAACACATTTCGAACTTTAGGAGTTAAAGCAGGACTTATTGTGACGATTGCCGATATTTTAAAGGGTACAGCCGCTGCATCACTACCTGTTTTATTTTCATTTGATACGGAATTTCACCCACTCTTAGCGGGTATGATTGCCGCTATAGGACATATGTATCCAATATTTGCAGGTTTTCGTGGTGGAAAAGCTGTCGCAACTTCAGGTGGGGTTTTATTATTTTATAACCCAATTCTTTTTTTAACAATGCTTGCTGTCTTTTTTATCATTCTTTACCTTTCAAAATACGTTTCTTTAGCATCAATGTTAACAGGTGTTTACACTGTTATCTTTAGTTTATTTACAAATGATATACCTCTTATTATTGTTGTTTCAGCTTTAACGATATTTGTCATATATCGTCACCGTTCTAATATTAAACGGATTATTAATAAAACAGAGCCAAAAATAAAATGGCTTTAAAAAAAAGGATAGGTGAGCGGATTATCTGCGTAACCTATCCTTTTTATGTAAAGAGGTAGTTCTATCATTTTAGAATGGAACTCCCTCTTATACTACCTAGCAAAAAAATAATTTTATAGAATATAGAATATCAATAATATAATTAAATCTATTGGCAAACTTATGAGCATAAACATACCCATATAATTTTTAGGATTGTTGCCCTTTTTAGAAATTGAAAAATACTCAACACCTAAATTATTCATAGTAATTAAAAGGACAAATAATGAGAAAAGAAGTACTTTCTCTTGATACATAGATGTAAATGCAGGTGAAAAAAGTATTAAAAAAGTAAAGATTTGAAAACTACCTCTCGAAAACAAATCATATTTTCCACCTAGAAACTGTTTGAGTTTGTTTTCTTTGCCCATCTTGTCATTCACCCCTACATTCTTAACCTACACAACCAGCTGCTGCTTGTATAGCAAGCCAAGTTCCACCAACTGCTGTATCAATTATCCAGCCTGCGGGACCGCTTACTCCAGCAATGATCATTAAACCCATTTTCTTTACTCAAAAATCTGGCCTGTTTGTTGTTAAACGACTTTATTGTCACTCGACATACTTCCGTAAAGTTTCTCACCAATATAAGCATCTAAACGCCATAAATGAGCATTTAGATGAAAGTTAGATCTTAAAAAGAAAAAAGTACACCACTATTGTATTAGTGATGCACCATTTTAAATCTCAATAATTACCTTAAAACCTTTATCAATTTCAGTTTGAATATCCATTGACCCGTTTAAAGCATGGATTCGCTCTTTCATTCCAGATAAGCCCATGCTTTTTTCTTTCTCAAAGAGTTGATTCGGATCTGCTCCAATTCCATCATCTTCATAATGAATAACGATTTTATCTTTAATACTAATTAACATAAGTAAAACCTTATTCGCATTTGAATGTTTGCGACAATTGGCCATTAACTCCTGAACAATTCGATAAATGCTTAATTGTAAATCAATTTGCTCTGGAGCATTAAGCCTACTAATATTTAAAGTAATATCTAAATTAGAATTATCCTTGTATTGACTAACTAATTTCTCCAAAGCTTTCTTTAACCCTAGATCATATAAAACCTGTGGCCTTAATTCATTACAAGTTTCTCTAGTCATTAAAATGGCATTATTCAGTTTATCATAAATATCTTTAAGATGCTGTTCAGCTGGTGTTTCATTATCCTGGCAATCTTCTAGTGCTACTTCACATTTTCTTTTAATTGAAATTAAATCTTGCAGAACCGAATCGTGAAGATCTTTCGCTAAAGTAGAACGCTGCTTTTCTTCTAAATGATATAACACTCTGTTATACCATACAGGGCTTTTGCCGTCATTTTTTAAATTGTTTAGATGATCCATTAGAGATTCAATTTTTAAGAAGTTTGAGATTGTTACATTTGTATAATATGACAATGCATTCAACCAAGATTTTTCATCGATCGTTAATTTAGGAGTATTAATCTTCGAGAGACAAATTAATAGATAATACCCCTCATTGGATTCCCCAACATTTACAATAAATCCTTTCTTTAATTCAACTACTGCTCCTGTCTCAGCGAAAGCAGCTTTTTTAATTTCATGTTGATACTCATTTGCATACATTCTAGCCCTTTCGTCTATATTAACTAATTTTGCATTATAATCAACGTGCACAAAATGCACTTCACTCACTAAAAGAACATCTAATATTATTTTTCGTAATTCATCTATAACTTCATTTAATGAATTGGCTCCTCTAATTTGTTTTGTAAATTTTAAAATGCTATCTTTATAGTTATATTTTTCAGAGAATCTTTGAAGTTTAAACTTATGATCCAAAATTTCCTTTCCTATAAAGGTTAAGAAAAATATAAATAATAAGGAGATATACGTTCTTATTGCAAAAGTTGAAGGGTCGATATTGCTATTATTTATTGCAACAAGAACAGCGATTATGGCAGGAACTATACTTATTAAAATATAATAACGAAATCGACCTAGTAGAAATTCAATATCATATACCTTATTAGCCAAAAGCTGATAAACTAGTGAAAAAGGAATAATAAGTAAAAAAGCAGCAGAAAAACCAGGACTAAAAACATAGACATTAAAGAAAATTTTAGGTATCACAAACAAAAATACAAAAGGAAAAAAAGCCAATATATTCGCAATTAATATTACACGAATCATGTATTTTTGTGTCTTATAGGATACTTTTTTCAATCCTAAAAAAATTAAAAAGTATGTGATTATAAAAGAAAGCAAAAATGAAGAAAGATTCAAAAAAAATGTTATAAAGATCAATTGCTTATTACTTATTAAATTAACAGTTTCAATTATTATATTAATAAAAGATAGAGAGTAAAGAAAAATAATAATTTTTTTATTAAACCAAGTTTCTCCTATTTCTTTAAAATAAGTATGTATATAATGTAAATATACCGCTGGTGTAGAAATAAAAAGTAACAAATTTATATATCTAGATAAAATATCTCCTCTAGATGATCCTCCTGCACTTAAAAAAGCTAGAGAAATAGTAAATAAAAAAATAATTAATATTATTGGAGATTTTTGTGTATTATAAGCATTACTTTTATATATAAAGTAGCTGCAATATAAACTTAACGAAAACAATGCCATAGGAACTATATAATGATAAACAAATTGAATATCTAATTCTTTTTCAATAAAGTGTGTTTCGATAGCCCCATTTTCTTTAAGTATTTTAATTTGTTTTATTTGTTCTACTTTATTTTGCAATTTTATTGTGTCATGTTTCTCAGGAGCATTATTATCTACTTCTAATACAATATCTCCAACTTTTAAACCAATTTTTTCTCCCAATGCATCTTTCTCAACTTCTTGTATAACTAAATATCCATTTTCATTAAATAGTGCAACTACTCCAATATATTGACTCGTTAAAGTAATTTTTGATATATGAAATACTGCTATTAAACTGATAAAGATAATTAATAAATATGCGTTTTTCAGTTGATTTTTCATGATGCTGAAAAAACTCCTTATTCAACACCGAGATTATTTATTGCCACCAAACAGCCATTGGAACAACAACTCCATCAAATACCTCTTTAATAATATGAAGTGTTTGTTCATTGCTTAGTTTATCAATGAAAGAAGCTTTACCATCTAAAATAGCCATTAATTCTTCCGGATTTTCTACAAAATATTTAATCATTTTTTCCATATTTACTCACTCCTAATTCCATAATTGTTTCTTTTTTTGAGGTAAAAACTTGTTTAATAGCTATTAATTCTTCCTCGGAAACATTTAATAAACAGGCTCTTCCTATTAAAATAGCAACTAATTCATTTTGGTTTTTTTGTAAATGATGAACAATGCGAGCAATTCTCATTTGTGAGATTGGCATCATTCCTTTCATGTGAGAATATCCCTAATAATTTTCAATTCATATTAAATTTTAGGGATTTATAAACATTTCTATAATAACCTAAAATGGATGAATTTTCTACTATGTTCTTTTTTTCACAATGAAATCAACAAATTTTTGTTTAAATTTCACGATAAAGCCAAGACTTTATAGAAATACGATTAATTTAGAATTATTTTATTTAGGAGGTTATCTCATGTTACTAAACTTTTTTGTGGCATTCATTCTTCCAGTTAGTGTTAGTTTATTTTTATTTCGAAGGTATTTATGGCTTTATTTTACTATTTTTCCATTTTCAGCAATTGTTGCTTATATATTTAATTTTTTAGGATCTTATTTTGATTTTTGGGTACTTAAGCCTATTATGAAAGATGATAGTGACTTTTCTTTCTTACCTTTTAACATTGGCCTGTATCCCGTTTTAGGAAGTTTATTTGTCCTTAGTCTAAAAAAACGGAAAAAATTTTTATCCACTTTTCTTTTTTTTTCAATCGTCACAACCTTTTTAGAATTTATTTACCTTATGTTTGACCGGGTAGTGTATAGTAATGGGTGGAATATATTTTGTACATTTATCTCTTACGTTTTATTTTACAGTTTCATCAGTATTTTTGCTTTCTTTCTTTCGAGATATATCAAAAAACACAATTTGAATTCTGAACTATATTAAAAAATGTACACATCCTTTTTCGAGTAATTTTCCCAATTATTTATTTTTTTTGACAAAAGGTTTAATATATAAGTAAGTCCAATAGAAAAAGGATGTGTTTTATGAAGAAATATATAGCTACCATTGTGACTGTATTAATCATTACTGTTTTGAGCTTATTTACTTTTCCATCTCCTTTTAACAACCCAGATACTTCAAAAAAAGAAGTCAATGAACATACACTAAAGGCTAGTGCCACCATCTTTAAGGAATTCCATTCTTCTATAACCATGGGTGCCATTGGAGATGTACTCATTCATCGACCTGTTTATCAAGATGCGAAAATTAAAGACGGTGTTTATGATTTTAAACCGATGTTAAGAAATGTTAAGGACGTATTGAGTAAGCCAAATTTTACAATCGCTAATCAAGAGTCTATGATTGGTGGAACCGAAATCGGTTTATCCTCCTATCCTACCTTTAACAGTCCCTTTGAAGTAGCTGATGCTTTAAAGGATGCTGGGGTAGATCTTGTAACGATTGCCAATAACCATACATTAGATCGTGGAGAAAAAGCCATCTACAACGCTATTTCTCATTATGAAAAAATCGGTATGCACTATGTTGGTGGACACAAAAGTCATGAAGACCGTGAAACTTTAAGAATTATAAATGTAAATGGAATTAAACTTGGTTTTTTATCGTATACATATGGGACAAATGGAATCCCTGTACCAAAAGATAAGCCTTATTTTGTTAACTTAATTGATCGTCAAAAAATGAAAGAAGATATATCCAAAATGAAAGGCAAAGTAGATGTTATTGTTGCTAATATGCACTGGGGACTTGAATATCAACCTTTCCCTTCCAATGAGCAAAAAGAACTTGCAAGGTTTTTAGCAAATGAAGGTGTACATGTTATCGTTGGTCACCATCCACATGTACTTCAACCTATGGACTGGATCGAAAATGATAAAGGAGAAAAAAGTATCGTCATATATTCTTTAGGAAACTTCTTATCTGCTCAAGTTGGGAATGGAAAAGATATTGGTGGAATTTTTCAGTTAGAAATTGAAAAAAAGTATGACGGAGAAAAAACGATCATTACTTTACGTAACCCTCAATTAATTCCAACATATGTATCCAGTCAAAATATGAGAAACTATGAAATTCATCTGTTAAAAGAAATCAATCAAACAAAGTACAAAGAAGTATTACAACATATGAATCAATGGCTAGATAAGAAAGAATCAACATTTATTCATTAAGTTTTACGTGGGGGAATTATTTTCCCCTACTTTTTCTATTAGACTATTAATTTCATTTTTATATAAGTTTAATTTTTGGAAAAAGTACTTAGAACGGTTATAATGGGAGCGAAAGGAGAGACAATTCATGAATTTTACCATTTCAAACGAAGCTGCTATTTGGTATAAAGAAGAATTTAATTTACAAAATGGGGACTCCTTACGTTTCTTTGTACGATATGGTGGATGTGGAACGGTTCAAAAAGGGTTTTCATTAGGAGTTGTAAAAGAAGAACCAGTTGATGTTGGAACGATGACAACGAAAAATGGCATTACCTTTTTTATCGAAGAAAAAGACCTCTGGTATTTTGATGGGAAAGATTTATCCATAGAATTAGACCCACAATTAAAAGAACCATCCTTTCATATTTTCTAACAATAAAGCCGTTAAGAGAAACATTCTCTTACGGCTTTATTTTAAAGCGTGAAATATACTCTTCTAAACCATATTTCATCAATATTTTTATTTGTCTTTCTCCTAATAAATCAAAATGTGGATATTCGTTTTTATCATGAATCCACTCTTCTTTTAGCCCATTATCTCTTCCCCATTCGATTAATCTTTTTTTATTACAGCATCCAACTTTTGTCACAGTATGATATTGCGGAAAACGTGGGTCATACCAATAATGAGTTAAAAATGCAATTTCACCTTGCTTCACACGCTCTTTCCATTCATTTAACTCTTGTCTTGTAATTCCAAATGCCATGGACTACTCCTTTTTCAGTGCATTTATGTAAGCTTCATGCCAATCAGGAAAGGTCTTTTTTAATTGAATTGGTTGAAAGCTTTCTTTCTTTACACAAACGTGTGATGATGAACTTTGAATCGCTAATTCACCTGATGAATTATAAATTTCATAACCATAAACGACTTTAAATCCATTATATTCTTCAATCCATGTATGAATAATAGCTGTTTCACCGTATTTAAGCGGCTTTTTGTATTTTACATTGACTTCGACAACCGGTGATAAAACACCGTCTTTTTCCATTTGTGCATAGGAAAACCCCAAATCTTTAATTAATTGTGTACGGCCAATTTCCATCCAAACTAAATAATTGGCATGATAAACAACACCCATTTGATCCGTTTCCGCATATCTTACTTCAATTTCTTTTTTAGAAATCAACATAGTCTCTCTTCCTCTCCTAAAAACCTATATCTCCCAATTTTAATCTTATCGAATATGAAGTAAAACCTCAACAAATAAAGGAACTAGCAATTTTGCCAGTTCCCATATGTTATGATCGATTATTTTCAAACCCATTTTCTCGATCGCTTGCTTCATCTTTAATTTCCTGACGCATCGCATGAATACTCTCTTCTCTTCGCTCATTTTTTGCCCGAATTCTTTCTCGTTCTTCACGACTTGCAAATTGCATCGTATCTTCAGCTTCTTCCATATTTTCGATTGTATTTTGGACCATATCCTGTAATTTCTCTACATTATCAGAGCGGTCATCGGGTTTAGGGTTATTATGATGAGTCATTTATTTGTTCCTTCCTTTCTTCTTCAATTTCATCTTTAGTTTGTGCAAAAAGGAGGAAATTATTTTTAGTTTACATAATGTTTTTGCAGTAAAATAGAGTAGGGAATCCCTACTCTCCTTTTGTTTGCATAACTTGTGCATGTTCATTTGATTTATCTTGCATTTTCTTTCCCTTATTTCCACTAAATCCTCTTGGCTTTGTACCTAAGTGATTAGGGTTAAAATGCGATTGTTTATCATTAGTATTTGTCACCATGATCGCCTCCTATTTAGTATGTTTAGGTATTGTATAAGCGATCATGCTATGAAATTCTCTCAAATTCAGCTTAATTTTTCCATAAATCTTTTCTCGAGCTTTTTTTCTAATCGTTCTTCTAATGCATCTAAAGCTTGTCTGTCATTTAACAATTTTTGTTTATTTTCACGAACAAGTTGTTCAAAAGTTAGTTTTGCCTTTTTCAATTTTGTCCCTCTTTTCTTATTAATTTTCAACAGAACCATTCACTTTTATTGTACATAATATTCTGACATTTTATATTGTGAATCTGTGAACGTTTATTGACAATATGCCCAATTTTCGGATATTTCAAACATAAAAAAATATCGCTACCTATAAAAAGGTAGCGAAATTTTACATGTCCTCAATTTTCTCCTTCATAACCTGTAACGTCATTGGACCGACTACTTTATTACGAATAATTCCATTTTCATCTATAAAGTAAGAAGTCGGATATGTTAAAACCTCATAGCCGCTATTCGCCTTATTTTCAGGATCTAATAATACTGGAAACGAATATTCATGATCCACTATAAATTTTTTAACCTTATCTTCATTACTTTCGCTTACGGTAAAATTGACGGCAATAACGTAAACCTCATCTCCATACTGCTGATGGAACTTTTCCATCTCTGGCATTTCTTCCTGACATGGTGGACACCACGTTGCCCAAAAGTTTAAAATAACTTTCTTTCCTTGATAATCAGATAATTTTTTTGATTCTCCATCTAATGTGACTAATTCAAAATCGGGAGCTTGATTTCCCTTGTCTAAACCAATTTTTGCTTCTTCATTATAAGAAGTTTGCCAAATGGCAATTCCTGCTAAAATAATTAAAAGACCAATAGCGAATAACTTTTTCATGTGTTATCACATCCTTTCTAGGTCACACTCTGTTTAAACAATCCAAGTAAAAAGTATAGTTTTAAAACCTAAAAAGACAATAAGATAAACAACTACTGATGCAAAAAATAAAATGAAAATATGGGAATAGGATATAGATTTTATACGATAATTAAGGATGATTATGTATAGAAAAGATACAGCTATTCCAAGATAAATACCTACTTTCGACCCTGAAAAATATAAAACCGATAATGGATTTTGTAAAATTAAAGATGGACTTGTAAACAATGGACTTATTTTATATACAATTATAAAAAATAACACACTATCCCAATAATGCTTTTTATAAAAATGAATAAACAGTTGCTTTTCTAAAATCGATAATATAATAAAATACGTTATGATAAATGAAAGAATTGCTAGAACATATTGATATTGAATGGTAAATACACCGATGCGAAAAGCATCCATTAACATTTATGTATTTCTCCTTTTTATTTCTTACTTTTATCTATGGAGTTCAATATTAAAGTGATAACGATCAGAACGATATTTTGTACACGTGTATTCAATCGGTTGATTGTTGATTCCAAGCGACAGTCTTCTCATTTCTAATAAAGCTTCTCCAGCAGAAATTCCTAAATAATCAGCCTCATTTATCGTTGCATTTACTGCTGAAATTTTTTCATTAGCTTTAACAAGGTAAACTCCGTGTTCTTCAAGAATTTGATAAAATTTTGCTCCATTTAAATCGTGTTTTAATAAAATATCCCCTATATGTTTTGGCCAAAACGTCTTTTCTACAGCTATTGGCTCATGATCTGCAAAACGAATACGTTCTATCATCACAACGTCTTCATTTTCATCTAGCTGTAATTTTTGTTTTTCAAAAAATAAATTCTTTCGTATTTCTGTACGAATGAGCTTTGAATGGGGATGAAGACCTTTTTCCATTACTTCTTCAGCAAATCCTGTTAAACGTCCTAAGGAACCGGTTAGTTTTTGTGATTTGACAATCGTTCCTTTCCCTTGCCGTTTTTCAAGCAAACCTTCTTGTACTAAAGCAGAAATAGCTTGTCTAACTGTTGTTCGACTGACTTGAAATTCATTAATTAATTGTTGTTCAGTTGGGATTAAATCACCTGCTTGCCAATATTTTTGTTGAATTCTATCTGCAATGATTTCTTTTACTTGTTGATATAAAGGTATTGGACTGTTTGGATCAACTGTTTTATTCAAATAGATGTCCTCCTTACCTAAAAACTTAAATACTGAAATTAAGTATAAATTTATCTTACATCTTTATCATCATATCATTAAATATAAAGTTTTCGCACGTTTTTGGTCTCACAAAAATTTTTTTTAAAAGAAGTATCACAAAATTCTCATATTTTTTATTCAATTGAACAGAAAAAAAGAGCGGGAATTTATTTCCCGCTCAAGCTTTAAATTATTATCCTTTTAATTTTTCACGTAATACCATTTGTAAAATACCACCGTGACGATAGTAATCAATTTCCACTTCACTGTCAAAGCGAACTAATACTTCAAATTCTTTACGGTTACCATCTTCATCAATAGCTGTTACCTTGACATAGTCACGTGGTTTAATGTTTTCATCAATGTCCACTTCAATTTTTTCTTTTCCTGTTAAACCAAGTACATCCGCATTTTCACCTGGTTTAAACTGTAATGGTAGAACACCCATTAGGACTAGGTTTGAACGGTGAATACGTTCAAAGCTTTCTGCTATAACTGTCTTAATCCCTAATAAGTTTGTTCCTTTTGCCGCCCAGTCACGGGAGCTTCCCATTCCGTAATCTTTACCAGCTAAGACAACAAGGCCAATACCGTCTTCTTTATACTTCATACAAGCATCGTACATAGACATTACTTCATTTGTTGGCCAGTAAGTTGTGTAGCCACCTTCAGTACCAGGAGCAATTTGGTTACGGATACGAATATTCGCAAATGTACCACGCATCATGACTTCATGGTTTCCACGACGAGATCCGTATGAGTTAAACTCTCTTGGGGATACTCCTTTAGATTGTAAGTATTGGCCGGCAGGAGTATCCTTACCGATTGCACCAGCTGGTGAAATGTGGTCTGTTGTAACAGAGTCACCAAATTTACCAACAACTCTTAATCCTTTTAATGGCTCAACTTTACCTGGTTCAGCTGATAATCCTTCAAAGAATGGAGGATTTTGAATGTAAGTTGATTCTTCATCCCATTTATATAACGCTTCATCAGTTGTTTCAATTTGATTCCAGCGCTCATTATCATCAAATACACGCTCATACTCTTCACGGAATAACTCTGGTGTAACCGTGTTTTTAACAACTTCTTTAATTTCATCCATTGATGGCCAAATGTCTTTAAAGTAAACAGTGTTACCATCTTTGTCTTTTCCAATTGGGTCATTTAATAAGTCGATGTCAACGGTTCCCGCAAGAGCATATGCCACAACTAATGGTGGTGAAGCTAAATAGTTACCTTTTACGAGTGGATGAATACGTCCTTCAAAGTTACGGTTACCTGAAAGAACAGATGTAACTAATAAATCGTTTTCAGCAATTGCATTTTCAATTTCATCTGCTAATGGACCAGAGTTACCAATACATGTTGTACATCCATAACCAACAAGATTGAATCCTAATTTCTCTAAATATGGAAGTAGTCCAGAGTTCTTTAAATAACCCGTTACTACTTTAGATCCAGGTGCTAAAGAAGTTTTGACATATTTCGGAACTGTTAATCCTTTTTCCACCGCTTTTTTCGCAACTAGGCCTGCACCTACTAATACGTATGGGTTAGATGTGTTTGTACAGCTTGTAATCGCTGCAATTGAAACAGCACCTGTTTTCATTGTAACTTCTTCACCATTATTAAACTTAACTGTTACTTCTTTATCTACTTCACTAGCATCAAGACCGAAGCCTTGGTTACCAACAGGAGCTGTTAGAGCTTTATGGAATTCATCTTTCATTTTAGATAACGGGATTAAATCTTGTGGACGTTTTGGTCCAGAAAGATTCGCTTCAATTGTAGATAAATCAATTTCTACAACATCGGTAAAAATTGGATCCTCTAAGTCAGGTGTATAATATAATCCATTTTCTTTACAATATTTTTCCACTACTTCAATATGACCTTTATCACGACCAGTTAAACGTAAATACTCGATTGATTCTCCGTCAACTGGGAAGAATCCACAAGTTGCTCCATATTCTGGTGCCATGTTTGCAATTGTTGCACGATCAGCTAATGGTAGCTTTGATACTCCAGGTCCAAAGAACTCAACAAATTTTCCGACAACACCTTTTTGACGTAGAACTTGAGTTACTTTTAGTGCTAGGTCAGTTGCTGTCGTACCGTTTGGAAGCTCTCCAACAAGTTTAACTCCAATCACTTCAGGTACAGGGAAGTATGAAGGTTGTCCTAACATTCCAGCTTCTGCTTCAATACCTCCAACACCCCAACCTAATACACCAATACCGTTAATCATTGTCGTATGTGAGTCTGTACCAACTAATGTATCTGGGAATGCTTCAGTTTCACCGTCGCCATTTTCAACGGTATGTACGACGTTTGCTAAATATTCTAGGTTAACTTGGTGTACGATTCCCGTTGCAGGTGGTACAGCACGGTAGTTGTCAAATGATTTTTGAGCCCAGCTTAAAAATTTATAGCGCTCAGCATTGCGTTGGAATTCTAAATCCATATTGTATTCTAATGCATCATCTGTACCAGCACGGTCAACTTGAACAGAGTGGTCAATTACAAGATCAACAGGAATTTCAGGATTAATTTTATCTGGGTCTCCACCCATATCTGCCATTGCTTTACGCAAAGAAGCTAAATCTACAACTGCAGGGACACCTGTAAAGTCTTGTAAAATAACACGTGATGGTTTAAATGGAACATCTAAGTCTTTTAATTCATTAGTACCCCATTTTGCAAGGTTTTCTACATGTTCTTTTGTAATAACACGTCCGTCTACTTGACGTAATACAGATTCAAGTAAAACCTTAATTGAAAAAGGTAATCGGGAAACTTCGCCAACTCCTGCATCTTCTAGTGCTTTTAGAGAATAGTAATGGTATGTTTTCCCATTCACTTCAAAGCTTTTTCTTGCTTGGAAAACATCATTTTTAGATAATTGTTGCTGTGTCATGTCGCATTCTCCCCCTTTTTAAATAAATATCGACAAAATGTCGTATAGGTCCCCCACACCTCTAAAAATTCGCACAATTCAATCTTAATATACTTTTCTTAATAAGTAAATATCAAGGATGTTATCAATACTTATAAGTTACCCTTATATACCATAATATTCTTATTTTTTAAAATAAAAATATTTTTATAATTAACCTTAGTATGAATCTTTGTCTTTCAACCAAAATAAAAATGGAGGTGATTAGTTTGAGTAAACGTAAAGCAAATCATATTCGGGAAGGAATGAATGCTGCTAAAGCTCAAGGTATGGGAGCAGGTTATAATGAAGAGCTACAAAACGAGCCTCTTACAGAAGAACAACGTCAAAACAATAAAAAGCGAAAAAAGAATCAATAAAAACAAAAAGTTCAAAATATCTACACGTACACATTAAAAAACGACGGTAATCCGTCGTTTTAATCCTTTTCATTGTTTACTTCATAAACAATTTGTTGTAAGTCTTGTTCATATTGTTCAAGACGCTCACGTTCTTTTTCTGATGCAACTTCTTTAGCATTTTGAATTTGCTCATATGCTTCATTTACTTCTTGTTTCAAATGCTTCAATTGGGTACCATAACTAGCATTGTCTCTTTCTACTTGTGTATAGGCATCAACTACATCTTTCATTCCTTGCTCTGCTCCTTGAAATGCTTGTTGCTTATTTTTATGGTAAGGCAACATCTTCACTCCTTTCACATTCTTTTGATAGTTTGATAAAAAAATTCAAAAATATTCATATTTATCAATGAATGATTTCTTTCATTTTTACTTACTCTACATAAGAAAGGAGGATTAAAACATGACTAATAAAAATAATGCTAAAGATATTCGTAAAAATGCTGAAAAAGGTGATCTTCCTGGACAACCTGAACCATTAGATGGCTCAAAAAAAGTGAAAAACCGAAATCATACGAGACAAAACCATAATCAAGAGCATGATATGTAAAAAATATTATTGGAGGTAAAATGATGAACGCAAAACGTGCACAAGAAATTGCAAATTCACCTGTTATGGCCGATGTTACTTACAATGGAGAACGAATTTACATTCAAGAGGTTGATGAACAAAATAACACTGCAACCATTTATGCACTTGAAAATCCAAATAAAAGACAAACTGTTTCAGTTGAAAGTCTTGTCGAAAATTCATAATGATTGCTATGCTAAGGGTCTGTCATCTCGGACAGACCCTTAACTTTATATTTTATGCTGGAAAAGGAAATATTAGTTCTTATTTATTCCATGTAAACATACAATTTTTTTAAATACCCTTACCCCATCTTACTCCATAGAAATGAAATCACTATATTCCCCCGTTTTAAATCAAAGTAACCACTCAATTGTACAAACACTACACTATTTCCTAATCACAAAAACAGAAAAAGAGAATAAATATAATTTAAGTTGAAATAACTTGGAGGTTTTGGTATGGGAAAGAAGAAGCAGTCCTGCCCTTCTGAACTCAATGGAATTGAGGAATGGATGAACCAATTCTTTCAAGATCCATTTACAGGCTTTCTCGATGAATATACATTTCGAGTCGATCTTTTTGAAACAAGTTGTGAATATATTATAGAGGCACAATTAGAAAAAGTTAACAAAAATCAAATTGAACTTAAAATTAATAAAGATTGTTTATTTATAACCATTTATCCTTCTAAAAAAGAGCAAGAAAAAAAGGAACGTTCCGTATTTTTGCCATTTCATTTAGAGGATAAAGTTATTCAGACCAGTTATGAGAAAGGTATTTTAGAAGTTATTATTTTAAAGGATAGTAAAGTAAAAAGAAAAGGAAACATAATTAAGATTCAATAGTCATGCTCTTCCCCTTTAGTCAGGCTTTTTATTTTAGCCTGTTTTTTATTTTGTTTCTTTTTCTAAAAATCCCTTAAATATCCTTCAAAATATGGGTAATAAGCTTTTATACGGTAGAAATATGAACCCTTTTGTTCATTTAGAACATAGTTTTATTAGAATATCCTATAATCATATTTTATATTGTATTTTCATAGTTTGATATTAAACATTGGAGGTGAATGGTTTTGGCTTATCGTGGATCGAAGGGTTGGTATGTTGCTGAACTTAAGAAGGTTGGAATAAACAGACATCCAGAGGAGTTTCGAAAATTAGAGCAGTATAAAACTTATGTTTTACGAAAGCTCTATGAAAATTATGTTTTAAATGCAAAATAGTATGATTAGATGGATATCCTAATTAGAGTCTTATCTTGCAATATGTATTGCTGGATAAGGCTTCTTCTTTATTTAGGAAATCTTCCTTATCATGTCTTATTCCCTATAAAAGTGATAAAAAAATGAAATAAACGAATAAATTATAGATGCAAATCGATTTGATATGATAAGATTTTCATAGTAGTACCTTTATGAATCTAATTTTGTTAGGAGGCTCGTTTCATTGAGAAATACTTATAAGTTATATGAGCTTTTTATATATCCTACTGAGAGTGGAAATTTAAAACTTACGATATATTATGATTCTCCAGAATATGAGGTATTTGCAGAAATGAATCACAATATGGCAATGGCAAGACATTCGAATAAGCGAGTAGCAGTAAAAATGGCAATTGAGGAATTAATCCTTTCTAGTGAATCAGTATAATACTGTTGTTTTCTTAGGAATCAACGTTGTGTATAATATTGTAAGGGAACTAGCATACGCCGAGGTGAAGACATGTTAACAGGTTGGTTTTTATGGTTTATATTAATTTGGGTTGTCTTTTTATTTGTAATGCTCTCAATTGGGGGCTATTTTATGTTTCGAAAATTTTTAAAGAGACTACCTAAGGAAGATGGGAAATCGGAGTTAGATTGGCAGGAATATTATATACAAAAAACGCGTCATTTATGGCCAAATGAACAAAAAGAACTTCTTGAAGAGCTTGTAGCCCCTGTTCCAGAACTGTTTCGAGATGTCGCAAGGCAGAAAATCGCAGGAAAAATTGGGGAGCTTGCTTTACGAGAAAAGGCCTCTGAAATTACACAAGACCTCGTCATTCGAGGATACATTATGGCTACACCGAAGCGTGATCATAAATTTTTAATTAAACGATTAAAGGAAAAAAATATTGATTTTAAGCAATATGAAGCTTTATTTTAAATAATAAGCTGTGAAAAAAGTTTGTTGTTGATATTGTTGAAAAGAGCACCAATATTTTAAAAAAATGGCCTGTCTCAAAAATTGAGGATCAACCCCCACAACTCAATACATAGCTATTAATAAAGCGGTAATAGCTATATATTGGTTTATATATGTGGGGTCAGCCCCTTATGAGACAGACCTTTTTTTATGTTGTCGTTATTTGATTGTTTGCTTCGAGTTCACTTTTTAACTTCTTATAATTAAGATACATCGCTATTCGCCATGGAACAATCATTCCAAAAGCTAGCATCCAAAACATACCACTAAGCTCTCCAAAATCAATGGTTGTACTTAAATAGCTTTTAAACGCAATCCGAGCTAAAAGAAGGCCAATTAATATAAAAGGAAATGCTTTCGATCTTTTCAAATATATTTCTTGACCTCGAATTTCAAAGCTAGATGTTTTAATTAAGAAAAACGAAAAAATAAAACCAACTAGTAGTGCTTCGGCTATTTCTAGAGGGGTTATTCGAAATTGCGGAAAAACATACATCAATGCACCTGTACTCATAAAAATAGGTGGTAATATAATCTTCTTTACAGTAGCAGGTTTCTTAGATGCCTTCATTCGAACAAATATAACGAAAACCCCCATAAGGATAGCGATTATCGAAGATGCTACAACCATTACGTACCAATCCTTTGCGAAGAGAAAGTTTATTTATCTCTATTTTAATACATGTTTAACAGCTTCTAAAACACGAAGATCATCAAATGGTTTGACAATAAAATCTTTAGCTCCAGCCTCAATGGCTTCTACGACCATTTTTTGCTGACCAATGGCAGAGCACATGATAATTTTTGCATTTGGAAATTGTTCTTTAATCAATTTAACAGCTTCTATACCATTCATCTTAGGCATAGTTATATCCATTGTCACAAGATCTGGTTTTAACTGTTTATACAGCTCTACTGCTTCAACCCCATTCTCAGCTTCCCCAACTACTGAAAAGCCTGAATTTTGCAGGATTTCTTTTAATTTTTCTCGTAAAAATTTCGTATCATCAACAATTAAAACTGTTGACACTCTTTTACCTCCCTACTACCGAACAAGCCCTCTCTATTCATATTATACTAAAAATAACAAAAAATAGTTGAGAAAGAGTTAAAATCCAGTAAATCCCCCGAATAAATTTGTAAAGAAAATAATAATTTTAGTTAGCCAATCAAAAAATAGCATAACTCCCATAATAATCATAATAACTCCACCAATTTTCATAATTAAAATATTATGCTTTTTAATCCAATTCATACGACCGATAAAAAAGGATAATACGAAAAATGGGATTGCAAAGCCTAATGTGTAAGCTGTCATATATAAAAGTCCCGACCCAGGATTGGAAGCAGCAAGAAATATAACGGAAGCTAAAATTGGGCCTGTACACGGTGTCCACCCTGCAGCAAATGCCATTCCAATTAAGCTCGAACCTAAATAACCAGCTGGACGATTTTTAAATTGAATACGTTTTTCTTTCATTAAAAAATCTGGTGTAAAAACGCCTAATATAACGAACCCAAAGAAAACAATGAAAATAGCACCTACTTGCCGAATTAAATCTTGATAATCCATAAATATTTCCCCAATAAATGAGGTTCCAAATCCAAGAGCTATAAAAATCACTGAAAAACCTAACAAGAAAAAGATTGTATGTAACAAACTTCTTTTTTGTAGCATAGCATTTTCTGACTTTAATTCGGTAATCGATGCACCAGTAATATAAGATAAAAAAGCTGGATATAAAGGTAAACAACAAGGGGATATAAAAGACAATAAACCTGCTCCAAATGCTAAAAAAATGTTTACATCAGCCACTAGGTCCCACTCCTTTCCCTTCATTCTATTTTATCAATAAAACAAGCCAATATTCTCACAAACGTTTTGACAGATTTATTACAAATAAGAAAAGCTCCCAAATGGAGAATATCCTTCCCACTTCTTTGGTTGCGTCGCCTTCTCGCCTTCCTAGCTCCCGATGTATGTACTGGACCGCTCCGGATGAGAATAAAGTAAACGGATAAGTGTAAGCGAATCGATATTAACTTATCGGAAGAGTCTACTAGTCTCTGGGTGGCTTTCAGGCTAGACATCCCCATAAATAAAGTACTTTAATCTTTTAACGAACTTAAACTTTCTAAAATCATAAGAAAAGACACGCAACGTGCGTGCCTTATAGTTCAATGTCTACAATTGTAGAACAAACATGGGTTAAGAGTCTACTATGACTCTAAAATAGCGATTCCTTCCTGCTTATTTAAGCTGATTGTTCATCGCTTTCATCATTTGATTGATTTTCTTTTGGGATGGTTTCATGCCCATTTGCATCATCATTACTTTAAGCATTTGTTCATTAATTGGTGGGTTTTTCTTTAAATAGTTCATCATGTACTTTCTTGCGATAAAAAACCCTAACGCAACTCCACCTAGTAGCGCTAGGATAGCGATTAGAATCGCTAACCAAAGTTCCATGAAAATTTTCCTCCTTCATGTTGTCTACCATACAGTGTACTAAAACATTCGTTATTATACAACATTTCTACTGTATTTTCTTCCTTTTTAGACAAATTTTCTTTCTTTAATAGGATTTAGCCAACCATATTTCTCATGATGGAAATCCATGGCTAAAAAACATGAATCGTATTTACGTAATATTTCAAAAAATATTGTTTCTGCTTCAAAACTACCAGTGGATGTTATTTCTATATATTTTTCCTTTATCATTAAAGTGGCATTACCTTGATTGTTCATTAATTGTATTTTATGAATGGGTGAAACTAATGAATATCCTTCATAAGGTTGCAAATATAGTTGAATAAGCTCATCTAATTTAAATACCGGAATTTTTTTGGATACATAGTCTATTTGCTTCTTTAGCATTCCGTATTTAGGATTGTCACCACTTGTCCAAAAATAGTCATGAAAAAGACGGAATAATTTTTGCTCACGACCAAAATAGTGATTTGCAAATTCAGACTTTATCAAATAGAGATAAAAGTGCCTCATATTTCCCACCTCGCACAGGTTCCTTTTCACACATTATAACGAATAAGTGTTAAAAGATTTGTCTGTTGGTGGTGAAATGAGGCACTAATTTTGTCGATTAATCGTTAAGTAATGCTTTTAATTGGTTTACAACATTTTCAACTGTAAATCCATACTCTTCCATAATCTTTGCACCAGGTGCCGAAGCGCCAAATTGTTCGATACCTAAAATTGCACCTTCATCGCCTACATAACGTTCCCATCCAAGAGGTGATCCCATTTCGATTGCAAGACGCTTTTTCACATCTTTTGGTAATACTTGTTCTTTATATTCTTTCGGTTGTTTTTCAAAACGATCCCAAGACGGCATGCTAACTACTGATACTTCAATACCTTCTTTAGCTAATGCTTCTTGAGCTTTAACAGCTAGTCCTACTTCAGAACCAGTGGCTAGAAGAAGAGCATCAGGTGTTTCTTTTTTCGCAGATGATACGACATAAGCTCCTTTTTCTACCCCAGCTTCAGCGAAATCAGCCGTATTTTTTAATGTTTCTAAATTTTGACGTGATAATACTAATGCAGTTGGAATTGATTGCGATTGTAACGCTAGTTTCCAAGCCGCTCTAGTTTCATTTCCGTCAGCAGGGCGAATAACAGAAAGATTTGGCATGGCACGTAAAGATGCAAGCTGCTCTATTGGCTCGTGTGTTGGACCGTCTTCTCCAACTGCAATACTATCGTGTGTAAACACATACGTTACAGGTAATTGCATTAATGCAGCTAGACGAATGGCAGGTCGTAAGTAATCTGAGAAAACAAAGAATGTTCCTCCGAATACACGTAATCCACCATGAAGAGCCATACCATTTAATGCTGCACCCATTGCAAATTCACGAACACCAAACCAAATATTTCGACCTGTATAGTTGTCAGCAGCAAAATCTCCAGCACCTTTAATCGTTGTTTTATTGGAACCCGCTAAATCAGCAGAACCACCAAAGAAGTATGGTACGTTTTTCGCAATGGCATTAATCATTTCACCAGATGATGCACGAGATGCAAGTGATTTCCCTTCTTCATAAACTGGCATATCAGCATCCCATTTTTCAGGAAGCTCTCCATTAATCGCTTTCTTTAGTTCATTTGCTAATTCAGGATAATCTTTTTCATAGGAAGCAAATAATTCATTCCATTCCTTTTCTTTATTTTTTCCTGCTTCTTTCACTGTGTTTTGGAAGTATTCATAAACTTCATCAGGTACATGGAAGTCATTTTCAAATGTCCAAGAATAAGCTTCTTTTGTTAAAGCTAATTCGTCTGCACCTAATGGAGCACCATGAATACCAGATGTTCCTGCTCTATTTGGTGATCCATAACCAATTGTTGTTTTAACTTCAATTAATGTTGGACGTTCGACGTCTAGTTTTGCTTGTTCAATTGCTTTAGAAATTTCATCTACATTGTTTCCATCTTCAACACGAAGAACTTGCCATCCCATTGATTCAAAGCGTTTCTGTACATCTTCTGAGAAGGATTTATCTAAATCTCCATCTAGAGAAATGTCATTCGAATCATATAATACGATTAAACGGCCAAGCTTTAAGTGACCTGCTAAGGATGCTGCTTCTGCAGAAATCCCCTCCATAAGGTCTCCATCACCACAAATAGCGTATGTGTAGTGATCAATAATATTATAGTTATCTCGATTATATGTAGTTGCCAAATGTCGTTCTGCCATTGCCATACCAACAGCCATCGCAATTCCTTGTCCTAAAGGACCTGTTGTCGCATCAACCCCTGGAGTGTGTCCATATTCTGGGTGACCCGGCGTTTTGCTTCCCCATTGACGAAACGATTTAATATCATCCATTGTTACATTATAGCCAGATAAATGAAGAAGGCTATATAAAAGCATTGAGCCATGACCAGCAGATAAAACAAAGCGATCACGGTTAAACCAGTTTGGATTTTCAGGGTTGTGGTTCATATACTTTGTCCATAATGCATAAGCCATTGGAGCAGCTCCCATTGGCATACCTGGGTGACCAGAGTTTGCTTTTTCAATTGCATCAATTGATAGTGTGCGAATTGTTGTAATCGCTAAATCTTGAATAGAGTTCGTCAACTTTATCCATCCTTTCTCACTTTAAAGTATCATTTATTTTATCATAGGAATGTGAATGAACATATATTATTTTCGATTTTTGCTTAATTTTTTCATAATTTTTTAAATAAAATTTTTGTTATAGCATATAGTTTATTTAAGGTTTTCCTCTCATTAGAAATCTCGTGAATAACACTTCTTTAAATTAACTTTTGTTTAAAAAAGAAAAGATATTAAAAGAAATTAATGAAAAAAGGAATACAGCTTTATAATAATGTATTCCTATTAATGTAACCGCTTATTTTTAAGCTTTTTTAACTTTTCAGGTGTTACATCATTACCTTTAGGATCAACAATTGTTACATTTTTTAATGTATTTTTAAAAGAAGAACGGAATGTCTCTAAATATTCCTTTCGTAGCTTTTGTTGCTCTTCTTTTTCTTCTTTTGTCAAACCTTCTTGTTTTTCTTTTTTTGACAATTCATTAATTCTATGAATTTTTTCTTTTGAAAGCATGTTGTCTGACCCCTTATTAATTGATGTGCTATTATCGTACTAAATTCCTTATCAGATGGCAACCTTTTTGATTATTTACTTAAAAAGTTTTCATTTTCTTCAATATACTCTTTATAACGTCTATGAACAGTTGCTTTTGATACATCATAACCGAAACCTCTTAGTGTCGCTGCAATGTCATTGAAGGTTAAATTATTCGCACGTAACCTCACAATTTCTTCAATAGGTACTTCCTTTTTCTCTTTACCTGAAGGTAGATGTTGGTTTCTTAAATTTCTTTCAGGCTTATATCCATTTTGAATCGCTCGTTTCATTCCTCTTTTAATTTTCATATTATGTATTTTTCTTTGGTATTCTTCTACGATACTAACAATCTCTAAAACCATGGTGTCAGCTTCCGATAATTCAAGCTCTCCTTGATGACTCACAGTGTAAATTTTTACTCCTTCTTTCAATATGCAATGAATGATCGCAATTTTAGCATTCCCGCGACCAATTCTTGTTTCATCCTGTATTAAGATAGCATCAGGCTTTTTTTCTTTTATAATATCTAATACTTGAAAAATGCCTTCCCTATCAATCTTATATCCGCTTTCCTGTTCTTCTATAATTTCTAAAACTTCCATTCCATTATCATTAGCAAGCTTTAATAGTTCTTCTCTTTGTCTTTTAAGTGATGTTTCTTGTTCCTCTTTCATTGTACTAACTCGACAATATATGACTGCCTTCACCTTGATGCTCCTTACTATTTTATTTTTCTTTTGCTAAGAGGTGTTCATTATACATCATGTTTTTCTCAACTGGAACCACTATTGTATCCCCTGGTTTGACGACAAGATTGATTAGATTATTTTTTTTCTCAACCCATTTAATAAATTCCATTTTATCTAGCCCATAATATTCTTCATATTTCTCCGCTATTTTCCATATGCTATCACCTTTTTGTACCGTAACTTCAATATAATTCGATAAATCTTGCTTTTCTCCAGAATAGGATAATGCAAAGATTCCTAATAAAAACACAACAAAAAGACTAACGATATATGCAAAAGATAAATTTTTCATCATAAACCCTCCAACAAAACATTTGTTCGGTCCTTACACCAAAGAGTTTAACGCGAACAAATGTTTCTGTCAATAGATTTTTCGAACTTATGTTTGTATTTTGAGGAAAAACATGCTATAATCGACATAAATTAATAGACCTGAGGTGCTTTTTATGACAAAACTTACAAAGAGACAACAGGAAATCTTAAACTTCATAAAAGAAGAAGTAAGAAAAAAAGGCTACCCACCTTCTGTTCGTGAAATTGGTGAAGCCGTTGGCCTTGCTTCCAGTTCAACTGTTCACGGTCATTTAGCTAGACTTGAAGCAAAAGGTCTAATTAGAAGAGATCCTACGAAGCCAAGAGCGATTGAAATACTAGAAGAAGATTTCACTGACCATATTCCAAAAAGCAATGTAGTTAATGTACCTGTCATTGGTAAAGTTACAGCAGGTCTACCAATTACAGCTGTAGAAAATGTGGAAGAATATTTCCCATTACCAGATCGCTTCGCTTCAAACGACGATAATGTTTTTATGTTGGAAATTATGGGAGATAGTATGATTGAAGCAGGTATATTAGACGGAGATTATGTAATCGTAAGACAACAAAGCACTGCTAATAACGGAGATATCGTTGTCGCGATGACAGATGATGAAGAAGCAACAGTTAAACGTTTCTTTAAAGAAAAAGACTATATTCGCCTTCAACCTGAAAATTCCACAATGGAGCCAATTATATTAAAGAATGTATCTATTTTAGGAAAAGTGATTGGAGTTTATCGAACTATACATTAAACGCAACCAATTTAGGTTGCGTTTTTCTATCTTTAAATACAGATTATTTATCGAATTTTTTGTTTTATATAATTTTTTTCATTAAAAACATTTTATATAAGCAGTATCAACGTGAAGATATCGGATAAATTAGTCAAATTTGTCTTGAGTTATTATACTAGAGTACTTTGAAATGTTACATCTAAATATCTCTATTCTTTAAAAGTGTTCTAGCCTAAAACAAATTATTAATTGTTATTGTACACAATAATTTTAATTAAAAATAAACTAATATATTTCTAATAGAAGTCTGATTCAAAAAAATTCGTCTTTAAATTTAAAAAATTAGGTGACCATTATAAGATCACCCATTTTATACTATGAACACTATTTACATATTCTTAATGACTTACTGTACTCTTTTCTGATTTAATTACTGGCTTTATAAATTGTTGTATTAAAATAATAGTAAACAAACATATTCCAATAATATCACTAAACATTTCAGGTATGATTAAAGTAATTGCTGCAGTAGCAGAAATAAATCTAATTAATTTAGATAGATTGGTTTTTAGATATCCTTCTAAAGCAACTGACAGACAAAAAACTCCTAATACAGACGAAAATGATACCCAAATTATTTTTAAAATGTTATTACTCATCATGATTAATTCAGGTGAAAAGGCAAAAACGTATGGAACAATGAATCCTGCCAATGCAAGACGAAGTGCTTGAATACCGGTTTTATTTGGGTTTCCATCAGCAATTCCTGAAGCAGCAAATGCTGCTAATGCGACTGGCGGTGTAATGTTTGCTAAAATTCCAAAATAGAAAACAAACATATGTGATACAAACACTGGAACTCCCATTTCTAGTAATGCAGGTGCTGCCATAGATGAAGTAATAATATATGTTGGAATAGAAGGTAATCCCATCCCCATTATTATACAGGCAATCATTGTAAAGAATAAAGTGAGGAGAAGACTTCCCTGACCAAGAATTAAAATAGATTGAGTCAATTTTCCTCCAAGTCCAGTTAATGTTGTAACTCCTACTATAATCCCAACCATAGCACATGACATTGCTACTCCAAGTGCTGATCTAACACCATTTTCCATTGCAACTAATATATCCTTAATTCCCATTTTTGTAGATTTATTTATTTGACTTACAGCAATCGATAAAATAATAGCGATTAATGCTGAAAATATCGGTGTTTTTCCAGAAAACAATAAATAAATTAAAACAATTATTGGAATTAGTAAATGCCCTTGTTTTTTTAGAATATCTTTTACTTTCGGTAAATCTTCCTTTGGTAACCCAACAAATCCTCTTCGTTTAGCCCGAAAATGAACAATTAAAATAATTCCTAAATAATATAATAATGCTGGCATGATCGCTGCTAGTGCAATTTGTGAATAAGGCATCCCAAGTGTTTCAGCCATTATAAAAGCAACCGCCCCCATTACTGGTGGGATAATTTGTCCTCCAACTGAAGCTGCTGCTTCAACAGCACCTGCAAAATTTGACTTATAACCAACTCGTTTCATCATAGGGATTGTAAATGCACCTGTTGTTACTACATTTGCAAGAGCACTTCCGTTTATCGATCCTAAAAATCCACTTGAAAGAACAGCTACTTTCGCTGGTCCACCAGCTGTATGACCTGCAATCCCTAAAGATAAATCGTTAAAAAACTTTCCCATTCCAGAAGCATTTAAAAAAGATCCAAATAAAATAAATAGAATAATATAGCTTGCTGAAACAGCAATAGCAGTGCCATAGATTCCTTCTGTAGTTAAATATAAATAACTTAACAGTTCATCTAGTGGTTTTCCACTATGTTGAAAAATACCCGGGAATAAATCCCCATAATATGCATAAATAAGAAAAAATGTACATAAAGAAGCTAAAGCTAATCCTGTAACTCGTCGTCCACCTTCTAGGATAAGCAAGATTAAAATTGCTGAGAAGGTTAGATCGGCTGTATTTGGTGTAAATATAAACATGCGATTTATAATACCTTCATAATCAATAAAAAGATAAATTGCTGTGGATAATGCTAATAATGCAAATAATATATCATACCAAGGAATTTTCTTATTAGTAGTATCCCTATAAGCTGGATATAGTAGAAATACTAATGCTGTTATAACAGCTGTATGTAATGCACGATTCCTCATAGCATCCAAAAAAGGAGAATATGCTGTAATAAGATGATATATCGCTAAACCAATTGCCAAAAGAGAAATAATTATTTTCCAAAATAAACTATCTATTTGCCTGTATCTTGATTCTACATCATATTTTTCGAGAATTTTGTCTTTATTTATAGTATTTATTTTCTCCATAAAAACACCTCCCTAGAAATCAAATAATATAAATAATTGATTAAAGATATATTTTCCCTTTTTAATACAACAGAAGTATTATCTTTTACCCAATTACACATTGTATACATATTAGAGTTATAAATAATACGATGATTTGCATAACAAGACACACTAACCGTCAGATGTTCTACACTACGATTGTTAAACTCCTTCATTACAAACCAATTTTTTTCTTTATAAAATACTTTCCCTTCATTTTCTGGCACCCCAGCTCCCCAGGCTTTAAACCTTGATTCAATTAGCTTAATTTTACCGTCATTTGTTACTTTAAATGTTTCTCTCCATTGTTCTAATTCAACAGAATGCATCCATTGTATTGAAAATACATTATTATTTGGTTGAAAAATCCATATAAGTTCACCTGTCCGTTGGTGACGTATTGTTACAACGGACAGGTTGATTAATGACAAAATTATTACGAAAACTGATATTAAAATTATTGACAACTTTAATCGTTTAACCAACTACTCTAACACACCTTGTTCCTTAAAATATTTTTTAGCACCAGGATGTAAAGGTAACGGAAGTCCAGTTGTTGCATCTTCTATTAAAATATCTTCAGCTGCACTATGAGTATCGCGTAACACTTTAATTTGTTCGTATAATTGTTTTGTTATTTCATATACTTCTTCCTCGCTCATATCAGCATGAGTTATTAATAAATTTTTAACACCTGCTGTTTCAATATCATCTGTTTGTCCTTTATAAGTACCGCTAGGAATTGTTATAGATACAAAAGCTGGAAACTCTTCTTTTAACTCCTCAACTATAGCTTTAGGTATATTTACAATAACAATATCTTCTGTAGTTGCTAATTCCATAATTCCTGCATTTGGTATTCCCGAAGACAGAATTGCTGCATCAATTACACCATTTTTTATTCCATCTACTCCTTCCTGAAAAGAAAGGAAGTCCTCCTCTATATCGTCGTATGAAAGGCCTGCAGCATGTAAGACACGCTTTGCCATTATTTCTGTACCACTACCAGGTGCTCCAACAGCGACCTTTTTCCCTTTAAGGTCTTCTATTGATTTAATACCACTATTTTTTGGTGCTACAATTTGTAAATAGTTAGAATATAAAGCAGTGACTGCACGCAAATTTTTTAAGGCTCCAATCTTTTTAAAGTTATCAACTCCATTATAGGCATCAGATACTGTATCAGCCATCGCAAAACCCATCTCTGCTTTCTTCTGAGCAATTTTGGAAGCGTTTACAGCTGAAGCACCAGTTGTTTCCACACTTGCCTGGGCACCTATATTGTTATATATTTTTGCTAATGCATTTCCCAGAGGAAAATAAACACCAGAAGTTCCTCCAGTTAAAATGGTTAAAACTTTTCCATCTAGTGGGTTTTCACCAGATTCTGCTGTTGTATTGGTGTTTGATGAGTGATCTCCTGAAGTCTTATTTTGAACGCTACACCCAATTGCTCCTAAAGTTAAAATAGAAATAAGTAAAAATAAAATAAACTTTTTTTTCATATTTTTTCCCCCTTTATTTAACTTATCTTTCAATTGTGAATAATGCAATTTTTATGCCAATTAAGAAATACCGAAAATCAATGTTTTTTATTGATAAAAATATATCAAAACGAAAAATATTCCTATAAGAAAGGGAAAAATTTTCCCTACCGGAAAACTTTTCCCTTTCTTATAATTTAAATGTGTTATATTCTTTTAACTTATTTCTTAACCCTCTTTCACTTATCCCGAGAACTGCCGCAGTATTCTTTCTATGCCCATCAAAATATTCTAATGTTTTTAAAATTACAATTTTCTCTATTTCTTTTATTGTAGTGCCAATGGGTATTGATATTAAATTTTTATCTTGATTATCACTCATATGGATTCTTCTATTGTTTACATTCATATATGGGGGTAAGTCATCTAACTCAATTGTATCATTTTGGGATAATGCCATTGCGTATTCGATAATATTAGACAACTCCCTTACATTTCCAGGATAATCATAATTATATAGAAGCTTTTTAACTTTATTTGACAGTTGTTTCAACGGCTTTCCCATTTTAAAACTATTTTTCTCTAATAATGTCTGAATAAATAATGGCAAGTCTTCCTTTCTATCCCTTAATGGAGGAAGATGAATAGGTATTACATTTAATCGAAAATACAAGTCTTCTCGAAATTGTCCTTTTTGAACCATTTCATAAAGATTTCTATTCGTTGCTGATAATAAGCGAAAATTGACCTTTATTTTTTTGTTGGTACCGAGGGGTGTCACTTCACGATCTTGAATTACTCTTAATAATTTTGCCTGTAAGGCTAATGGTAATTCACCTATTTCATCTAAAAAAAGAATTCCTCCATCGGCAGAAACGAATTTCCCAATTTTGTCATGTATAGCACCAGTAAATGTACCTTTTCGATATCCAAATAACTCACTTTCTAATAAATTTTCAGGAATTGCTGCACAATTTACTACTTCAAATGGTCCTTCTTTCCTGTTACCCATTTCATGTATTGTTCTTGCAACCAGTTCTTTTCCTGTTCCACTTTCCCCTGTAATTAATATATTTGAGTCGATGTCTTTAACTTTTTCTATCAGCTGATAGATACGATCCATTTTCTTACTTTTCCCAATCATACGTCCATATCCACTTTTTTCATTCAATGATTCATGAAGACGATGGACTTCTTTCTTTAGACTGTCAAATTCAAATGCTTTTTGTAATAAAAGAAATAGTTGTTCCATATTTATGGGTTTAGTTATGTAATAATAGGCACCTTCCTTGATTGCTTCTACGGATGATTCGATCGAACTATATGCCGTCATTATAATGACATTTATTCCTTCATTAATTTTTTTAATTTCTTTTAAAATCTTTATCCCATCATCATTTTTCAATCGCAAATCCAATAATACAAGATCAATTATTTGCTCTTTAATAATTGATAAACCTTCATAGGGATTAATAGTTGTGATTACCTTATAATAATCTTCTAATGCAAATTGTAATGAACGACAAATTGATTTTTCATCATCAATTACTAAGATTGTATACATTCTTTTCTCTCCCTTGTTTTGACCCGTGGAATCATAATTTGAATATTAGTACCTTTTCCAACATGACTTTCTATTTCAATATCACCATCATTTTCTTTTATTGATTTTAATGAGATTGTCATTCCAAGACCTACTCCATTTGGTTTTGTTGTGAAAAAAGGATCAAAACATTTTTCTAAATCTTTTTTCGACATCCCACAACCAGTATCTTCAATTTGAATAATTGTAATTTGTCCAATTGAAAAAGAAGATATTTTCAAATTTTTAGAATTACTATTTTTCATTGAATCGATAGCATTTAAAATCATGTTCACTAAGACTTGTTTTAATTGCTGCTTATCTGCATAAATAGTTAAGTTATCGTCAATTGACATTGTAAAATTAACCTTTTCTTTTTTAAAAGTAGGTTTAAATAAAATCAATATTGAGTCAAGCCATTCTTTTACATAAAATAACTCTTTTTTTGGAGTTTTTGGTCTAGAATAATCTAATAAGTCTTCTATAATCTGATTTAGACGATTTATCTCTCTTGGGACATGCTCTCTAATAGCCTCACGAAATGAAGGATTATTGTACTTGATTGGTAATAATTCAATAAAGGTTTTAATAGAGGTAAGGGGGTTTCTTATTTCATGAGCAATACCTGCACTCAATATTCCTAAAGCTCTCATTTTCTCTTGAATAATCAATTTTTCATGCAACTTCTTTTCTTCTGTTCGATTTTGAAAAATAAGTAATAAACCTATTTTTTCATTATTCACATTAAGTAGTGGACGTAATTGGAAAACCATAAAATAAGGCTTTGTATTTTGATTGAATTCAATTTCCCCAGATATCATTTCTTCACATTCTTTTGTATAGATATCAAAAACTTTTTTTATAATTGGATGATTCCCCCATCCTCTGTTTGTAAACAGAACTTTTTTTGCTTCTTTATTCATTGATGTTATATTCCAATTCATATCAAAAGTTACAATTCCAGTGGGGACAGTGTTTAAAATTTGCTCTTTAAACGCTCCTTGATTAGCAATTTCTTTTTTACTTAATTCTAACCGCAAATTAGCTTCTTTTAACTCTCTGGTTTGCTTCATTACTTCTTGTTTTAGTCTGTTATTCCATACTAATCCAATGAATAAAACAATCCCGACTATCATAAGAATTCCAATTAATAGGTAAACAATAGACTTCATTTGTTGAATCATTTTTGAGTTTTTTTCATTAAACCATTTATTATATACATTATTATAAGTACCGTTAGCTCTAATTGTTAAAAGACCATTGTTAATCTTTTTAATAAGATCTATATTTCCATCTTTAACAGCAACAGCATAATCTGCAGGCTGAATTGGATCATTAATAATTTTATATTCTTTTTCTTTTCCTTTCTTCTCTAAATAATACTGAGCCGTCCAACGATTTCCAAGAAAGGCATCTGCTCTTTCCATAAATAGTAAATCTAATGCATTGGTTTGACTACTAGCTATATTCATATGTACTTTTCTTACATCAAGCAATATATCAAAAGCAACATGATTTTTCTGAATAGCTACTAATTTATATTTTAAATCTGATAAATACTGTATATCTTCGTTTTCTTTCGGGACCACAATAGATTCAGAAATTGTAAAGTAGTATTCAGAAAAATCAAACATTTCATCACGATCTGTATTGTATTTCATACCAATGATTGCATCAATTTCTCCTTTAATTAAAGCTTCTACCGCTTGATTTAGATCCATTGGAATATATTCAACTTTCATTCCTTCTGACTTTGCTATTTCCTTAAAAACATCAACACTGAAGCCTTCCAATTTATTTTTGTCATTTAAAAATGAAAATGGTGGAAGTGATTTATCACCAGCAACACGAATCATCTCTTCACTTGCATAAACTGATCTATCTACCATTAATATAAAAAAAATAGTTATAAAAAAATTACAGGTAAATCTCAAAAAAAACATAGTAAATTCCTTTCATTTTTTATTTATATTAAGATAGAAAAATGTTTTTTAAAAATATATAAATATTTTAATGTA
>Ga0180434_10000898_pt1 | contig 43544 bp, 33 predicted proteins | sample SS_ome_7_FD_132453 | JGI IMG/M metagenome (GOLD analysis project Ga0180434, IMG submission 132453) | Hypersaline lake sediment archaeal communities from the Salton Sea, California, USA - SS_1_D_2 metaG | ecosystem: Environmental > Aquatic > Non-marine Saline and Alkaline > Hypersaline >... | reverse complement strand
GTTACGCAGGCGCTGAGAAAAACGAAGAAGAATGGCGTTAAAAATCTTTAGCGGGCACAAGCCATTCCTGAATTTCATCTCGGCTTGCCTCAATGGGTGAAAAATGGCGATTAAAATAAAAAACATGAACAGAAAAAATGTTCAAGTCATTATTCTAAAAAAAATATTGTATATCGCTGAAAATAAATTAATAATGAATGCATCGCCATTTTTTTATGAATAGGTCAGGTTAATAACAATAATTTAAGGAGAGATAAATGGAAACCCCGGATATTTTAGAAAGAGGAAACTGGGGCTCTAAAATAGCCTTTATTTTTGCCGCCTCTGGTTCCGCTATTGGTCTGGGAAGCATTTGGCGCTTCCCTATTATGGTGGGATTAAACGGCGGAGCTATATTTGTTTTTTGCTATATCCTGTCTGTCTTTTTTATTGGCTTTACAGTAATGCTGGCTGAGTTGACCATAGGCCGTCATTCCCAAAAAAATCTAGTGGGAGCCATGAAATTCATAAAACCTGGAACTCCTTGGAAAGGAGTGGGTTTCATGGGGATCATCACTGGAATCTGTATCCTCTCTTATTACTCAGTGGTAGCCGGATGGGCTGCAGGCTATCTTTATAAGACCATCAAAGGAGCTTTCATGGGAGAATTCACCTGGGAAGCGTCAGATGCTGTGTTTAAGAAATTTGCTGCGGACCCTATGGCTGTGCTGATTTTTCTATTTCTGATCTTGGTTATTACTACATTTGTTATATCTAAGGGAGTGAAAATCGGTATTGAAAGGTGGTCAAAAATCCTCATGCCTGTGCTTTTTATCTTGATCATAATTTTGTCCCTAAGAGCAGTCACTCTTCCTGGTTCCGGAACTGGATTATCTTTTTATTTGAAACCTGATTTTTCTGGATTCAACCTCAATGTGCTTTTTTTCGCTGTGGGACAGGCTTTTTTCTCGTTAAGTCTGGGGATGGGGACTATGACTGTATACGGAAGTTACATAACCAAAAAAGACAATCTGATTTCTTCGGCAGGATGGGTCTGTTTTTCCACCACATTGGTGGCGCTTCTTGCTGGAATCATCATCTTTCCCACTCTTTTTCATTCCCTGCAGTTGACTCCAGAGCAGTTCAAACAGGATTTTGAAGTGAGCACTGGGCTTATGTTTCAAGCCTTTCCTGTGATCATATCAAAAATGCCCGGAGGTTATATCTTTGGGATCATGTTTTTCTCTCTTCTCCTCATCGCTGCTCTCACTTCAACCATCTCTATGCTGGAAGTGCCCACTTCTTATCTTGTGGATGAGAAAAAATGGAAAAGAAAAAACGCCGCCATACTCATTGGAATCATAGCCTTTGTGCTGGGAATCCCCTCGGCTCTTTCCAACGGGGGAGTTAAGTTTCTGACGAAACTGAACTTCATGACCATCATGGACTTGATATTCGGCAATATCACGCTAGCCTTAGGTGGGGTGCTGATAAGTCTTTTTCTAGCTTATTCCTGGAAAGTCAGGAACTCTCTCAACGAAATCAGCATTGGAAGCAAAAGGTTTAAGTTAAAATCACTGTGGACTTTCAATATCAAATACTTGGCTCCTGTAGTGGTGACTCTTATTCTTATTTTTATCATTATCAAGAATATTATATGATAATGAAAAATTGATACGAACAATTCTGAACACAGGAGGTTGATGCTTGGCTAATACACAACAGCGGAAATTGAATCCACTTATATTTTCCCTAAAGCTCATGGTGAGTCTGACTATACTGGTGCTGATTCTCATATTCAAAACATCTCTTAAAGATGTTTTCAATGTATTGAAAAATGTAGACATTTTTTGGTTAGTTGTTTCTTTTTCCCTTCACGGTTTAGGCCTTCTCATCAGCGCAGTCAGATGGCAGATACTTGTGAAAGCTCAAGGAGATGCCGTCCCTCTTGCTTTTCTGGTTAAGTCCTATCTGGTGGGCAATTTTTTCAACACCATCCTTCCTTCCCGGATTGGAGGTGATGTGGTCCGGATTTGGGATGGTTCCAAATATTCAAAAACCCTGTTAAAGTCATCCGCCATTATTCTTGTGGAACGACTCACAGGCATAATTGTCCTCCTTTTATTTGCCTTTGGTTCAGCTCTTTTTCGCTTAGACATGGCACAAAAAGTTCCGGTCATCTGGGTTTCTTTGATCATTGGATTCTTGGGACTAGCGGCCATTCTTTTGTTCTTTACTACGTTTATTGAAAAAATAATCAACAAAATCCCTTCCAAAGACTTTTTAAAAAAAATCATTCAAAAAATAATTGAATTCCGCAGCACCATTATTTTTTATAAAACCAAAAAAACCGCTTTGTTTAGAGCTTTTGTATGGGCCTTTCTGCTTCAAACTAATGTGATTCTTCACTTTTTTCTTATCGGAAAAGCCCTTCATCTCAACATAAAATTCATTGACTACCTTGTTTTTATCCCTATAGTGATGATCATTCAGTTGATCCCTATTACCATCAACGGACTTGGACTGAGAGAAGGTGCGTACATTGAAATCTTTGAATTCTACGGTATCGCTCCTGAATCAGCTTTTTCCTTCGCTCTTATAGATGTGGCCTTTATGCTCATTATTGGGGTTATTGGTGCTATAATATATGTAACCAGAAAATAAGATAATGAACCATGCCCATCCAATCTTTTGCCTGTTAATAAAATCAGATGAGAGCATTTAAGAAAAATATTGTATTTTTATTTATTTTTTCCATTTTGCTTTTTATGTCATCTAAATACCAGTCTAACGCCCAACAAGTATCTGAATATGAAAAACGTCTTGCAGAAATCACCAAACAAATAAAAACTATAAAAAGCAAAATTAAAGAAGAGGAAAGGAAAAAATCATCCATCCTTTCCCAGCTGAGCCAAATTGAATTCCAAAAACAATTGCTTAAGAAGGAAATCATGCTGAACCAAACTAAGCTTAGAAAAGCCAACAAAGAACTTGGGGTATTGGAAAACAAGATTCCTTCTATCCGAGCTGAGCTCGAAGCAGAAAAAAAAGCCATCATAAAAATTATGGTGACTTTATACAAACACGGGAAATTCGATTACTTTAAACTTATGCTCAGAGTCAAAAGCGCTGCAAGATTTTTAACTGAAAACAAATATCTTACCATCCTGGCAAAACATCAACAGAAAATCATAACCGATTATTTTGAAACCTTAGATCAATTAAACCAATCCATTTCTAAAGCTGAACAAAAGAAAAACAAAATAAATTCCTTAGTTCATAGTTCAAAACAGAAAAGGCAAGAACTCATTGCTCAGGAAAAGAAAAATAAAAGTCTGATAAACAAAATCAATAACAACAGGGAATCCTATCAAAAAACCATTAATGAACTTCAGGAAAGAGCAGAACAGTTGAAAAACCTTATGGAGAAACTTCTCAAAAATCCTAGCTCCATTCCTGTTATCCTTATCCCTATGTATGAAGAAAAAGGGAATATACCTTGGCCTATCTCAGGAAAAGTCATTTCATCATTTGGGCTTAAAAGGCATCCTAAATTCAACACCATTACAAAAAACAACGGAATAGAAATATCCCCCAAAAACAACTCTGTGGTAAGAAGTATTCATCCTGGTAGGGTTGTATATACAGACTATTTTCAGGGATACGGGAATCTTATCATCATCGATCATGGAATGTCATATTACTCCCTCTATGGCCACTGCTCTGACTTTTTGGTAAAAAAAGGTGATGCAGTGAATTCTGGTCAACCCATTGCCATGGTGGGGGAAACCGGTTTTCTCTCTGGAACAAGCCTCTATTTTGAAATTCGCTACAAGACAAAGCCTCTTAACCCCTTGAAATGGTTGAAATAAAGATGTTAGAATGAGTTGCTGAATAGGATATTATCAAATGACTTTAAAAAGAAGAAGGATTTTCCTATTTACCTTGCTGGGTGCAGCAAGCCTATTCTTTTTACTAGAAGGAAATTTATTAAAAAATCCCCGCACATTACTGGAATCTGAGGACAGTTTCGTCATATTAGCTCGAGCGGTCAACATAATCAAAAGCGAGTATATTGAAGAGCCTGCCCCCAGGAGAACCATGGAAGGGGCTTTTAAAGGTCTGATCAATTCTCTTGATATTTGTTCTGGATATCTAGACAAGAATAATACAGAAAAATACAAACGTCTCTATGGAAAATCAGCTTATGAAACAGGACTCATCCTTTACAAAACCCGTGATTCTTTTCCTGTAATCATAGGCATCAAGGAAAATTCACCAGCTAAAAAACATGGACTCGAACTAGGAGAAACCATTGGGGCTATCAACGGAAACTCCACTTTAGAAATGAGCATGACAGAGCTGAACCTTGCCCAAAAAAGCGACAAGCCTGGTCCTCTTTTGATTAAAGTTTTAAAAAGAAACAAAGATGAAGAGGTCAACATTAAGAGAGAGACCATCTACAAATCTTTCTACACCTTTGAACCTGATAGAGGCCCCGGAGGATTGATTCAAATACATGCCTTTTTTTCTCCTCTGACTGAAGAGATCAAAAAGAAGGTAGTTTCACAAATTTCAAATGAAAAAAATCCTTTGATTATTGACCTCAGATACTGTCATGAGGGAACCTTACAAGAAGCCAGGGAATTTATAAACCTTTTTATGCAAAAAAAGAACATCGGTTATATAAAAACAAAAGAAAATAAAAAAGAACCTGTACAATGTTTGAACCAAGCCTTAATTCCTAAAATCCCTCTAATCATATGGACAAATCAATCTACCATAGGAGCTTCTGAGTCAGTAGCAAGTATTTTAAAAAAATATAAAGATGCAAAAATAATAGGCTCAAAAACTCCAGGTCTCATGTCAGTTAAAACACTCATCACTCTAAAAGACCAAAGCAGCATAGTACTCACTACAGGCATATTTCATCCTTATTCAAAAGCAGACTCATGGCATCAAGGAATTAATCCTGATATTGCCCTGAAAGAGAAGGACTCAAACTCCTATCTGAAAGCAACCCTTAACTCGCTTTCAGAAATATAAAGCTTGATTATCTTGACAAACAACGTGCCAACGTTTTTTTGAATCAAACAAGTTGATGAGAGATATTAATAAGATCCAATCCTTATATTGGGTATTCACTTTTTTAGCTGTTATTTCCTTCCTGGGACTTGATTACATCACATGGAAAAAAGGAGAAGAATCCTATGTCTTTTCTATTTTCCCAAAACAAGAAAAAATCCTTCCTAACAAAAAAAGCCTTATCCGCACAGTTGAACAACAGCTTTTCTCAAGAAAAATCCCCCAAGAAAACATAAACAAATATTCAGATAAAGAGGGAATATGTCATATTATGGTACGACTTACTCCAAAAAAATACAGATCTCTTGAAAAAGGTCTTGATGAAAACTTCCTTAATATCAATGCTTCTATCCTAAAAAAGAGAGAAAAACATAAAGACGAAATAGAGCATTTCCTATGGGAGGTGGATAAAAAAGGAGAAATCCCGTTATCTCTTCTTTTTTCTATTGAACCAGAAAAAAAAATAACAGAGTCTGACCAAGTATATGCCCCCAAATACAATGCTGCTCTTATTATTGATGATATGGGAAACTCCATAGATAATATAAAAGATATCTGTTCGTTAAAAAAAGACCTCACCATTGCAGTTCTCCCTTTTAGTCCCTTTGCTAAGGAAACCGCACGAATCGCCCACCAAAACGGACTTGAGGTCATTCTCCACCTTCCCCTTGAATCCATGAATAATGTTTATGACAATGAAAATACATTAGGGATTATCAATTCCAGGATGGATCAGAAAGAAATCACAAATATCTTATACGCCAACCTAAAACAAGTCCCTTTTATATCTGGAGTCAACACTCATATGGGTTCTAAAATCACTAAAGATAAAAAGATTATGGGGATAATTTTGGATAAATTAAGAAAGCAAAATCTGTATTTTATAGACAGCCGCACCACTGCCCAATCAGTCGCTTATAATATTGCTCAAAAAATGAACATTCCCTCTGCTTACAGGCATGTATTTCTTGATAGTAAGACCGAGCAGGGATATATAAAAAGCCAACTCATCAAGCTTTTTGAAACAGCTGAAAAGAACGGGAGCGCTGTTGGCATCTGCCATCCTTTTCCAGAGACCATACAAGTCTTAAAAGAAAATATACATCGAGCAGAAAAGTTCAATGTAAATCTTCTTTTTGCTTCCAAAATAGTAAATTAAATAATTGACCTGGATTATTCACGAGTCGAGGTTGCTGCAGATGCGGTAAAATCGGCTCGCCGCAATAGTAAAAAACAGCGATTATAAAAAATAATAAAAAGATAAAAATTCAATTATTGTTTCTGAAAGAATCTTGCATATTGAATAAAAGAAAAAGATAATAAGAACATTGCCACTTTTTTATGAACTACTCAGGTTGATTATGTATTTGCCAAAACATATGACTTCATCTATATTTTATAATAAGGAGGTTCAAATGAAAAAAAAGAGTTTTCTAGTCTCATTCATACCTTTATCTTTTCTGTTAATACTCATAATTACTTTAGGAAATGGCTGTACAAAATCGGTCTCTCCCGAGGAATTAAAATCTTCGATTGAACTTAAAAATATAGAAACACGATGGGAAAAGAAATATTACCAACCATGGCCGCCTAAACTAATTCTTGTTCCGGCTATCAGTTTTAAGGTCCACAACATAGGTGAGGAACCGCTCTCTTACGTATATTTCAATGGAATATTCCGTTTTATCGGAGAAAAAGAAAACTTAGGAGATAATTTCATAGCCGGCATTCACGGAGACCCTCTTATGCCAGGAGAAACAAGTGAAAAAATAACCCTGCAAAGCAATTTCGGCGTTGAGGGTGACAATGTGACTCATTTCAAAAACAATCCTGAATGGAAGACTGCTGAAGTTAGGATATTTGCTAAATCAAAAGGTTCCCGATATATCCTGTTAGGTGAATACACCATATCAAAGACAATCAATTTTGAAGAACCTGAACCAGTTGGAATGGAAGATGAGGAAAAAAAGAAAGAGAAAAAATAAACATAAATTACAGGGAACTGAGATATGGAGAAAAAAGCAAATAAAATTAGTAGAAGAAAATTTCTAAAAAATGCCTCTCTAGCCACAGCAGGATTGGCAGCTTCCCCCTGTATTGTCCCTTCTTCTGTGTTGGGATTAGGCAAAAGTACTCCTCCCAGTGATAAAATCGTCATGGCTGGTATAGGATTTGGGATGATGGGCATCCCTAACATGGAAAATTTTTTGAGTAAAGATGAAGTGAAGTGGGTAGCTGTTTGCGATATTGACCAAAAACATCTTTTTCAAGCTAGGGATATGGTCAGTGTAAAATACGGGAATAAAGACTGCGCCACATATCGTGATTTTAGAGAGCTCTGTCTGAGGGATGATATTGATGCTGTTTGTCTGTCTTTGCCGGACCATTGGCACTCCATAATCGCCATACAATGCGCTCGAGCTGGATTCGATATATATGGAGAAAAACCTTTCACTCATAGTCTCATTGAAGGCCGAGCTTTGTGCGATGCGGTCAGACGCTATGGATGTATCTGGCAGACCGGAAGCTGGCAGAGGTCTGTTGAAAACTTCCGGAAAGCTGCAGAACTTGTCCGCAACCGACGCATAGGAAAAATAAAAAAAATCGAGGTAGGGCTTCCTCAGGGACATCATGACTTCGCAGGAACAAAAGGACACGAAGAAATGGGGCCTCCCCCAAATACTCTGGACTATGATTTCTGGCTTGGACCTGCCCCTTATGCTCCTTACTGTCCTGCACGGGTCCATAGAAACTGGAGATGGAATATGGATTACGGAGGCGGACAACTTATGGACTGGGTAGGTCATCATGTAGACATCGCTCACTGGGGAATGGGATACGACTCCACAGGTCCTGTGGAAATTAAAGGAACTGCAGAGTATGAACGTGCTGGTGTTTGGAACAGCCCTACTCGATACTACCTTGAATTGAAATATTCTGACAGCACTCCCTTGATAGCAGCAGGGGGGTACCCCGAGATTCGAGGCGGAACAAAATGGATTGGCGAATATGGATGGGTATGGTGCAACCGCGGAGGCTTTGAAACCAGTCCTTCCTCTCTTGTAAATGAATTCATTGGACCAAACGAAATAAAATTATACAAAAGCGAAGACCACTATCAGAATTTCCTGGACTGTGTAAAAACCAGAAAGACTACCATTACTCCCGCAGAAACAGCTCACAGATCTGCAAGTGTGGGACACTTGGGTGTCATAGCCATAGAAACAGGACGCAAGATCAAATTCAATCCGGAAACAGAAATTATCAAGGACGACCCAGAAGCTGAACGTTTATTAAGCCGTTCATACCGTAAACCCTGGGAGCTTCCAGAATAGATGGGATCAGAAATCCAAGGGGTATGATATGAAGACCAAAAAAACAACCATCATTTATTTGATTATTTCATGCTTCATGATAATGGGAGTTTCAGAATTTTTACTTTATTCATTACCCAAAAAAGAACTTCCAGAAATCTTATGCCAACTCAAAACATATGAACAAGGAAAAAATGACAATCTTATTCTTGAATTAAATGCATTTATCCGGTCCCACAGAACTTCAAGAGAAGAAACCCTTGAAATTGAACAACAACTGATCTCCTTCCTTAAAACAGATGCCACCACTTCCGCAAAAATGGAAGTCTGCCGGCATTTGAGGATAATCGGAAGCAAAGAATCAGTTTCTGTGCTCGAAAACATGCTTTTAAAAAAGGAAACAACTGACATGGCCAGATATGCCTTAGAGAAAATACCAGGCCCTGAATCAAGGGATGCTCTGTTAAAAACCTTGAATAAAACCAGTGGGCTCATAAAAGCAGGAATTGTCTCTTCTATTGGACACAGAAAAATACCTGAAGCTGTTCCCCGCCTTAAAAAATTACTTCATGAAAATTCCGACTCATCCCTATCCTTTGCCGCAGCAGCTGCTCTTGGGCATATAAAAAACTCCGAGGCCTATAAAATTCTTTTGGAGGCATTCTCAAAAACCTCAGGAGAGTTAAAAATACAGATCTCTGGATCACTGTTAAAGTGCGCTGAGGAATATCTATCAAAAGGAAATAAGGGTAAAGCCCAAAATATATACCATCAGATTCTAAGTGCTGACCTACCGCCTTCTTTGCATCACAGTGCTATCAGAGGAAAAATAAGGGCATCCCACAAAAAAGCTCCACAGCTTATTGTTGAAGCCTTAAAAAACAATAAAAATATCCATTCCCCTTACATTGAAATGATTCCAAAATATTTTGATGGTTCTCATATAGAAATAATCACTGATCTGCTTCCCTCTCTGCCCACTCCTGCAAAAATCCAGCTGATTACAGTATTCTCTCTTTACCCAGAACAAAAGGTTCTTCAAGCCGTGCTTCGCTCAGCAGAAAGTTCCTCCCAAGAAGCAAGAATCGCTTCTCTTAAAACCCTAAAACAAATCGGCGACCCTTCCACAGTGGGCTTTCTTGCTCAGTATGCAGCTTCTACAAAAGGAAAAGAACAGCAAGAAGCCCGTTCAAGTCTTTGGGGGCTTCAGGGAAAAGATATCAATAAGACTATCATCTCAAACCTTGAAGCTGAAAAAATGCCAGAAATTCAACGTGAATACATCGGAGCTGTTGAAGAAAGAAGGATATATTCAGGAAAAAATATTATTTTTAAAAAATTAAATTCGGATAACCCAAAAATACGAATTCAGTCCATTAGGACTTTAAAAACAATAACATCTCCAGAAGACATGCCCAAACTCATTGATTTCCTTTTGAGTGCGGAAAACTCTCGGGATAGGAAAGAGATGATCAACACCATTGCCTTCACTGCTCTTAAAATAAAAAATCCCTTGGTCAGGGGAGAGATAGTAGAAAAAACTCTTGCTGATGTCCATGACCCTATCAGCCGATCTTCTCTATATCTTATCCTTGGAAGGATAGGTGATGACAGCACTCTTTCCTTATTGAGGAAGGGAATACGTGAACCCAATGAGATGATTCAGGATTCAGTGGTTAGGGCCTTTGCCAACTGGCCTACTCCCACAGCTGCTGATGACGTCCATCATATCGCCAAAACATCTGATAAACCTGAACACCAGATTCTGTGCACAAGGGCTTATATAAGAATGGTCGAGATGGAGCCCTTTCGCAGGCCCGAAGCCGCTGTCCGTTCACTGGAAACTGCTTTGAATCTTTCACCAGGAGTTAGCGAAAAAATCATGATTTTGGGAGTGCTCCCAAAATTCCCTTGTAAACGTGCCGCATACCTAGCTTATCGTCTTATGGAAAATAAAGACATTGAACAAGAAGCTCAAAACGCGTTCAACCTTATAACGGAAAAAATAAAAAAAGAAAAGGAAGACAAAGCCTAACCTTTTGAAAAATGGTGGGATATACATTAAACTATTATTCTCTCGAATAAGTCTTTTCGATCAAAAATAGGAGGTCAAACCATGGCCAAGGAAAAAAATCAGGGGAAAAACCCAAAAAAGCTAACCTATGGTATGGTAGGAGGTGGACAAGGCGCCTTTATTGGAGAAGTCCATCGAAAAGCCATAGCTATGGATGGAAAAGCCGAAATTGTGGCGGGGTGTTTCTCCCGGGATTTCGAAAACACCAAAACCACAGGAGAAACTCTTGATTTGGACAGCAGCCGATTGTATCCCAATTATAAAGAAATGTTTGAAAACGAGAGCCAAAAAAAAGAAGGCATGGACTTTGTGGTCATCGTCACACCCAACAACACTCACTTTCCCATTGCAAAATCTGCCATGGAAAACGGATTTCATGTTGTATGTGATAAACCACTTACAATAAGTAGCCAGGAGTCAGAGCATTTATCACGAATGTCTGATGAAAAAAATCTATTATTTTGCGTAACATACACCTATACCGGATACCCCATGGTCAAACACATGAAAAAAATGATCGCTCAAAAAGAACTGGGAACTATCCGTTTTATTAATGCGGAATATCCTCAAGAGTGGCTGGCCACTCCCTTAGAAAAGACCAAACAAAAACAATCCCTCTGGAGAACTGATCCCAAACTATCAGGTCCCTCTAATTGTGTGGGAGATATTGGAAGCCATATTGAAAACATGATCTCCTATCTAACAGGACTAAAAATCACTTCTCTCTGTGCCCGACTGGATTCATTTGTCAAAGGAAGGATTCTGGATGACAATGCATCCATTTTGCTGGAATATGAAAATGGAGCTAAAGGACTTTATTGGAGCAGCCAAATCGCGGTAGGACATGATAACGGACTCAGAATCAGGATATATGGAAGCAAAGGATCATTAGAATGGTTCCAAGAAGATCCCAATCACTGCCGGGTCTCTTATCTTGATAAACCCACAGAGATTTTGTCCAGGGGAAGAGACAAAATGTACCCCCAAGCACAAAAAGTATCGCGCATTCCATCTGGGCATCCAGAAGGCTATTTCGAAGCATTTGCGAATATTTACAGCATCTTTATTTCCGCTTTAAGTAAAAGAATGGAGGGAAAATCCGTCCCAAAAGAATATTCAGATTATCCAGGAGTCAATGAAGGTCTCCAAGGAGTAAGGTTTATTGAAAAATGTGTAGAAAGTTCTCAAAAAGGTGCTGTATGGGTTGATTATTAAAATGCCATTAAAAGGAGGATAAATTGGCAAAACCAATCACATTATTTACCGGACAATGGGCAGATATGCCCTTTGAAGATATCTGCAAAAAAGCAGAATTATGGGGATATGATGGTCTAGAAATCGCATGTTGGGGCGATCATATGGAAGTGGATCAAGCTGATCAAGATGTTGACTATATAAAAAAGAAAAAACAGATTCTGGAAAAACATGGGCTCAAATGCTGGGCTCTGGGAGCCCATTTGGCAGGCCAGTGTGTGGGTGACCTTTATGATAAACGCCTGGATGGATTCGCTCCAGATAAAGTGAAGGGAGATCCCAAAAAAATAAGGGAGTGGGCCATCGAACAAATGAAAACCACAGCCCAGGTAGCTCAAAAAATGGGATGTTATGTGGTGAATGGATTTATGGGATCACCTATTTGGAAATTTTGGTATTCATTTCCTCAAACCACTGAAGAAATGATTGAAAAGGGATTTGAAAAAATAAAAGAACTCTGGTCTCCTATTTTAGATGAGTTCGATCGTCATAAAGTCAAATTCGCTTTGGAAGTCCATCCCACTGAAATCGCCTTTGACTTTTATACCACCAAAAAGCTTTTTGAAATTTTTGAGGACAGGCCCACCCTAGGATTGAATTTTGATCCCAGTCATCTCGTATGGCAGGGGATGGATCCTCAGATCTTCATTCGCGAATTCTCTGGACGAATATATCATGTGCATATGAAAGATGTCGCGGTGACGCTTGATGGAAAATCCGGAATACTTGGCTCCCATCTTCCGTTTGGAGACCTTAGGCGAGGATGGAATTTCAGGTCACTGGGACATGGAGACGTTAACTTTGAAGAAATAATCCGAGAATTAAATGACATGGGCTATAAAGGTCCTTTGTCTGTGGAATGGGAAGACAATGGTATGGACCGAGAATTTGGAGCACAGGAATCTGTTGAATTTGTAAAATCCATAGATTTTTCTCCTTCCAAAGTGGATTTTGACAAAGACATGAAAACAGAGTAAAGAACACAATAACAAATGACTAGCCTAAACTAGATACAAGGACTGGAAATATGTCTGAAAAAAACAAATCAAAAAAGCCTGATTCTTTGTCTAGAAGAGACTTCTTGAAATCAACAGCTTGGGCAGGTATTGGAACCGCCCTCTCTTCAAAAATCACTAAAGGAAATCCATTAACCCCAAAAAAGCCTTACCAAGAAAACTCTGATAAAGTCAATATTGCGGTCATCGGAACCGGAACTCAAGGTCGGGTCCTGATCGAATCATGCCTTCGTATTCCTGGTATTCATTTTCAGGCTATTTGTGACATCTGGGAATACAGCCAAAGGTATGCCAGTCGTTATCTGCAGAAATACGGATACAAAGTCAATGTTTATGAAGATTACAGAGAACTTTTAGAAAAAGAAAAGAATCTCGATGCCGTCATCATAGCCACTCCCGACTGGGTACATGCGGAACATGCCAATGCCTGTATGGAATACGGACATCATGTTTACTGTGAAAAAGAGATGTCTAATTCCCTGGAAGAAGCTAGGAGCATGGTAAAAACATCCAAGAGAACAGGAAAGCTCCTCCAAATTGGCCATCAGCGCCGGAGCAATCCCAGGTATATTCATGCCATTGACCGGTTGATACATGAAAAAAAACTACTGGGTCGAGTATCTAAAGCTTACGCTCAATGGAACAGAGCTAAAAGTGATATGCTGGGCTGGCCTGAAAAATACATCATCCCTCCAGTAAAACTTGAAAAATACGGATATGGTTCCATGACTGAATTTAGGAATTGGAGGTGGTTTAAAAAATACAGTGGAGGTCCTATGGTCGACCTGGGTTCCCACCAAATAGACCTATTTTCATGGGTATTTGGTTGCCACCCTTCTTCAATCATTTCCTGTGGAGGAATAGATTATTATGAAAATAGAGAATGGTACGATAATGTTATGGCCATATATGAATTTCAATCAACCCAGGGAACAAGCAGAGCTCTGTATCAAGTTCAGACCACAACAAAGTATGGAGGTTTTTACGAAGCTTTCATGGGAGATAACGGCACCATAGAACTTTCAGAAGTTCCCCAAATGGGAAACTGGGCTATGAGAGAAGCTCATGCTCCTGAATGGGACTCTTTAGTAAAAGAGGGCCTCTTGGAATCAGAAACTCCTCCTGTCCAGAAAGTAGACACAAAAAATATTTTTCTTGATGTCAGAGTCACCCAGGAAGCTGGCCGGTGGCAGCTTCCTATTGAACTTGCCAAACCTCCTCACCAACCTCACCTTGAAAATTTTTTTAGCGCTATAAGAAACGGAGCTTCCCTAAGCTGTCCCGGAGAAGTGGGATTTGGAACCGCAGTCGCTGTTCTAACTGCAAATAAAGCTGTTGAATCTCCAAGACAAATCAAATTTCATAAAGAACAGTTCAAAGCATGAAAAATAATCTGATACCTATAATCCTTTTATTCATTTTTTTTCTCCTTTGTCCGGACGCCTTTACTCAACAAGAAGAAAAGACAAAATGGGATGGAAATCGAACTGTTCCCGTACACAATATTTGGCTTAAAGACGAATTCGATCAAAAAATAATACCTACAGAGTCTTATCCTCTCCCCTTTTCCTCCCGATATACATGCGAACCCTGCCATGATTACAGTCAGATCCAAAAGGGGCTCCACTTCAATCCATTTTCTTCAAACCAGGATAATAGAGCCGGGGAACCGTGGATATGGGTTGACGTGGTTACTGGAACAGTAGTTCCTCTCTCTTACCGGGATTGGCACGGAGTTTTTCATCCTGAAGAACTGGGCTTGACCTATTGGGAATTCACTCTTCTCTTCGGAAGGCATATGTTAGGAGGAGAAATCTCAGAACCGAAAATAGAAGAAAGAAATCCGAAATCGCGGTGGAATGTATCCGGAATACTTGAAATCAACTGCCTGGCTTGTCACAACAACTCCAGAAAACAGAGCCACAGCAAATGGGCTTTTCAAATTCTTCGTCAAAATTTTCGTTGGGCCGCCACAGCTTCTTCTGGAATCGGAGAAGTAGGAGGAATGGCTTCAAGGCTTCCGGCCACCTGGGATATATACGACGGACCCAATCCTGATGACACCAAATATGCAGTGGTTCCTTATGTTCAATACGACAAGAGCCAGTTCAACCGCAAGCACGAAGTATTTCTTGATATCAATCACCAACCCAATGACGAACGATGTCTGGTCTGTCATTCTGTATCCCCTGTCTCACAAAAGCAATTTCTTGCAGAAAGTGACCTGCATACATCAGCAGGCCTCAAATGCGTGGATTGCCATAGAAACGACATAACCCACACCATGATAATAGGTTATGAGGGAGAATCAGAATATGTTAAAATGCCTTCTGCCTCTGATTTCACATGTCGTGGATGTCATCTAAGAGAAAGGGAATCAAAGCAAAAAAAAATGGCTGTGGGCCGGTTAGGAGCCCCCTATCCTACTCATAAAAACATCCCCCCCGTTCATATTGACAAGCTTTCTTGTACCGCATGCCACTCAGGATCTCTTCCTAAAGACAACTTAACACAAGTAAAGGCTTCTCGGGCTAACCGCCTTGGAATCTATGGAATAGCTCAGTGGGATTTGGATTATCCTGTCATTCAAGAACCTGTATTTAAAAGGGATCCCAATGGAAAGCTGACTCCAAACCGCATTATCTGGCCTTCTTTCTGGGGATATTTACAAGAAAATAAGGTTCATCTTTTAAAGCCGCTCAAAGTTCAAGAGGCTGCCCAACAGTTACTCAAGCCAGACTTAGAGGCCACTAAAATCCTATCTGCCTTATCTGCCATACCAAACCTTGAAGGTTCTCCTGTTCTCATATCAACCGGAAGAATTTATGAATTAAATCCCGATGGAGGATTGGATGCTTCTGATTATTCCGGAGAGACTCCAGAGACAAAAACATACTGGGCAGTGAAGAAAAATAATTCCATTACACCATTAATCCCTGAATTTGATCCTGATACTGAACCTTTGGACAGGGAAATTGAGTACCGGATCCAAGACACACTGGAAGCTCTAGAAGCAATAGAAAATCATCCCGGAAAAGCGGCTCTGGTTTATGGAAAAAATATGCATCAAATGTCACAGGGATATCTCGAAAAAAAAGAACGGACAGATGGAAAACAAGATCTTCCAAAATTATGCTGGCTCCAACAAGATAAGATAATTGAATTGATTTCTGGATTTAATCTGAATGCCATTATAGAAACAGTGGGGTATCCGGAACGGTTTACGGAAAAACAAGTCAAAAAAATTCTCCAATCCCTTTTTGAATTTGAAGACACTGAAACAGACAAAGACTTTTTTTTTATATCCAATGGAAGAATGTTTCGCCTCAACCACCAAGGAGAACTCGAAGCATTGAAACATCCTTCAGCAGAACCAGTTCTTTGGCCCTTGGCACATCAGGTAAGGCCTGTTCAGCAGTCGCTTGGAATAAACGGATGTTCAGACTGTCATTCTTTGAATTCCACGTTTTTCTTTGCCGAAATTCAAGGAACCGGTCCAATAAAGACATCCCATAGGGCCCAGCGCTCTGCCCATTATTTTATGGGACTTAATGGAATCTACCAAAAAATATTTGGGGTTTCCTTTTATGCCCGATCTGTTCTAAAAGTCATTCTTTTTGTCTCTGCTTTTATTATGGTCTCCATAGTCTTCATCATGGTAGCAAAACTTCTGGGATTCATCACTGGTTTGCTGGAAAAAAGGAGATAAGCGGATATGTTCTCTGTCATAAGCTCAATTCTCATTATAGTCTTGATCGCTGTCCTTCTCTATCACAGCTACAAAAAACAAAAAAGAGATTCTCCTTTTCCAGTCTGGTTTTTCCATGGATTCACTTCTGTTTTCAGAGCCAATCTAACAAAAGAATTAAAAAATAGTTATAAAAAAAACATCAACCCCTTTTTCTCAAAAACAGAGCAAATTATCTTGGGAAGCCTTTTTTTCTGCTTTTTCTATCTTTTTGTGAGCGGATTTTATTTCTCTTTATTCAGCACCCATAGAATGTTTGGCCTCCCTCTTATGCTCCATATGATCTTTGGATGCTTTTTTGCTCTGCTTCTGTGTGCTGTTCTAATCCTTTACGCTAATAAATTTAATTTTTTAGAACAGGAAACAGAGGAAAAACACAAACTCTTATGGAATGTGAAACGTGCTCTTTTCTGGATGTTTATTTTATCCGGCTTATCCCTGGTCGCCACTTCCTTTTTGATGATGATTCCCATATTTATCTATCAAACCCAACAGGTCTTTTTTGAAATCCACAGATACAGTGCTTTGGTATCTATTTTAACAGCCCCGGGATTTCTGTACACATCCCTTTTGAAAAATGAAAAAAAGCAAAAATGAGAAGGAGTCTATTCTTCGTTTTTCCCATCAGGCCATGGACACCTGCTTTGAAATCATTTTCGCTGATATTGATAAAAATTACGCCCGGCAAACATCACAAGCTGTTTTTGCAGAAATAGACAGATTGGAAAATTTACTCACCCGGTTTAATCCCTGCAGTGATATCGGACAGATCAACAATCTCAAACCCGGCCAATTCTGTACTATAGGGATAGAGGCCTTTGAATGTATTGAAAAAGCTCACCACATCCAGAATAAGACTGGAGGAGCTTTTTCTATTCATTATGCCTCTCAGTGGAAATCCAGCGAGAAGCTGAAAAAAGAGGGATTTCCTTTAAAGCTGGACAGCTCTTCAGGGCGATTTATGGCAATCCTTGAAAAAGGATGGCATTTAACAGAAAACAGAGTCCTCAAGCTCGACCTGGGAGGTATGGGCAAAGGTTTTGCTCTGGATAAAGCTGTAAAAATACTCAATGACTGGGGTATTCATAATGCTCTTGTTCATGGAGGAACCAGCACAGCTTTGGCCGTGGGAAATCCTCCAGGGCAAAAGGGTTGGTCTGTGGGAGTCGCAGGGGATTGGAACTGCTCAAATATCTCACAAAAAATATTCATAAAAAACCGAGCTGTTAGCAGCTCAGGAAAACAAGTTAAAGGGGAACATATTATAGACCCAAGAACAGGCCTTCCTGCCTCAGGACACCAAGCAGCATGGGTTTCCCATCCTTCAGCCACCACAGCTGATGCCTTATCCACTGCTTTTGCAGTGATGAGTACTTCAGAGGTGGAGGATTTCTGTAGAAAAGATAAAAAAGCATGGGCTGTCGTGGTACTGAAAAACGGGAGCTGTAAAATTTTTAACCAAAATATTATATAATTATAATATTGGTTTAATGATCAAACCAGAAGGAGTCTTATGATGAAAATAAGAAAGAATATCTTATGGACACCCGTACTCATTTTAACTGTATTTCTTTTAGGCACCAATGGATTATTCTGTCAAGAAAAAAAAGAGGAAGAAGAAGCATTAGAACTAGAGCTTCCCAAACCCATGTTCGTAGGAACCCCCAGAAACATCCGTACTCCCAACCTTGAGAAAATTACAGGGAAAATGCGGGGTCCGTTTTATGTTCCCAAAGGGACCCAACTTCTTTCCCTTAACAAACCTGTATCCAGCAGCGATATGATGCCCATTATCGGAGAATTAGAATATGTGACTGACGGAGAAAAATCAGGAGAAGCCGGTTATTATGTGGAACTTGGCCCAGGACTTCAGTATGTCCAGATTGACCTCGGGACCTCCTATCATATTCATGCCATCCTGATATGGCATTACCACAGTCAGGCCCGAGTTTATCGAGATGTAGTAGTTAAAGTGAGTGAAGACCCTGATTTCATATCTGATGTGAAAACAGTATTCAACAATGACCACGATAATTCCTCAGGATTAGGCATAGGAAGAGACAAAGAATACATCGAGACCAATGAAGGCAAGCTGATTGATACACGAGGTGTGAAGGCACGTTATGTGAGGATGTACAGCAGAGGAAACACCTCAAACGATATGAACCATTATGTGGAAGTGGAGGTTTACGGCACTGAGGTGAAATGAACAAAAAAGCTTTTGCTGTTCTTTTTGGAATCATCCTCCTCATTGCCTTGTTTTTCCGGCTCTCTCAACTTGAACTAAGGCCTATGCATCATGATGAGGCAAACCAAGCTGTCAAATTCGGAAATCTTTTGGAGAAAGGAGAATACAAATACGATCGTTTTGACCACCATGGCCCTTCCCTTTATTACTTGACCCTTCCTTTCGCTTGGGTCCTATCTGGAAATGACTTCTCAAATCTTACCGAAGGCGTTCTCCGTTTTGTGCCTTCCCTTTTTGGGGTAGGACTTATTTTGTTTCTACTCCTTCTAAAAGACAGCTTAAGCCTGAAATCGATTCTTTTTTCAGCGCTATTTATAAGCATCTCTCCCATAATGGTGTTTTTCAGTCGGTTTTACATCCAGGAAATGCTGCTCGCTTTTTTTACCATGGGATTTTTGGCCTCTTTTTGGCTGATTTTGAGAACCCAAAAATCATCCTGGCACATAACAGCGGGTCTCTGTGCAGGATTTATGTTTGCCACCAAAGAAACCTCTATTATTATTTTTGGTTCTTTTTTGGGTTCGCTCGTGCTTTTAAAAGCTCTTTTTTCCTCCGAAACTCCACCCAGACATCCTCTCAAAAACCTTATTTCTCCTCGGTTTTTTTATCTCTTAGGTGCGGCCTTCCTGGTCTGGCTTGTTTTTTACTCTTCCTTTTTTCATCATATGAAAGGACTTCTCGATTCCTTCTGCTCTTTTGGGATTTATTTCAAAAGAGCTGGAGGAGCCGGAGCGCACTCTCATCCCTGGGTCTATTATTTGAAAATGCTGATGTTTTCTCCATACAGGACTGGGCCTGTATGGAGCGAAGCCCTTGTCGTTATTTCAGCTCTTATCGGCAGTATCTATGGTTTTACAAAAAAGCCCACAATCCGTGAAAACTCTTCTTTTATTGGATTTGTTTTTTTCTACACCTTGATTTCATTTCTCATATTCTCCCTCATTCCTTATAAAACCCCCTGGAACATCATCCCCTTCTATCTGGGAATGCTGATTTTGGCCGGATGCGGGATCACATTTATTTTGGGCCTATTCCAAAAATTATGGCTTAAAACAGCCGTGTTAGCCCTCATCCTTATCACCACTTTTCATCTGGCCTGGCAGAGTTGGAGAGCCAATTTCAAGTATTATGCCGATCCTCGAAATCCTTATGTCTATGCTCATACCAGTACGGATTTTCTGAATTTAGTCCAAAGGATAAATGATATCGCAAAAGTTCATCCAGACCACAAAAACATGCTCATCAAAGTGATCACTGACCCTCATGAGATGTGGCCTCTTCCCTGGTATCTCCGGGAATTTGAAAGAGTGGGGTACTGGACTGAGACAAAAGAGGTGGGAAAGATAAAAGGAACTCCGGTGATCATCAGCTCAAAGGAACAGACTGAACAACTTTATCCCCTGCTTCAGGGCCAATACTTGTCTGAATTTTATGGTCTTCGAAACGAAGTTCTGTTATCCATCCATATAAGATTTGATTTGTGGAATCGATTTTTGGAAAAAAGAAGCTAAAACCATGGACATATCAATTGTGATTCCTGCCTATAATGAAGAAAACAAAATAAAAAGAGACGTAGAGGAAGCCGCGCATTTTTTAAACCAACACCATATGAATGGGGAAGTCATCATGGTGGATGACGGAAGCAAGGATCATACTTCCTCTGAAGCTTCAAAAGCTGTTACAGGTCCTTTAGTTGAATCAAGAATTATCCGTTTTGAGATAAATCGAGGAAAGGGTTTTGCCGTAAAAGCAGGAATCATGTCCTCGCAGGGAGAAATCGTGCTTTTTGCTGACAGTGGGACCTGCATTCCCTATGAAAATGCCCTTCCCTACATAAAAAAAATCAGAAAAGGAGACATTGATATTGCTCTGGCTTCCCGATACGCCAAAAAAACAATCATTCGCCGAAACCGGCCTCTGCCCAGGCGCATCCTTTCTCGGCTTTTCCATTGGGCTGCGGTATTAATCGCTGGCCTCCCTAAAAACATCACGGACTCACAGTGTGGATTTAAAATCTACAACGGAGATGTGAGCAGAAAACTTTTCAGTCAATGTCTTTTAAGCGGTTTTCTTTTTGATTTAGAGATTCTTATTCGAGCCTTAAATCAGGGCCACAGCATTATGGAATTCCCTGTAGAATGGACCTGTGATCTAGACTCTCGTCTGCGGCCCGCCTCTGAAGCCAAACAAGTACTCAAAGACCTGTTTAAGGTGAGAAAAATAGCCAAAAGAGAGTAAAGATTATAAAATTTCTCGGATCCAGATATTTCTGAAGCGGACCGGGTCTCCATGGTCCTGAAGAGAAAGAGGCAGTTTTTCAGCATGAAGCTTATAAGAAGGTCTCTTTTTCCAAGCCGTGGGTCCGGTCAGCACCACATCCTGATGGATAAGCACATGGTTGTGAAACACGGTCATACGGGCGGGCTGATTTAATTTTCCGTTTTCATCAAACTGGGGAGCTATAAAGATAATGTCAAAACATTGCCACTCTCCAGGAGGACGGCATACGTTAACTAGAGGCGGATACTGGCCATACACCGCGCCTGCCATACCATCAGCATACGTCTTGTTCTCATAACTATCCAGCACCTGCACTTCATAATGACCCATCAAGAACACCCCGCTGTTGCCTCTTGACTGTCCATCTCCGGATACCTTAGAAGGCGCAGCCCATTCAATATGAAGCTGGCAGCTACCAAACTTTTTTTTCGTCTGAATGGAACCTGTTTTCTTCACCACTTCCATGTATCCGTTTTTTACTTTCCACCGGGCCTCATTTCCTTTGCTGTCAACCCATTTAGAAAGGTCTTTCCCATTAAAAAGCATTTCAGCGTCAGAGGGAGGCAAAATAGGAAGGTTTAAGGGACCGGCGTCCACTACAGGGGGCAATGGCCTGTCTTTATCATGTGTTTTCCATTTCTTAACTGAATTAATCTCCGAACTCATTTCTCTACTCTCCTGACAGTTTATCGCCATAAGTATAATAAAAACAGATGTCAATAAAGCAACCCCTGCTGCCTTTTTCATGGTTATCTCCTTTTTAATTATAGGGACCAGCCTTGGCGGTACTCTGCATGGATAAATTCATTGGCTTCAGGAAGATTTTTAAACTCCATATTCTCTTCGTCCCATTCCAATTTGGTTTTGTATTCTTTGGCTCCTACGGCCACATTTCCCAAGAGCATGACCTCAGTCAGAGTTCCAGAGTATGAAAAATCAGTAGTTGATTTTTGTCCCTTTTTAATGGCTTCAACCCATTCTTCATGAATACCTGGAGACCGGGGAATGGTCTTTTCAGGTCTTTGATATTTCCTCATCTTGGACTCAGGGATGATGCGGGGATTTCTTCCATAAGTACTGTACATCAACTTTCCTTTATCACCCACAAACAAGCCTCCTCCTCCGGAATCTCCCATCATACGGCCGTCTTCCAGCTCATCCGGTCGGGGAGGCATAATCCCTCCGTCATACCATTTGAGCCTCACAGGTGGCATTTTACCTCGCGCAGGAAAATCATAAGTCACTACTTCAGCCACAGGATATGAATCTTCGGTAAACTGTGTGGAACTAGCCTGAACACACTGAGGATGACCCAATTTCAGAGCCCAAAAAGGATGGTCCAGAATATGAGCTCCCATATCTCCCAGGGCTCCGGTCCCAAAATCCCACCAGCCTCTCCAGCTAAAAGGATGATAAGCCGGATGATAAGGTCGGTAAGGAGCAGGCCCCAGCCAAATATCCCAATCTAATTCCTTAGGTACAGCTGGGGTTTCTTTAGGTGCCTCAATACCTTGTGGCCATATAGGCCGGTTGGTCCAGCAGTGAACTTCTCTCACATCTCCAATGGCTCCGTCCCAGATCCATTCATTGATCAGCCGGCCTCCTTCTCCGGCATGACCCTGGTTTCCCATCTGGCTGACGATTCCCGCTTCTTTAGCCGCTTGAGCCAGGAGCCTAGCTTCTTTTATGGAATGAGTCAAGGGTTTTTGAACAAAAACATGTTTGCCACGTTTGATGACATTCATGGCAATCACAGCATGCGTATGGTCCGGAGTACTGACAGTGACCGCATCAATATTTCTTTCTTTTTCCAGAAGCATCCTGAAATCTTTATATTTGTTTGCTTTTTCATACCTAGCCTTTTGTTCAGGAGTGTTGTGCTCTGAATTTAAAAAGTCGACCATTTGTCTGTCATCCACATCACACAAAGCAACTATATTTTCGGAACTTACGCTGCGTATATCAGAAGAACCTTTTCCACCCACCCCAATACAGCCTATATTAAGCATATCGCTGGGTGCTTTGTATCCGGTTCCTCCCAGAACACGCCGGGGGATAATCATAAATCCAGCTGCTGTGGCTGCGCTTCTTCCTATAAATTCCCTCCTGGTTAAAGTTTTCTTTGATTGCTTATGTTCTTTTTTGCGGTTCATGATCACCCTTCTTTCAAAAAAATTTTATTTCTTAATAGCTGTAATTATAATATATACAGTCTCAAAAGTGCGAGTCAACATGAAATTTGGATGTTACTTGCGCTCCCTTCAGATTTTTAATGCCATTCTTCTTCGTTTTTCTCGGCTGCTGCGTAACTCCCCCCGTCCGTGGGTCAAACATACTCACAGCCCAGCTTCGCTGGATTCCCTCAAAAAACTCATCAGAAGGCTAAATCTTCAATGTCGCTTCAGCAACACTCAAATTTCTTAATGCTTAGCATTATCTTGACCCATGAATAATCCAGGACATTCATATAAAACTCTGTTCTTGAAAAAGATTTAGGAATCACAGAAAATAAAATGACAATGAAATTATATGGGATTTTGTTAGGAATCATCGTTTTATCCGTATTTTTTATTTTCATCCATTATTTAAAAAAAGCAAAAGCAAAAATCCAGAAAAGTATTGTCCATAGATATCTGGGGCAAAATATTGTTCTCAAAGAAATCTCTGCAAATTTTTTTGGTAAAGAATCTCTAAAATCCAGACAAATCAGAGGAAATGGAATCCTGGTTCTAACCGAACATGAAGTTTATTTCTCCATGTTCATGCCAAGAAAAGAAATCGTTGTTTCTCTAGATTCGATCCAGGATATTGAAACCCCTACCCGCTTTTTAGGCAAAACAAAATTCAAGCCTTTGCTGAAAATTAGCTTTGAAGCATGCCAGGGAGTCCAGGACTCAGCCGCTTGGTTAGTCAGAGATGTTGAGAAATGGAAAAAAGAAATCCAGAAAAGATCCAAAAATCTTAAAAAGAGGCTTTATCACTATGAATCAAAAAAACCATAAAATAGGAATGGCGTTGGGAAGTGGAGCGGTGAGAGGATATGCTCTTGTTCCCATCATCAAGAGAATACAAGAAGAGGATATTGAAATCAAAGCTGTGAGCGGCTCCAGCGTAGGAGCACTAGTTGGGGCTTACTATGCCCTTTATAAAGAAATTGATTCCCTCTTAGAGAATGCGAAAAAAATGAAAAGAAAGGATTGGCTGAAGCTGGTGGATCCCAATAAACCCAATATATCTCTCATAAAAGGAGAAAAAATAAAAAATTTTTTAAAACATCAGTATTATGGAGATGCCACTTTTGAGGAAACCCAAATTCCTCTGGTTGTATGCGCTACAGATCCTATCAAAAGAAAATCGGTCTATATTGAAAAAGGAAAAATCATCGATGCTGTGATGGCATCCATATCCATCCCTGGCATTTTCCCCCCGTACAAGATAAAAGAACAGCTCTATATTGATGGAGGGGTCCTGAATCCGGTTCCGGTCAAGCCTCTTAAGGATATGAAGATAAAAAAAATTGTAGGAGTCAATCTTATGGGTTATATAAATCAAAACCCAGATAAAGAAATGGACCTGATCACAACCCTCTTGAACACTTCTTATATCATGATGGAACAAATTGCTCAACGAGAGGAAAGCAAACAGATTTTCATTCTGGATCCTAAATTCAAACCAGATCCACCCAATATGCTTAATTTTTATAAATGGAACGACAAGTACAAAATCGGCGAAAAAGTAATTAATAAAAAGATAACCCAGTTAAAAGACTGGCTAAAAAGGTAAATCTTAATATTTTATTTCAATCCTCTTTTTTCAAGCAAATATTTGACGTCCGGCTCTTTTCCTCTAAAATTTTTGTACAACACCATAGGATCCTGAGTGCCGCCCTTTTCAAGAATATTATTTCTAAAAGAATTCGCTGTTTCCTCATCAAAAAGACGGGTCTCTTTAAATGCATGGAATGCATCACAGTCTAGAACCTCTGACCAAATATAGCTGTAATATCCAGAAGAATATCCTCCGGCAAAGATGTGCTGGAAATAAGGAGTCCTATAGCGCACGACAATTTCAGGAATCATCTCGATTCTGTTCATAGATTTGTTTTCAAACTGAAAAACATCACGTTCTTCAGGCTCTGTTAAGGTGTGCCAGTCCATATCTAGAAAAGCAGCAGCCAAGTATTCTACGGTAGCAAAGCCCTGATTGAAATGTCCGGCTTTTTCTATTTTTTCAATCAATTCTTGAGGAATCGGTTTTCCTGTTTGATAATGTTTGGCATAAACTTTTAAAACTTCAGGTTCTGAAGCCCAGTGCTCCATGATCTGGGAGGGAAGTTCCACAAAATCCCTGGGAACCGATGTGCCTGAGAGTCTTGGGTAAGTGCAATCAGAAAGCAGTCCGTGAAGAGCATGCCCGAACTCATGGAACAAAGTGGTGGCTTCACTAAAAGTCAAAAGTGTGGGGTTATCACCGCTGGGCTTGGTCAGATTCAAGTTATTCGTCACCACAGGAGTGGTTTCTTTGCCTTCTAGTTTATACTGCTTTCTAAAACTATTCATCCAGGCTCCGCCTCTCTTGGAAGCTCTGGAATAATAATCGGCAAAAAATATTCCAATATGGTTCCCATCTTCTTCTCTGACTTCAAATACCTTCACATCAGGATGGTATTTTGGCAGATCTGTCCTCTCTATAAACTCAATCCCGTACAGTTGATTGGCCACGTAAAATGCTCCCTCCCTCACATTATTCAGCTCAAAATAAGGTTTGACCATCTCATCTGAAAGTTCAAATTTTTTCTTTTTTAATTTTTCTGCATAGTACCACCAATCCCAGGGCTGGAGCTTGAATTCCTTTTCTTCTTCATCAATCAATTTCTGCAGCTCCTTTGACTCCTGCTTTGCTTTTTGTAAAGCCGGTTCCCATATTTGATACAGCAGGTCATACACATTCTCTGGTTTCTTAGCCATGTTTTCTTCTAAAACATAATGAGCATGTGTTTTATGACCAATTAGGCGAGCTCTTTTGATCCGAAGATAAGCAATCCGAGATGCGATTTCTTTGTTATCTAATTCATCATTATGACTGCACCGGTTTGTATAAGCCTTGAATATTTCTTCCCTTAAACCTCTCTTCTCAGAATAAGTCAAAAAAGGAGTGATGCTGGATCTATGGAGAGTGAAAACCCATTTTCCCTCATAACCTCTGTCTTCAGCTGCCTTAGAAGCACCATCGATCACTAACCGGGGAAGTCCGGCCAGATCTTCTTGTTTTTCTAGAACCAATTCATATCGATTGTTTTCCTTGAGCACATGCTGGCCGAATTTCATAGTCAGATTAGACAGTTCTTCATTGATCTTCCTTAATTCATCTTTTTTATCCTGGCTCAGGTTTGCTCCTCCACGAACAAAATCCTGGTAATACTTCTCTAGAAGAGTGGTCTGCTCCTGAGTTAAATCGAGTTGGGTCCTTTGGTCATAAACTGATTTTACCCGCTGGAAAAGGGCTTCATTAAACAAGATATCATCCTTGTGATTGGATAAAAGCGGAGTGACCTGTTCATCGATTTCTTGCATTTCTTCATCAGTCATAGAACCATTCAGTACATTGAAAACATTGGATACTTTTCTCAAAAGCGCTCCACTTTCTTCCAGGGCTTCTAAGGTGTTCTCAACGGTTGGATCATCCTTGTTCTCAACAATTTTCTCGATTTCCTGCTTTTCCTGTTTGATTCCTTTTTCAAAGGCAGGAATATAATGCTCTTCATGAATTTGGTCAAAAGGAGGAATATCAAATTCAGTCTTCCATCTGCTGAAAAAAGGGTTTTTTTCCTGCTTGGTGCAGGTTATCGCGCAAACACAGGCGATCATAATAAAAACAAGAACCTTTTTCATTTCCTTCTCCTTTCCATAAAATAGTAAGTCCAGCTGGTCAAAAAAGCTATGAACCAGGGGGAGAATCTGACTCCATCAGAATATCTTCCCTCACATATACAATGCCTGACTTCCTCAAAATGCGTTGAATCTCTTGATGAGAAAAATCCTTTCTAACAGAAGCCTTTCCCTTGGAACCAAAATAAAGTTTTTTGTTTACAGACTCAGTCAGACTGTTGACTTTAATATACAAGTTGGCACTGGCTTTCTCCACAACAACCATTATTTGATCATCAATCACTCGGATAGCAACGACTTCAGGCTGCTTGGAGATTCTATCAGTGAACTTTGTGTCCTTGTTTCAATTTCTCTCTTCAGCCTCCTTAAATCTTTAGCGAGTTCATCAGCATCAGAATAACGGTCTTCCAACCTTTTCCGAAGGCATTTCATAATAATCCTGTTTATTTCAGGGGGAACATTCTTACGTACCATAGTTACTGGATGGACCTCATCAAAAGCAATGACATGCATGGTATCAACCGGACTGTCACCTTTAAAAGGAAGCTCTCCCGTAACCATCTCATAAAGGACAATACCCAAGGAGAACACGTCACCACTAGGCTCAACAGGTTTTCCTCTGGCCTGCTCTGGACTCATATAAGAAACCGTTCCCACAACCGTGCCAGCTTTTGTTTCTGGGAAAGTTTCTGTTCTGGTCAAATCATGGTCAGATTCATCCTCTGTTATTGGCTTATGGATTTTCACGGGTTTAGCCAGACCAAAATCAAGAATCTTGGCTTGTCCATCTTTAGTCAGCATGATATTACTGGATTTGACATCTCGATGGACGATATTTCTTTTATGAGCCTGACTCAAACCCTCAGCAACATGAAGAGCGATTTCAACAGCCCCTATCAAATCAATTTCTTTTTTGGCTATAAGGCAGCTGATGGTCTTCCCTTCTATAAACTCCATGGCAATAAAAGTGATTCCTTTGTATTTATCAGCTTCATAAATTTGAGCTATTGAAGGATGAGTGACAGCAGCCGCAGATCTTGCTTCTTGGAGGAAACGAGCCTGTCGCTCTTGGCTTCCAGCGATAGGAGAGGGAAGGGCTTTTATGGCTACTGACCTGTTCAAACGAATATCCCTGGCAAGATAGACAACACCCATCCCTCCTTTGCCTATCTCTTTTTTTATCTCAAAATTCTTAACACGCGCACCGACTAAAGAATTAGTGGTCATATTTTACTTCAGTCCTTATTTTAAAAACGATTGGAATTTTTGTCTGTTGCCTCTAATTTTTTGATGTAGTCCAAAATCCTTTCTTTCTCGCGTTCATTCTTGATAAAACTTAAGGCTTTTTCCAACAAACAAACCACTCTACCACCGGAAAGTCCTCGTTTCATAGGTTCAGGCATGGCAATTTGGGTAATTATTCTTGCGGCACTTTCTCTTAACTCACCATTATAAAGAAATTCTTCTGCCTGTTCCATGGAATCCAGAGTTTTTATTTTTCCCAGACCAGAAAGGAATAATTTCTCCTCATCTGTCTCTTTGGGAACGGCTTTGGCTTCCATAAGCATATCTAACTTGTTTTTATCATCCAGTTCAGAAGAGGTGACCAGCTGAATGTATGCCCTCAATGACAAGTACCTTTGCTTTTTGTCTTGAGCCTTTTTGCCTAATTCGAGCAGTTCGTCAGCTGCCTCAATGGATTTCCACTGAACTAAAGTGTAAAAAGCTTCTTTGCTTATTTCCGGATCTTCTTTTTCCAGGTTTTCCAATACGGCTTCTAACGCTTTGTTCCCTCCGGTTTCAGATAAAGGTCTCAGGAAAACTGTCTTTTCTGACCCCTCTGCCTCTTCTAATGCGGCTAATACTTTTTCAGCCCGTTTTTCTGGGTCAGAGATGAATTTACAAGCCTTTTCCAACGCCTTTTGAAGCCACAAAATTTCTCTTGGGTCTTGGGCCTCTTTTAGCAGAGTTATTATTGTGCAAACATCATTTTCGTCCACCACCCTCTCTAAGTGGGATAAAGCCGCCCTCCTTAAATCTTCTTCAGAACTTTTGATTTGAGATAGAACCAAATCAGCACAATCAAAAGCCTTTTTGTTAGAAATGACTTGTATAAGAGCAATACGGGCATTTAAGGGCATTTCTTTGAATCCCCTCCTGATCCAGGGAATCACTGACTCAGCTTTGAAACCATTTAAGGCCTGCTTGACAATCCGAATCTCTTCCTCTCTATTGGATTGCAAAAGCTCGAAGAGATCATTAATGACTTCTTCTTTTCCCCATCGAGATAAGGGTATGACTGCAGCCATCCTCACAACCTGATGCTCACTATGTAGTTTTTTGCGGAAAAAATCCAACAAAGATTTATCCCCTGTTCTTCCCAACATATCCAGTATTTCCGTTCTCTTTTCCGGGTTCACTTCTTCTATCTTCTGAATCCATATTTCTCCCATATCCTCTTGATATACATCCACCGCTAAATCAAGAGCTTTTTTTCGAAAGGCTCTGTTTGGGCTCTCTACCGCCTCTAAAAGGTCATCCAAAGCTTGCTCCCCGGCAATCTCCACAAGCAGGTCCAAGGCCCCACACTGAATCTGACCTTCATCCCCAGCCGTATAGTTCTTTATGAGGTCTCTGCAGATATCCCAACCTAACTTCTTGTATCCAGACTCTGCCAGTCTACGGATATAAAGAAGATAAACAAGGGGCGCTTTAGACCGTTCATATGCCGATGACCGGATCCTCATTCTTCCCAATAAGCTCAGGCAAGTGGGATCTCCGATATTAGCAAGCGCGGATAAAGAAACTCGGCGAAGGACTTTATCTTCACTTGAAACAAATGGTTTTATCTTTTTAACGGCTTTTTTGCTTTGAAGCTCACCCAAGGCTCTGATAATCGTGATCCGCCTGTCTCCGGTCAAAGAATCCAATGATTTGATAAAAGCCTTTTCCGCCTTTTTCGATTTTAGGGAAAGCAGTGCTCGAGCCGCAGGTTCGCACAACTTTGGATTAAATAAATACGAAGTGAGTGGACTCACAATTTCTCTTTTACCAAAAAGCTGTAGTTGACTTATGATAAATGCCTTTGCCTGTTTTTCTTTCAGCAATTTGAGAGCTTTGATTAAGGATTTGGAAACCAAAAAACGTTCTTTTTCCGAAGAAATTTGGGCTGAGTGTATTGCTAAACCATGAAGAGCGTATTGTGCATTTATCCTATCTTTTTCTTCCGGACTTTCTAGAAATAGACAGAGTTTGACCAAACTCTTTTTTCCAAGGCCAGTGATATCAGAAGCAAGCTTATGCATGTCTGCTGATCCATCAGCCGGAAATCCATTAAGTATATCATTTAAATCTTTTGTTTCCTTTTCTGAACTTCTTGCGGATTGGAATCCATAAACAGAGCTGACCATGAGAAGCAGGGCTATTGTAATGGTTACTGTTTTAGCTATTTGTTTCATCTATTCTTCTCTAAAATCTATTGTGAGTGCAAAAATATGGGATGAGGAATCCCCTGTGAGGGCTGAGCGGGCACGGCTCCTCTTTATGGGAGAGCGAAGCTCGAACGGGAGAGAGATTCCTCGCTGGGGAATCGAGCGGGTGACGATTTCCATATTTTTCACTTATCCAAAACATCACATATGCCATGGAGCCCTCATGGGTTGGTCTAGAAACCGATTAGCTTGGGAATCCCTGATGAAAACCTGTTCATCCGGATCAAACTTTAAAGGTCTGTTTAGACGAACCGCTATTTTACTCAGATTAACAAGAGTACAGGACCTATGACCATTTTCTTCATTCAAGGCAAACTTTTTTCTTTTTCTCACTGCTTTGGTGAAATCTGTCTCCTGGAGCTCAGGATCAGGAAAAGAAGCTAACTTTTGTTCAAAATTCACAATATCAAATTTAAATCCTCTGAATATTTTTCCCTCAGGCCCTTCAATAAAAGGAGCTTTTTTGTCACGATTTTCTCCATCCAGGATGACCTGGCATCCATCCGTATATTTCAATTCGATACGCCGCCAGGTTCGGCAGGCATCCGGATGTTGTTGGGGACAATCCGCTTCTATCTCCACAGGACTGGTGCAATCCTTTTCCAGTATGTACTGAACAGGATCCAGGTAATGCATGCCCATATCTCCAAGCCCGCCTCCGTCATAATCCCAATACCCTCGAAATGTGGTGTGAACTCGATGAGGATGATAGGGTTTATAAGGAGCTGGCCCAATCCAAAAATTATAATCCAGCTCTTTAGGTACAGGTTGAGGGATTAAGTCAGTTCTTCCTCTCCAGTAAAACTTCCAATCAAATCCTGTGACTCCACTTACTGTCACTTTCAAAGGCCAACCCAACAACCGGTTCATCACAGCCTTTTTTATAGGCTTCACAGGGGTTCCAAGTCCATAAAAAGGGTCTTTGAATCTAAACCAAGTATTGAGTCTGAAAATCCGTCCATTCCTTTGGACTGCTTCGACTACTTCTTTTCCTTCTCCTATAGTGCGGGTCATAGGCTTCTCACACCATATATCCTTTCCTGCTTCAGCTGCTTCTTTAGATATAATCCCATGCCAATGGGGAGGAGTGGATATATGCACAATATCGATATCCTTTCTCTCCAAAACTTCACGAAAATCTTTATATCCTTTAACCCCGGGACCTGCTAATTTTAATGCTGTCTTCAAATGATTTTCATCAACATCACAAACCGCTAATAGCTGTGCTCCTGGATAGCTTAGGTGAGCTTTTCCCATCTCCCCTACCCCTATTACTGCTTTAGTCAATTGATCGCTAGGGGGAGTGTATCCAGGCCCGCCTAAAACAAAACGGGGGACTACTAAGACGGCTGCACCGGCTTGAAACCCTTTTTTTATGAATCTTCGGCGGGAGACTGATCCTTTTTTTTCTGACATATTCACGCCTCATATTAAGTTTATGGATTGTAATAAAAAAATCAATGGGTGAAATTCAGATATGGCTTGTGCTCCGTTCAGATTTTTAACGCCATTTTTCTTTGTTTTTCTCGGCGGTTCCGTAACTCCCCCCATCCGGGGGTCAGACATACTCACCGTCCAGCTTCGCTGGATTCCCTCCAAAAACTCATCAGAAGGCTAAATCTTCAATATCGCTTCAGCCACACCTGAATATCATTGAGTTAAAAATGCTATTTTCATCCTAAATGTTTATGAACTTGAAACAATGAAGAGAAATCAATATGATGGGGTTGAGAGCATGTGAATGAATGAGGAGAAAGAGAGATGAAAAAATTATATACCTTTCTTTTTATCCTATTGTTGGGAGGAGCCAGTCTTCTCCCCTCTGGAAGGGAAATAGAAAAAAACAGATCAGCCCTTTTTGTCTGGGGAGGATGGGAAGGTCATGAACCAAAACAATGCGTTGATATTTTTGCCCCGTGGCTCGAAAAACAAGGTTTTGATGTGGAAATATCTCATAACTTAGACTCTTACTTAGATGTTGAAAAACTAAAATCTCTAGACCTCATTGTCCAGGTCTATACCATGGCTTCTATCACCGGTGAGCAGGAGAAAGGGCTGCTGGAAGCTGTGAAAAGCGGAGTGGGTATAGCGGGATGGCATGGAGGTCTTGTTGATTCATTCAGACAGAATACTGCTTATCAATTTATGGTAGGAGGACAATGGGTAGCTCATCCCGGAGGAATTATTGATTATGAAGTGAATATCAAAAATAAAGAACATCCTATAACCTCAGGCCTTTCAGATTTTAAGATGTACTCAGAACAGTATTATATGCATGTGGACCCCATAAATAATGTCCTTGCCACAACCACTTTTTCCGGTAAATACGCACCCTGGATCAAAGGAGTCGTCATGCCTGTGGTCTGGACCAAAAAATATGGAAAAGGAAGAGTTTTCTACACATCATTGGGCCACATTTCAAAAGACTTTGAGGTCCCTGAAGCAAAAGAAATCGTCAAAAGAGGGATGCTTTGGGCAGCGGGTTGTTTGAACAAAAAGAAATAAAACAATGATAAAAACCCCTGCATTTTTTTGAATAAGTCATGATAACTAACCTGAATATCAGGTTATAATAGTGTATAAGGATCTTGAATTTTTATCTCTATATAACTCTTCTCTTTAAGTTCTTCGATATATTTAATGGTCTTTTCTTCTCGTTTCTTCTGAAAAATCTTGTTCTCTATTTCCTCTCTTACTTCATCAAAACTTTTCACGTGTTCTTCTTTCTTATCTATAAGCTTAAGCAAATACCAACCGTTACTTGTGTGTACCCATGGGCTGACTTCTCCAATTTCAAGATTATCAACCCCCTCTTCCAATGTTTTTTCCAGAGTCCCTTTCTCAATACTACCCAATTCTCCCCCAGTTTCGCGATAAGGACCTTCAGAGTATTTTTTTGCTAGATCCTCGAATCCCTCTCCTGCTTCTAATTTTCCCAAAATTTCTTCCCTTTTTCCTCTAAGCTCCTCTTCAATCCTTCCTGTATCTGAAAGATAGATCGCCTTCAACTCAAAAGTAGTGGGCACCATAAATTCATCCTGATTCTGCCTGTAATAATTCACGACTTCAGTACCATCCACCGCAATATCTTTACCGAACGAATAAAAAATAACACTTTCTTTGAGAAGCTGTTTCTCTTGAATATCCAACCAACTCTCATAATCAATTCCCTGCTGACTCATGGCTCTTTTAATCTCCTCGATCGAACTAAATCCATATTGTTCTTTCATGTTTTCTATCATATTTTCAAGCTGGCCACTCACATCTATAGCCTGCTTTTCTGCCTCTTGAATAAGCAATAGGTCTGTGATCATCCTATCTAGAAGGCCTTTTCTGATCTTTTTATATTGGGCCTCTAGTTCTTCTCCTTGGTACTCACCAGAGAGAGATTGATATAAGGCTTGATCCTGCTGCTTGAAATCCGATAATGTAATAATATCTCCATTAACCACAGCCACAATAGCTTCCACTACCTCTTCACCATTTGCTTGTATTCCTGCTATGAGTAAAATAACTAAAATGATTATTTTTTTATTGATTCTGTTCATATCCATTCCTTTGATAAGAAAAACCTATTCTATCAGGATAAAAATTCCACTCAAGACCTGATTTTAATTTTTCTAGGTACTTACTCATGAATTCATTGATTTCTTGATTAAGGATTTTTATCTCGATCTTTGATGAAGTCTCTTTATCAGGCTTCTCAGGTAAAGGAGCGCTCTTAATGATTTCATTAACCCGAAATATGTGATAGCCATACTCAGATTCTATGACCTGACTTGTTTCACCTTGCTTGAGTGAGAATACGACTTCATCCATTTCTTTGGGTAGTTGCCCCAACTCAAAGAGACCCATCATACCTCCCCGAGAGGACTCTATTCCTTCAGATTCCTGTTTGGCGATCTTTCTGAAATCCTCATCTGTAGCTCCTTTTAGCTTCTTGTATATTTCTATCGCTTTTTCTTCGGTCTCAAGAAGTATTTGACTGACTCTCCTCTGCTCCCGCTGCAAAAACTCTTTTTTATTTGAATGATAATATTCCAATATTTCTTCAGATGTCACCTTTATCTCATTCACCAGTCCTAGGGTGAATTTTTCTATAAGCAATTTCTCTAAGAGGGTGTCAATATCTATTTCCTTTTTGATGATACTTTCACTTAGGTTAAGCTCATTTGACAGTTTTGATATATATCCTTTTTTTTCATCATTAGTAAGAAATATACCCCTGGCTCTCGCTGCTTCCAATAAAAGTTTCTCTTCTATAAAGCTATCCAACAGTCTGCTCAAACTCAAATCTGACATCTCTTCATAGCCTTCCCCTAATGTCAGTAAAAGATAATGTTTGAAATCAGAATGAGTATAAAATGAATTTTCTATTCTCAAAATAATCTTGTTTTTTTCTGATTGATCATAAAGTTCTTCACGGGTCTTTTCCTGATGTCCTTTCTCCTCACATACCCATAAAGAAAAACCAATAAGTCCTAACGCAATCAGTGTTCTGAGCGGAGATAACATTATCTTTTACCTAAAATATTTATTAATTTGGATTGTTCTCGAGCCTATATAACTCTGGCTCTTTTATGAATAGTCTAGATTCATTATATTACAATAGAGTTAACTCCTTCAAGACGCATATCGTTTCACCCAGCACTTTTGAGTCTTTTTTTGAACTTAAATTTAAGGTCATTATTCCCTGTGGGGTCACAGAACCCGAATATTCTTTGAGTATCTTTTCCAATTGTGTCACATCAGCTGTGGAGTCAGGAAAAAATTTAAACATGATCTTCTCTCTGACTCTATCTATAGCCTCTATCCCTAGATTCTGTGAAAAATACTTTATCTCTCCATAAAGAAATAAATTCCTCAGGCTCTGAGGAAAAGGACCATACCTATCTTTTACTTCGTCTTTCATTTTATCCAATTCCGACAGCCTCTCTATAGAAGAAACTCGTTTATAAAGATCCATCCTAAGATTAACTTGAGGAATGTATTCATCAGGAATTCTTATGTCGATTTTTAAATCAATCCTGCTCTTTCTTATTTCTTCCTGTTTTCCTTTGAGCTTTTTAACGGTTTGATCCAACAAATACATATAATATTCAAACCCCACAGCTTCCATAAATCCATGCTGTTCTTCCCCAAGGAAATTTCCGGTTCCCCTTATCTCAAGATCTTTTGCTGCAAGTCTGAATCCTGAACCTAACTCAGCAAACTCTTGTATAGCATTCAGCCTCTTTTTGGCTTTAGAAGTAAGCCCAGAGAAAGAAGGAACCAGAAGATAAGCAAATGCTTGACGCGACGAACGGCCCACTCTTCCACGGAGTTGGTACAGCTGAGCCAGTCCAAATCTATCTGCCCTGTTAACAATCAATGTGTTTACCAAGGGAATATCAATTCCGTTTTCAATAATAGTTGTAGAAAGAAGGACATTGTATTTCCCCTGGATAAAATCAAGCATCCTTTTCTCCAACTCAATACCTTTCATTCTCCCGTGAACGGTTATTACCTTAGCCAGAGGCACCCACTTTTTAATCTTTTCAGCCATGGTATCAATATCCTGAACTCTATTATGAACAAAATAAACCTGCCCCTCCCTGTTCAACTCTTTTCTTATGGCTGATGAAATGATCTCTTTGCTGAATAGGGTTACTACTGTATGAATAGCCAGTCTATCTTTGGGAGGGGTCTCAATAAGACTGATGTCTCTAAGTCCACTCAAAGATAGATTCAAAGTCCTTGGTATAGGAGTAGCGGTCATGGTCAAAACATCTATTTCTGACTTCATCTTCTTTATCTTCTCCTTATGTTTCACCCCAAACCTTTGCTCTTCGTCAACTATTAATAACCCGAGGTCGCTAAATTCAATATCCTTGGAAAGCAACCTATGAGTGCCAATGACAATGTCCACTAATCCTTTTTTTATGTCTTTTGCAATATTATTCTGTAAATTTTTAGACTGTAGTCTTGTAAGCCCCTCCGTCCTTATCGGAAAAAGGACCATCCTGTTTTGAAAAGTTTTTAAGTGTTGGCTGGATAGCACGGTGGTGGGGCACAGAACAGCAACCTGTTTGCCATCCATGACCGCTTTAAAAGCAGCCCTTAAGGCAACTTCCGTCTTCCCATACCCTACATCCCCGCATAAGAGACGGTCCATAGGAGTGAATGACTCCATGTTAGTCATGACCTCCTTTATCGCCTGTTCTTGGTCTTCAGTTTCTTCATATTCAAAGGTTTTTTCAAAATCAGAAAGCCACATTCCTTTTTGGCTGAAAGCATACCCTTTTTGAGCTTTTCTTTTGGCATATAGATATAAAAGCTCCTTGGCCATTTTCTCAATAGCTTTCTTGGTTTTTTCCTTAATCTTGATCCATTGGGAAGAACCTAGCTTGCTCAGAGGAGGGAAAGAAGAACTGATTTTTGAATATTTCTGGACCAAGTTTAAGTCTTGAACAGGAACAAATAGCTTATCCTCATCTCTGTATCTAATTTCTATAAATTCCTGTTTCTTCCCATCCACTCCTATTTTTATCAGTCCTTTAAAGACTCCAATACCATAGTTTGTATGGACCACATAGTCACCTGTCTTTAAATCCTGAAAATGGGAAAGAAAAGTTTTTGTTCTGGGACGGCTTACCAGAACTTTCTCTTCAGTAAAAATATCATACTCTGAAAAATAATTGATTTTCATCTCAGGATAGCAAAAACCACAATCCATTTTGCCTATCATCAAAACAATAGAACTGTCTTTAGCCTCAAACAAAGGATCATCTGATTTGATGGATGGAATCTCATTTTCAGATAAAAGATGAGAAACCTTATTCCGCACTCCTTTACTGGAAATATAAATAATGGTTCTTTCAGACTCCTTTTGTAATTTTCGTAAATAAGTAAGGAAGAAAGGAATTTTGTTTTCAAACTTGGGAACTGACTGAAAAGAAAAACTTATTTTGTTTTTTCCTGGGGACGGTGACAGCTCATCCAGACAAACAGCACTCTCTCTGATCTCCTCCCAAAAGGAAAATTCGAAAATTTCTTTGGGAGACAAAGAAAAACAATGGTTCCTGATAAGTTCCTTATACTGGTTATCATAATCTTCTTGAAGCTGCTTCCATTCCTTGATCACTTCATTATAGTCATCAATGATATAAACACAATCTTTCATATATTCTTTTAAATGGGTAAAGTAACCGGGATTTGCTTTGCTTTGAAAAGCAAAGAAAGGCTGGTATTTGCCTTTTCTCATCATTTCAGCTTTACCTTTCACGTCATCAATCTGATGGGGGCTAGCCATGCTTATAGCCAGGGACTCCCATTCATCTATAAATTCTGTCGTGCCTGGAAATTCCCTCATAGAAGGTATGTGAAGAAAATCGACTCTTTTAACGGAGCGTTGGGAGGATGTCTCAAATTCTCTTAATGATTTAACCTCTCCCCCACTGAATTCAATCCGAAAAGGATATGGCTGTATAGGAGAAAAAACATCTACGATTCCACCTCTATATGCATATTCCCCATGAGAGTTTATAATATCTTGCCTCTCATATCCATATTCCTTAAGAATTTGAATTAAGGAATCTCGATCTAATTTCATTCCATTTTCTACTTCCAGAAATAATTCCTTTAATATTTTCTTGTGGGGGACTGAAGTTAAAAGTGCCAAGGGATTGGTAATCATTATTTTTGATTCCTGGCTGTGCATCATTTTCCATAAAAATTTCATCCTTGTTGAGACTGAATCCATAGAATATGGATTTTTTTGATAAGGACTGTCAGACAAATGAGGGAATATATCTGATTCTTCATCCATAGAGAATTGAGAAAGAAAAAAATCGCACCTTTCCTTAACTTTTGATAAAGAGGCACTTACAGGACAGATAAAAATAATGTTCTTATTGAACTTTTGTTTTATTGAAGATAAAAAATAGGGTTTTGCAGGGTCGATTATCCCTGATACAGTGATTCCTTTTTTCCCCTGGTTTAATTCACTGATCAGCTTTTTGAATTTTTCTGTATTTGATAAAGTATCAATACTCATTATTGAATCTGGATTACTTAAACAAGTGAAAGTTATTCGTAGAAAACAAACATTCAGATTTAACATCATAACATTTTCCATGAATTTTTTCATGTTTTGCTCTCAACAAACAGTTAACCTGTTATAGATTAATGCTAAGATAAATACATGTTTTGGAAAAATAACTAGATTCGGGTTATGAAAAGATTTTTATGAAACTAGGTGATAAGAATCTTCTCTTTTCCAAAAAGGTTATAAAAATCGAAAATATATTGATTCTGAATTTTTCACAAAATCACATTTAAATATGACTAAATTTCTTTTAACCTGGATTATTCACGTGTCGAGGTTGCTGCAGATGCAAGGCGCAGGGCATGAAGTCGTGGTCCTTCACTTCAAATGCCCTGTAACGAAGCAGATGCAGTGAGATCGGTTCGCCACAATGGGTGAAAAATGGCGATTAAAATAAAAAGTATAAACAGAAAAAATGTTCAAGTCATGGTTCCAAAAAAAATATTGGGCATCGCTGAAAATAAATTAATAATATAAACATCGCCATTTTTTTATGAATAGGTCAGGTTGAATCAACTCACCCAACTTTTGTAGTAATTTAATAAAACTTGACAATTTAAGATTGCGGTTATATCCTTCAAATTCAATAAGAATGATTGGTTTACTTTTGTTTTGTCTTTTGTTTTTTCGGATCCATTACCTGATATTTTTTGGACAAACCTATTACAAAATTAGAATATTTCATTTATCAATGTTTATCTGAGAAGAAAATTCGCATCAATAATAAAAATAAAGAAATATTGTTAAGAAGTTTTCATAAAATGGGCAAAGAAAGAAAAGAAATTTTTGTCCTAAAAAAGATTGAATGAAGAGAAAGGAGAGGATATGGAAAAATTCAATTATCTTCAACCCACTGAAATCCGGTTTGGCCAGGGACGTTTAGAAGAAGTCGCAGAAGCCGTTTCCCGCTATGGAAGGAATTGTTTGTTGGTAACCGTCCCAGAGATACCTGAATTCACTGATCTTTACCTGAGAATAAAATCAATTCTTAAGAATAAAGGCATCAAAGTAACTCATTTTGATCAGGTTATTCCGAATCCAACTGTTGAAGTTGTCTCAAAAGGAGCCAAATTAGCTAGCGAAAACAAAGTGAAATCAGTGATTGGAATGGGGGGAGGGTCAAGTATGGACACAGCTAAAGCTATCGCTGTTGAAGTCTCTCATCAAGGGAGTTGCTGGAATTATCTCTTTTCTAGCGAAAAACAACCCACAGAAGATACCTTGCCTATCATTGCAATACCTACCACTTCGGGAACAGGTTCACATGTAACCCAAGTAGCTGTAGTCACCAATCCGAAAGAAAAATACAAATCAGCTCTGTTTAATTCCAATCTTTACCCCAAAATAAGTATCATTGATCCTGAATTAGTAATCACACTTCCTTCTCGTTTTACTTCCACAACTGGCTTTGATGTCTTTGCGCATTCTTTTGAAAGCTATATTAATCCTAATGGGTCGCCCTACACAGACTTGATGGCTTTAGAAGCTATTCGAATTGTGGCTCATTATTTGCCTCAAGCTGTAGCTGATGGACGAAATATCAAAGCTCGCTATTGGATGGCTTGGGCTGATACATTAGCTGGATTATGTATTGCTAACTCAGGCGTGACGCTTCCTCACGGAATTTCTATGGCTATGGGTGGTCATTTCCCCCACATTGCTCACGGCGAGGCTTTAGCTGCCGTCTATCCTGCTATTATGCGTTATACCTATAAGACCTCTGTCTATAAATTCGCGACAGTTGCCCGTATTTTTGATCCTTCTTATGAGAAAAAAAGTGAAGAAGAATCAGCTGAAAGAGCTTGTAAGATTATCGACGATTTTCTCAAAAAGATTAGGTTAAGAATCAGTTTAAAAGATCTTAACGTCCCAAAGCAAGCCATTAAAGAATTAGCCGAGGCCTCTTTAGTTCTTCCTGATTACAAAAATCATCCACGTCTAGCCAATGCTGAAGAAATCAATAAACTTCTTCAACAAAGTTATCAATGTGAATGAATTCATAGAATGATGATTTAAGGAGATAGAGAAACTATGCTTTATAGAAGGTTACCATTTTCTTTTTATCGAGTCATAGAATAACTTCTATTTTATTAATCCAACAGGAGGAAAACATGAGTAAAAAAGTTAACCTGATAGTGCTTTTTTTATTCTTTATGTTAATTACGGGATTACATGCTCAAAAAGAAAATTTAATCCTTTATTGGGCTTTAGACCAAATTCATAATGGACAAACAACAGAACTTTGCGGGAATATTGAAGATTCTGTCAATGGAAATTATCGTCTTGTACAAGGAGTAAAAAATCAAGCCCTTATTTTTGATGGATATACAACCTGTATAACCCGAAATGCTGAACAAGCTCCTCAGCTCCCCCCAAATTTTACCATAACAGCTTGGGTTGCTCTAGGCGCCTACCCTTGGAATTGGGCTCCTTTAATTGCTCAAGAAAACACAATCAGCATGAATTCTAATCTTGATTCCCGAACTTGGCCAGAAGACATTCTCGTCAATTCTCCACGTAAGGGATATTATTTTGGAGTTAGTCCAGAAGGTTACCTTGGGTTGCATGTTGGAACCCAGAGCTGGATAATCTGCCAAAGCAAGGAGAAAATCCCTTTAAGACAGTGGACTCATTTGGCTGCTGTATTTCGCAATAAAGTCGGTATTGAGCTTTATATTAATGGACAAAAGGTAGGTTCAAAACCAACAAAATATGCCTTCCAACAAGCTAAAAAAGAAAATTTACGTATTGGTATGAGCCGGCAGAAAATGGAGCCATCTCATCCTGTAAGACATTTTGCCACACTCGCTTGTTGGTATTCTCTTGATGGTATTATAGATGAGCTTAAAATTTATAACGATACTTTTTCATCTGAGAGTCTGAAAAAAATATGTGATTCTGAAAAACCAAAAAATAATCCTGAGCTGCCGCTCCGCATCATGCCCTCAGCTTCCAAAGACCTGGGGGAATTTGGCGCTTCATACGAACGATTGAAGTATTACCCAGAATGGGATTCCTTGTGGCCTGTATCCAGCGATCCAGATGTTGTAGTCCAATTCGATGACTCCCCTGTCAGGGTTGTTTTTTGGAGAGGAACAAGGTATTCCCCTGTCTGGGCCATGGATACATATCACTGGATGGCTGATCAAAGCATCGAGAATTTCAACAATCAAGACGGATGCATCGAACACATGCTCGATCCTCATTGCCGTTATTCTCATGTAAGAATCATTGAAAACAACAATGCTCGTGTTGTTGTCCACTGGCGCTATTGTCCTACTTCAGCTAATGGAAACCATTCTCAAGTCGATCCAATTACCGGATGGGAAGACTGGGTAGACGAATACTACACTATCTATCCCGATCAAGTCGGCATACGCAAGGTTATTCTTCATACCCGCGGTCATTCTCTCCACCCGGAAGAATTGATTGTTCTTTGTCATCCTGGGCAAAGGCCAGAGGATGTCGTTAACTTAAAGGCTCTCACTTTAGCCAATCTTAAAGGGCAAACTCATACTTATAACTGGAAAGAAAAAACTCCTCGGGTAAGGGAGGATGAACGTTATCTTCATTTCGGAAACAAACCTAAAGAAAAACCAGTAATTCTAATGGTCAACATGAAATCCGAGTACAAACCATTCCAGGTCTTTGAAACAGAAAGCCAAGTAAAAATTTTTGGTATTGAACACCGAAAGGGGATATCCCATTTCCCCTGGTGGAACCATTGGCCCGTGGCACAAATCCCCTCTGATGGAAGATATTGTCAAGCACCGGACAGAGCTTCTCACTTTTCGCTCGCCTGGGGAGGACCCCCTCCTCATAAGGGTGAAGACGATTCTTTTTGGTGGGCTTGGATATATGGAGCAACCCCAGACTCTGTGGAATCCATTGTACCGTTGGCTCGCTCCTGGATCATGCCACCGAAGTTAAATTTAATCTCTGAAGATTACAAAAGCCTGGGATTCGACCAAACTCAACGTTGTTATGTTATCTCAAAAATTACTGAAAAAGAAAATAACAACAAGTTAGAAATCATTCTTAAAGCAGACTCTGAATCACCTGTCTATCATCCCGCATTTTTGATTAAAGGTTGGGGAGAAGGTAAGGTTTCTTTAAAACTTGATGGAAAAACAACACTTTCTAATAAGAAATACCGAACAGGTCATCTCCGTCGTCTTGATAGAAATGACCTCATTGTTTGGCTGGATATTGAGAGAGAAGCTCAATTAAAAATTACTCTTGAGGGAGAAAAATAAATTAACCTGACCTATTCATAAAAAAATAGCGATGCATTCATTATTAATTTATTTTTAGCGATATACAATATTTTTTTTGGAACCGTGACTTGAACATTTTTTCTGTTCATGTTTTTTATTTTAATCGCCATTTTTCACCCATTGAGGCAAGCCGATCTTACTGCATCTGCTTCGTTACAGGGCATTCGTAGTGAAGGACCACGACTTCATGCCCTGTGCCTTGCATCTGCAGTAAGATCGGCTTGTGAATAATCCAGGTTAATTAAAAAGTTTTAAACATATTCCTCTAAAATAAGATAATATACATGTTGAAAATTTTGATACAAAATTATATTATTTGATCGAGTGATAAACGAATACACGAATAAATAATGAAGCAAAAAAATGATATAAATCCTTTAAAAACAAAACCCCGCGTTATTTTTTATTCAGGTTACAAAAGCTATGAAATTCCACGGTCAATCATTATAGAAAAGAACGAACATATCATTAAGAAAATCAGAGAACAGAAGAGAATCATGGACCAACAAACTGGTGAAACATTCCAACAATTTATTTGTGAAACTGAAAACAAGACTTATTCTATTAAAATCCCAGAATCAAGAAAAACTTATAAAGTGGAAGTATATGAGGAGAAAGGGAAATAGCAAACAATAGACATATATATAAGAGATATATTTAAGTTTTTAACAAAAAAATTATTTAACCTGGATTATTCACAAGTCGAGGTAGTACAAAGCTTAGAAAAATTCAGGTTTGGCTGAAGCGACATTAAAGATTTAGCCTTCTGATGAGTTTTTTGAGGGTATCCGGCGAAGCCGGGCG
>Ga0180434_10000897_pt1 | contig 43546 bp, 39 predicted proteins | sample SS_ome_7_FD_132453 | JGI IMG/M metagenome (GOLD analysis project Ga0180434, IMG submission 132453) | Hypersaline lake sediment archaeal communities from the Salton Sea, California, USA - SS_1_D_2 metaG | ecosystem: Environmental > Aquatic > Non-marine Saline and Alkaline > Hypersaline >... | reverse complement strand
GCCTACTAGCATGACCGTTCTCTCCTTTTTTGTCAAGGTTCTATGCCAGAAAAACTCTCACCTAATGTGCCATTGTCAAGGTAAGATATTTTACGAGTTACGAATCTAGTCGAGACTACGGTTCAAATTGTGGATGGCGACGGCGGTGATGAACAACCCCATCAACAGCATCGCTGCCCCGTGAGGCCACAGCACATCCAAGCCAGCCCCTTTCACCATCACGCCGCGAATGATGGTCAAATAGTGCCGGAAAGGCACTACCTGCGAGATCGTCTGGAACGCGACGGGCAAATTTTTTATCCGCACCATGTAGCCGGAAAAGGCCATATCCACCATCGCCAGGACAAAGACGAACAGGATCGCCTGTTGCTGCGTGCGCGCGATGCTGGAGATGAAAATACCGTAACCGATCTCGGCGACGATAAACAGCACGGTCAGGCCAAACAAGAGCAATAGAGAGCCGCGCAGCGGCACGCGGAAACCAAAGACCGTGACAGCCATCATCAGCAGGAAATTGATCGCCCCGATGATCAGCGCGGGGATCGCCTTGCCGATGACCAGCTCGATGCGGCGCAGCGGCATCACCATCAATTGCTCCAGCGTGCCCAGCTCTCGCTCGCGGGCCAGGCCGATCGAGGCAATGGTGAGCGTCACCTGGTAGATGATAAAACCAACCTGCGCGGGCACGGAGAAAAACCGGAAATCGAACGTCGGGTTGAAACGCACCGTCGGTCGCAGGTCGATAGAAACCGGATTTTTGCCGCCTTGCTTACCAAAAAGCCCGGTTTCTCTGAGCATATCGATCTCCAATTCCGTGACAGCTCCACGAGCCGCGCTCAGAGCGATGCCGCCCATAATATCGTTGCTGCCATCGGCGATGAGTTGAACGGAAGGAACCTGCGAAACGTCGGCCAGGGCCGCCGCAAAGCCGGTGGGAATGATGACGGCGAACGTGGCCTCTCCCTGATCAAGAAAGCGCTGAGCGTCCGCCAGGGTCACGGGACGATAGCAGATATCCAACTCCCGTCTGTTGTCGAGGGCAGCGATAAGCCGGCGGCTGGCGCTGGAGTTATCGCCATCGAGAACGGCCACGCACAGATTTGAGATGCCAGAGCTGGTGGCCTGGGCCAGCAGAACGAGCTGAAGGATGGGCAGCGTGAGGATAAACGTCGTCATCAGCCAATCGCGACGCAATTGAACGAATTCTTTCAACACCAGGTTCCAGATACGCATATCAATGAAAAATGAGGCAATGAATAATTAACAAATGCACTCAGGAGAGTTTCTTTTTGAACAGGATCAGGCTGGCGGCCTGGGATGCGATCCCGATTCCCAGCAGGATCGACGCCGGTTTCCACAAGGCCAACACGCCTAACCCTTTCAGGAACAGACTGCGGCACAGAACGATGAAATGAGTGGTCGGCAGCGCGTAAGCAAAGGCCCGCGCGACAGGCTCGTCGGCGATGGGGAGTATCAGGCCGGAGATGAAAAAACTGGGCACGAAAAAAACCATCAAAACCAAGAACATGGCCGTCTGTTGGTTGCGGACGAAATTCGCCGCCACCATACTGACGCCCAGGCTGGCGAGAAAGTAATCGGCGGTGAGCACGAGAAAATCGACAAAGCCCCCCCGGAAAGGGACGCGAAACCAAAGGGTGGCGACCAGCCAGGCCAGAACGGCGCTCGCCAACCCGCTGACCCCGTAGGCGAACAACTTGCCGATCAGATACTCGGTCCCGCGCACCGGCGTGGCGATGAGGCCCTCGAAAGAGCCTGTCTCCTTCTCACGGGTCAATGCTAAAGCCAGCGCCATAGCGGGCATACAGAGAATGACGGCCAGCATACCGGGCACCATGCTGACCAGCGACTTGAGCGTTTCATTGTACCAGACGCGGTCGCTGACGTCAAGGATCTCCGCGCCGTCCCGAGAGAGCAACCCGGCGACAAAGGCGTTCACACGGCTCTCCAAAAGGCCGGTGGCCTGGCTGGCGGTGGCGGCGTCCGCGCCGTCAACGATGCACTGCACCTCGACCGATCCGCCGCCCAGCACCGCGCCGGCAAAGCCGGGCGGGATCACCAGCACCATGTCGGCGATTCCGCGGGTGAACAGCGGCGCGATCTCTTCCTCTCGCCGCACGTCGGCCACGACGACGAGGTCGCCATCGGCGGTGAGATGGGCGATGAACCGGCGCGAGAGAGAAGTGCGATCCAGATCGCGAACGGCGAGGTCGATTTGCTCGACGTCCATCACAAAGACGTATGAGAGAATGACGAGTAGAAAAGCCGGCGCAATGGTGACGAGGAAAAGGATCCGCAGGTCGCGGGTGATGTGGTGGAATTCCTTACGAGCCACGACCAGCAGTCGGCGAAGAGACATTGTCAGTAGCCAGTCGTCAGTCGTCAGATGGATTAGCGGAGGCGACGCTGCCACTCTTCCTTGAGTTCCAGGGAGGCCAGGTCATCTCCGGCAAGGAAATCCTTGAGCAACCGATTGAACTTGTTCTGTTCCTCCAGCATGGGGAAATGCTCGGTGCTGTTCAAGAGAATGGCCCGCACCGTGTCGGCGCAATCTCGCAACCATTCTGACTCGGGCGGCTTGACGAGAGGGTCATCCACGCCATGTACCAGGAGCACAGGGGATTCAAGGGGCAGCAACACGCGGCGCAGGTCGCGTCCCATCGCAGAACGCATACTGGAGACGATGGCAGTGGCGTCGGCCTTGCGCGCCTCCAGGTCGACCTCGGGGAAATCGGCCCGCCGCGCCACCAGTCGCGCCAGCTCGTCCCCGTTGCCAGAAAAACCGGCCAAGGGTCGGTTGATGGACGCCCCGACCAAAGGCACACTCACGCCCATCACCCGTTCCACCCGTTCCGGGATCTTGTCGGCGAACGACAAGGCGACCACACCTCCTAACGCATGCCCCACCAGCGAAGTCCGATGCACGCCCAGGTGATCGAGAAACTCCTGGAGCAGTTCGACGTAGGCATCGACGTTGTAACTGAGGCTCAACTTGTCAGAATCGCCAAAACCCCACAGGTCGAGAGCGTAGGTGCGGTAGTGGAGCGATAATTCCTCCATCGCCGGCACCCAGTAGCGCCACGATCCCAGCCAACCGTGGAGAAAGACCAGTGGCTGACCGCGCCCGATCACTTCGTAGTGAATCAAACCTTCTTTGACGACAATGACGCTCATTGTTTTCGATATGCTCTGCGTACTCAGCTCAAGACGTTACTCAACCCGACGTGCATTGCATCTCCGTCCATTACTCACACTCTGCCGAGGCTTTTGCGCGCTGTAGAATATCCTTGACCTGATCGGCCAATTCAGCCGGGCCAAAGGGTTTTACGATGTACTCCATCGCTCCCGAATCCAGACCTTGCTCGATCTCGCTCTCCTGTCCTTTTGCCGAAAGGAAAACGATAGGAATGTTGCTGGTGGCAGGATTCTCTTTCAGTTGACGGCAGGCTTCATATCCCGTCATCTTGGGCATACGCACGTCCAGGAGAATGAGATCGGGCTGCTCCAACGACGCCTTTTCGACGGCCTCGGCGCCATTTTCCGCCAGCACCACATCAAATTCAGCAAAACGCAGGGCAAACCCAATCAGTTCGCGGATATCTCGTTCATCTTCGGCAACCAAGATTTTCGGCATCGTTTTCCACCTCACTCAAACATCTGAAAGATCGCTGTCAGCCATCATACAACGTGTTCTTGCTCGAACGGAACCCCCGTCCGCCGCAACACCCTTTCGATCTCTTCCGCCAGTTCCTCGATAGAGATCGGCTCGTTCACAAAGCGGGCAGTTTGTGGAGCGAAAATCTGCTGTCGCTTTGCGCGATCCATGATCGCGCACTCGGTCATCAGAATGATCGGGATGTCCTGAGTCGCCGGATCGCTCTTGAGATGCTTCAGGACGACCTGGCCATCCAAATCCTGTAAATTGAAATCAAGCAACACCAACGCAGGTTGTATTTGGCGCGCCACGCGCAAGACGCGCCGACCCCGGCTCGTCGTCCGCACCCCAAAATCATTGGCACGCAACACCTCGCGCATCCGTGAAAGAATGTCTTTGTCATCGTCTACGACCAACACCGTATCCTGCTCTGCAAGCACCTGGCGCACTGCGCGGAGCAACTGTTCCTCATCAACCGGTTTGGTCACGTAATCCACCACTCCCAACCGCAACTCTCCCGGCAGGGCCGCGTGATCGGGTACGATGGGGATGACGATCACCGGCGTTTCCTGCGTCCTGGGATTTGACTTGAACGCCTCGAGCAGAGCGAAGCCAGCCGCATCGGGGAGCAGGATGTCCAATGCGATCAAGTCCAGGTGCTCGTGCTGCGCCAGCGCCAGCGCCTCGTCGCTCTGCCGGGCGATCAACACCTCCTGCCCGTTCTTGGTCAGATGTAGTTGAATCTGCCCGGCGATATCGCGATCGTCTTCGACGAGCAGCACTTTGGTCAATCTCTTTTCAGACCCGCCGGATGGCCCGGTCTGCCGCATGGGAAGGATAAACGTGAAGATGCTCCCCTCGCCCACCTCGCTCTCCACCTCGACTCGTCCGCCGTGCATCTCCACCAGCGATTTGACGATGGAAAGCCCCAACCCGGTGCCGGTTGTCTCGTGCACCAGCGGGTGATCCACCCGGAAGAAGCGGACAAAGATGTTTTCCAGATCGTCCTTTGCGATGCCGATACCGGTGTCGCGCACCGAAACGTGCACCTGACCGTCGTGCGCGCGGGCCGACACGACGATCTCGCCGCCAGTGGGCGTGTACTGGCAGGCGTTGGCCACCAGATTGGTCAGAATCTGGATCACGCGATCCGAGTCGGCCTGGATCACGGGGAAATCGGCGGGCACATCCGAGCGCAAATCCAACCCCTTCTCTTGGGTTCGGGTCGCCATCGTCGTGATGACCTGGTTCGTCACGTCCGCCAGACGGACCGACTCAAGCTCAAGCACCATGCGCCCGCTCTCCATGCGCGAGATGTCCAGCAGATCGTTGACCAGCGTGGTGAGCCGATCCACGTTACTTTTGATCACGGACAGGAACGAGCGTTGGGCATCCGCCAACTCACCGGCCGCCCCCATCAGGAGCAAGTCGGCGTACCCCTTGATCGAGGTCATCGGCGTGCGCAACTCGTGCGAAACCATCGAGACAAATTCCACCTTGGCGCGAGCGGACTCGACCTCGACGGTGATGTCCCGAAAGACCGACACCGTCCCCAGGAACTCGTCGGCCATCAGCACCGGCGCCAGGTGAACGCTGACGATACGATCCTCAATGTTCAACTGGGCAGCCAGATACTCCTCGGCGGCATACGCCTCGGGTTCCTCCCCCCACTTGGCGACGGTCTTCATCCAGTCCTGCGCCTGATCGCCGTACAGTCCGAGCATCTCCCGGGTCATCCGCCCCAGCGCCCGCTCCCTCGGTAGCTCCAAAATCCGCTCGGCAGCCGCGTTGAACAGAATCACCTTGCCCTCGGCGTCCGCCACCATGACGCCATCCGCCACGCCCTCCAGGACGGCCTGGCTTTTGGCCGCCTCGACCTGCTGCGTCTTGAGCATGCTGCCCAGCCGCTCGGCCTGCTCGCGGATCAGGTTGTACAGCTCGGCGTTGTTGATCGCATTGGTCACCTGAACGGCGGCGGTCTCCACCAGGCGCAAGTGATCTTCATCGAAATGGCCCGGCTGAGCGTGCAACAAGAGCAACGCGCCCCGCACCTCACCGCCGCCGGCCATCAGCGGAACCACCAGCGCCGAACGGTACTGGCGCTTCTTCCGCTCATCGGGAGCGTCGACCTCCACCCAGCGGGGATCCTGCCGAATGTCGGGCACGATAGCCGCCTCGCGATGCTCGACCACCCAGCCCGCCAGCCCTTCACCTTTCGAGAAGCGGGTGGGCGCGCCGCCGGTCGGCAACGTCACCTCCTTCCCCCAGGCTGCGCGATTGATCAAGCGCCCGGACGATTCGATCTCTCCCGCCAAAGCGTGCGACTCGAGCATCAGGATGGATGCCTGGTCGGCCTCGACCGCCTCCACGGTCAGCTTGAGGGCGCGGTTGAGCACGTGATCGAGGTCGAGACTGGCGGCAAGCTCAGAGGTGATGCGATACAGCGTCTCGACGCGGTCGCGCTCGGCGGTCAGTTCTCCCATCGCGTCGGCCAATTCCTGGGTGCGCTCTTCGACGCGCCGCTCCAATTCGTGCGAGAAACTGCGCACCTCTTCGAACAAGCGGGCGTTCTCCACAGCCACGGCCACCTGGTCGGCGATGGTCGAAAGCAGCAGCTCCTCCTCCTCGCCGTAGGCATAAGGGCGGTACGACTGCACGTTGATCACCCCGATCACCCGCTCACCGACCAACATCGGCACGCCCAGCCAGGACGGCGTGAACCCTTCGCTGAAAAAGATCGGCGTCGGCAGGCTGTCTCCCTCGCGCTCCAGATCGCGGATGAGCAAGGGCTTTTTCTCGGTGATCACGTAAGCTGTCAATCCACTCAGAGGACTTTTTTCAATAGTCCCTCGCGCCCCATTCTCCATCACCAAGGGGAACTCTAACTCGTTTGCCATTTCGTCGTAGAGGGCGACGAAAAACGTATCCGCCTGGAAAATGGACGAGATCTCCCGGTAGACCGTCTCCATCAACTCATCCAGGTTGAGCGTGGCGGCGCCGGCAGCCCTGGCGATCCGGTTGACGACCGCCAGTCGCTCGGCACGGCTGGCGGTTTCCTCAAACAGCCGGGCGTTCGCGATGGCGTTCGCCAGTTGGTCGGCCAGCGTCTGCAGGACGGCCACGTCCTCTGCGGTAAAGGCCGCCTCTCGCACCGACTGGACGTCGAGGACGCCAATTATTTGACCGCGGCTGACCAGTGGCAGCGCCATCTCGGAGCGCGTGTCGGGCAGATCGGGGTTGACAAAGTGAGCGGCGTCCTCGCCCACGTCCAGGGCGATGCGATATTCCCCCGTGCCGGCGACGTGGCCGACGATGCCCACCTCGCCGACGGCCAGTTTGTGGCCCCGTTCGAGCATACGCTGTCCGCCTGCGGAGGAAGCGGCGCGCAAGACGGCGTACTTGCCACCGACGCCTACGTCGGCCTCGTCCACCAAAAAGACGCCGGCGTGGTAAAAGCTGAACCGGTTCGAAATGAGATGGACTGTTTCGTCGAGCAGTTGGTCGACGTCGAGGGTGGCGGTAGCACCGCGCGCAACCTCGGAGGCCGCCTCCAACTGGATCGCCCGCCGTCGCGCCTCGTCAAAGAGACGCGCGTTCTCCACGGCGACAGCCACCTGATCGGCCAGCGCCGAGAGCATCGCCACCTCGGCAGGAGAGGATTCGTGCGACTGTTGATGGCTGGCGCACAGAACGCCCACGACCTGGTTACCGACGGTGAGGGGCGCCAGCACCACGGACCCCACATCCGCGTCGGCGTCGGGACCGAGGAAGGAGCGTGACTCCTCCCTCATGTCGTCCACGGCCAGCGGCATGCCGCTCTGGACTACGTCGCCCACCAACCCCTCGCCCGGCGCGAAGGAAAGCGTCGAGATAGGCTCAAGCGCCGAGCCGTGTATCGCCCGGGGCACGTACTGCCCACTCTGGGGATCCAGGAGGAAGATACTGCTCTGATCGCAGGCCAACAACTGCGGAGCCGTCTTGACGACGTTGTCCAACACCTCGCTCAGCTCCAGTTTCGCCGCCGCCGATTGGCTGATCTCGTTGAACAGGGTCAAGATCTCGGCGCGGCGCTGGAGGGTCTCCATCATGCGCGAGTTTTCGATGGCCAGCGCCGCCTGGGCGGCGAAAATCTCCAGCGACTCGACGGTGCTCCGCTCAGGAACCCGACCATCGCGGGGTTGATCGACCGAGAGCAACCCCTGAACGTCGCCGCCCGGCCCCACGAGCGGAACAAGCAGCATGTCGTGAGGATGCCATCGGCCCGGTTCGCGCGCCAGATCGTCCACGTCCTCCCCATACGTATCCACGCGGTCGCGCCAGACCTCGTCCCGTTCGCCCGGGATATAGTAGCTCTGGCTGATGCGGAACTCGTCGTCCATCACGCTCTCCATCAGAGACCACGGCTGTCGCACTTCGCGCATGCGCTCAAAATCGGCGATGGGGATGCCGGCAGCGGCCATCCGCCGCTGATAGGGCGGGTCGCCCTCCAGGGTACTGATCAAGACCAGGTTGAACCCCACGCTCTCCTGGATCGCGTAGGCGACCTCCTCCAACACATCCTCCAGGGGCCGATCCGAACGGAGCGCCCGACTGATCTCCAGCACCGATGTGAGCTGGTCGGCCCGGCGGTGGAGCAGATTTCTGCGCTCCAACTGCTCCCGGTAACGCTGTGCGTTGCCGATGGCGATGGCCGCCTGGGCGGACAATCCCTCGATCACCTCCAGCGCCATCTGATCGAAGGCGACCTCTTCGGTACTCTCCAAAAAGAGCAAGCCCGCCAGAACCCCCGCGTAGAAAACGGGCACGATCAGCACCGAGCGAGCCGGGGTCGCCCGGTGTGTGAGGACGACCTCTCTTTCCTCGGACGCCACGTCGAGGATGAGCAACGACTGGTTGGTGCGCAACACCGCCGCCAGGGCCGGGTGCGCCTCCGGCGCTTTCAGCACGTCCCGGATGCGCTGCTCCTCCGCCTCTGAATAGCCTGCACAGACCTCCAGTCTCAGTTCGCCGCTCTCGGCATCCCGCAGCACGAACACGCCCGCCGCCGCTTTGCCCAGGCGCATCGCCTCTTTCAACACCATGTACAAAATGGGAGGCAGATCGAGGGTGGTGCTGATCTCGCGGCTCACGCGCCGCAGGCCGCTCAGCGCCTCCTCCTGCCGCCGCAGTTCCTCGTCGGTTCGCACGTACAGGCGGGCGTTCTCAATCGCGATCGCCGCCTGATCGGCAAAGGCAGTCAGTAATTCGATCTCTATGCCGGAGAATCGGTGAAGCTCGGCAAACGCGACCGAGAGCATACCGATCACGCGATCGGCCCGTTTGAGCGGCAGATCGGCAAAGGCGCGGAACCCCTCCTGGACAGAAATCGGCGCAAAGGCGCGCAAGTTCTCGTCGGCTCGCAGGTCCGGGACGATCAGCGGCTCTCCGGTCGCGACGGCGTGCGCCCGCCCACCACGCTCCAGGGTGAGCGTCTGCGATTGCGTCGCGTACGCCTCAGAAAGTCCCTGGGTCATCGCCAGCCGCAGCACCTGGTGCGCTTCGTCCAGCACAAAAATCGCCGACATCTGGCAGCCCACCACTTCGAGCACCGCCGAGGCGATGGTCTGTAGGACGTGATCGAGTTCGAGCGACTCGCTGACGGCGGCTGAAATTTTGGCCAGCGAGGCCAGTTCGGACGCCCGGCGCCGCATCTCGGTGTAGAGATAGGCGTTCTCTATCGCCACCGCCGCCTGGTTGCCGACGGCCTGTAACGTCTCAACGTCCTGCTCGGAATAGGCGAAATCCCGTTGGTAACTGACCAGCTCGAGCGTGCCGACGAACAGGCCCCGGCTCTGCAAGGGGATGCCGACGTACGAGCGCATCGGATATTTGGGCGTGTCCAATTTGGGGCGCACGTCCTGCCGCCCTTGAACGTCCGGGATGAGCAAGGGCTGATGGTGCCGGGCGATCCAACCCGTGAACCCTTCGTCGAGATAATAGACGCCTCCGGTCTCTCGGGTATACGCCTGCTCATCCTCTCCTCCCCAGCCCCGGATGACGCAACACTGTCGTTCCTCGTCCCAGAGCGTGATCTCGGCCAGGTCGTAGGGGACAAGATGATTAGTACTAGACAGGATGGCGTCCAGGGTGGCTCTCAGATCGGAGCTGCTGCTGACCGTAGCGCCAACACGCCCCAAAATATCCGCCTTGTCCGACGGCTGCCGGGCGAGCGGCCCCACAGGTTCCTTGACTCGCCGTTTTCGTCTCCACCGGGCAGCCATCAGCGCTACAGGGAAAAGAAGCAGACTGGCGAAAAGCCCCTCGACGGTCACAGAGGAGAGAGGGGGGAGAAGAGTCGGAGAGAGGGCGTTCAACGAGATGAGGTTCAGGAATGCGCCCGTCGCCGCGGCGACCCAGGCCCACCGGCGACCCAATCGATAGGCGACCAGGCCCACCGGAACGACGAGCACCAGGCGGGGAATAGAGGCCCACTCGGTCGGAACCCGCACCGACCAGACCGCCAGGCCCAGCGCCACGATCGCCATGCCGATCACGATGATCACGTCTGGCCACCTGAACCAATATCCTCTGACTCGCTCACTCATACGACAATACCTGGGGTCAAGATATACAGATTTCAGACTGAAAGACTGAAAAATTGCCTCGAACTATCTCATAATACCCGCTAAAGCTGGCATAAGCAATCATCCCAAAAATCAACCTTCGCATCAGTGGTTATTCGTCATTGTTCATCGGCAATAGGCGATCCCCCTCGCATCGCCTCACGCCTCGCGATAGAGGTCGCCTCTGTGATCTCGCGAATGTCGGCAAAGGGACCGTCTTCGGCCGTCACCACACCGACCGCCAGCTTCATCAGATCGACTTTGACCTCTTCTCCCTTCTCGTTGTAGACGATCAGATAGCCGCGCTCGCGCGCCTGCCAATCGTAATGGGTGCCCACTCGCGAGTCAAAACGCTGCGCGAGATCCTCGATCATAGCAGGGAGGTGTCCCTTGTCGGCGATGACGATAAACTCCTCGCCGCCGATGTGGCCGATAAAGTCGTTCGATGTCCCCACAGTGTCCACCATCTCGCCCAGGATCATGGCGGTGAAGCGCAATACGTCCTCGCCAGCCACAAAGCCATACACCTCACTGAACACGTTGAACCCTCGAAGACCCACGTAGATGATGCCCCAGTCCTCCTGCCGCATCAACTGTCGCAACTGGTCCTCGATCAGACTGCCGCTGGGCAGCCCCGTAGTGGGATTGGTCAAGCTTTCGTACCGGGCGCGAGCCATCGCATTTCTGACCCGCAGGTTAAGCTCCTCCACGTCGAACGGCTTGGTGATATAATCGTCGGCGCCCAGTTCCAGGCCGCGAATTTTGTCGGAACGTTCGTCCTTCTGGGTCAAGAAGATGATCGGAATGTGGCTGGTGCGCAAGGCGCCCCGCAGCTCACGACATACGTCGTAGCCATCCATGTCCGGCAACATGATGTCCAGGACGATGACATCAGGGAGCTGGTGACGGCACATATCCAACGCATCCTCGCCGCGTTGAGCCACCACCACGTCGTAATCCTGCGACTGAAAGTAGATGCGCAGCATATTGGAGATGTCAAAATCATCCTCAACGACCAGAATTCTACCTTGGGACATATTCCCCTCCTAAGTTTTTAGCCGCTAGCCGTCAGCAATGACTACTGAAAATCCGTGCTTGCGAGCCAGTTGAGCGATCTCACGCGCTCGCTCGATCTGAACCTGTTTACCCAACGAATAACTCTCGTACCGTCCCTCCAACGCCAATATCATCGCCTCGGCCATGCAAGCATAGGCCTTTCCGGACGGGAGGCCAAAATCGAAATGAAAGTCAACCTCACCCGGCACGTCCACCACCCCACCCTCGATGACCAGCACGTCATCTCGTTCTCGCTCTACCCGGGGCGACACGTCGGGTGGCAGAGCGATGTCGCACACGATCGCGCCACGCTTGAGATGGCGCGGCTGGACAATGGGCCGGGCGGCGTTGGTGGCGCTCAGTATCAGATCGGCCTCGATAATGTCCTCAATCTGGGTCGAGCTAAGCACGCGCCCCTCCCGATGTGACGGCGCTACGGCTGCCTCGGCCCGCGCGCGCGCCTGCGCCAAACGAGATTCCGCCAGACCAGGGCCTGGACGACCGATCAGCACCACGCGCCCCACCTGCGGAGCGAGCAACTCGGCGCACGCCGCTCCAATGCTGCCCGTCGCTCCAACCACAGCCACGCTGGCCTCTTCCCATCGCACGCCTCTTTTGCCAGCGGCCTTTTCCAGCGTCTCGACGGCCAGGGCCACAGTGAGACTGTTCCCTGTGGTGACCGGGATGTCCAACTGCCGGGCGACCGTCACCCCGCCATCGCCAATCCCCGATGTAAAGGCCCCCAATCCCAGAACGCGGGCCTGCATCTGCTGCGCCAACCGGCCTGTCTGCACGATTTTCCTGTAAACCGTCGGCGATGGTAGCCGCAGCATCTGCCGGGCGGTGAAGGGACAGGCCAATAACCAGCCCTCTATCTCCTTCCCCGTAGCCTCTGAGCGCACGCCGGTGATGTGCGAAAGGCAGAGCGGCGGCCAGAAGCGGGAAAAGAAATGGATCAACGCCGTCGGCAGCACCCGTGCCAGCAAGGGATACTTGCGGGCCACATCCCGTTTGGGATCGAGGGGATGGATGACGAAAGCAAAATTGTCCATCTACGGTCGATACCAGGCGGGATGCAACGCCTCTCCGTTCTTGATCGCAAAATGGTCGCTGTCTTGGTAATGAACATTCCGGTCGATCACGCGCCTCGTGGCCGAAGCCAGCAGGACCACGTCCGACTCGATCACGCGCGCCGGGTATATCACCATGCCAGAACCGAGAAAACAGTTGTGTCCCACGCATCCCCCCAGCACCGGCATGCCCGTCTCCCCCAACTCGCCCTCCTGCATTGCCTTGATCGGTTTGGGCACCAAGTTAAAATCGGTAAAGGTGTTCCCGGCGCCGATGAACGTGTTGCGCCCGATGCTGCAAAACTGGACACAGGTGTTCTGCGCCAACATCGAATCCGCCATCATCAGGCTCGAAAAGAGCGCCGCCCGAAAGGGCAGGTAACAACGGTCCGACACGACGCTCCACTGCACCTGTCCCCCCTGCATGATGTTGACGTTATTTCCAATAATAGAGATATCTATGACCGCCCCCGCGCCAATGCTGACGTTATCCCCGATATAGGTGGGTCCTTTGATGATGGCGGTCGGATCGATGCTACAGTTGCGGCCCACGTGCACCATCGCCGATGAAGAGTGCACGTTTTTCCGTTCCAGGATCGCGCGCCACAGCAAACTCAACTGTTTTTCCACGCGCTCGCTCGCTATATCCAAGCGCGCCCCGTTGGCGAGCACGCCAAAGATGACGTTCGCCGTAATGGTGTGGACCCAATGCTCGATCGAACAGAACGCCTTCACGGGCACCTGGTACGCCAGATCTCCCCGCATGTTCGACATGTGGGTGGGAACGTGATAATAGCCCATCTCGTGCGCGCCGGTGTCGATCACCAGGGGCTGGACGTCCTGCTCGACGCCGCGCGGGAAATACCACATATCGGCGACGTACACGTCTCCCTCGTGCCGAATGCCCTGCTGCATATGGATCGCGTGAGCCGTGATGCTTTGATCGTCCAACGCAAAAGCGACCTGACAGGGCTGGCCCAATTTGCGAGCGCGCTGGATAAACTCTTGGAAGAAAAATTCGTCAAAGAACAAATTGTCGCAGTAGACGAGCGTCTCGACTTGCTGGGAATCAATTTGATCCAGGGAGAGCACCTCGCGTTCCGCCGTGACGTAGGGCGCCAAAACATCCCGCTGGTGGAGCCACAGCGGTTTGTTCAACACGCGCAAATCACGCGCCGGTTCGTTGAATGGAAAGATCTTGCGTTGGTTTTGCAGGATGATTTTACGCATCGTTATAACGGCTATCTCCGCTCAATTCAGTGGTTGTTTGCCGACCAGAATCGTGCAGGTCGAATCGCCAGCGGCGATGCACGATATCTCTTCGACGTAAAAGTTCTTGCCGCCGCTGACCCAATACAGTCCCTCGTCCAGAATCCCGACGGCCAGATGGCAACAAGGTGAGTCGCACTTGCGCCCCCAACAGACGCCACAACGCTCAATGATCCAGTGAAAGTACTCTTCGTCCTCCTCAAACCGCACCTGGTGATCGGAAAATCCTTCGAACATGTGCGCCAGCACTTCAAAGCCGACCCGCAATTTCATCGCCAGAGGCAAGATACGAAACGCGAGATCCGCGATCCCCAGCACCGGCCCCAGGTCTTTGATCCCCAATTTGAAACAGGCCCGGCCAATTCGCTGTGCCAATCCACGCCCGCCGCGCGGCCCGTACATCTCATCCAGCGCCTGCAACATCTGTCCCAACTCGTCGAAGGAGAACTCTTTGTCAAAGTTGTTCGGCGGGTAGTTCTCGATGCGCTCCTGAAGGCGCGCCAGATTCAGAATCGCATTCACCCCGTTGCGTCCCATCACCTCTTCCATCGCCAGGAGAGCGATGCGCCCCATCTTGTTGGGAAAGAAATATGGGGGTGATTCTTGAATCGCCGCTGCAGATCTATCCATCACCCCGCCGTTCACTCCTCCGTTTGAGAATCCAGAAACTCGTGCACCGTCTGATAGAATAATTCCTGCTCATCCATCATCGGGAAATGCCCCGAGCGTCGAAAACGACGTATTTCGGCCTGCTTGACGCCCTCGGCCAATACATCCGCCTGCCCGGGATGCACGATGCGATCCTGCTGACCGTAGATGCCCAACGTCGGCGCCTGGATCTCTTTCAGCCGGGGACGCAGGTTCGTCTTGCACAAGGAAGCGATGCTAAGCTGGAAGGATTCCAACGTGGTACGGGATAGATCGCGCTCGAACATAGCGTACCAGGTCTTCCAGTCCCGCGCCAGAAGGGGAGAGGAGAGCCTGACGCCCAGAGGAATGACACCGGGCACCTGATACACCAAGCGGGCCACGAACCGATACGCCGCCAGTCGCAAAAAGAGAGCCAGCCCCTCTCCAGAGATGGGAGAGCCGACGATGGCTACCTTTCGAACGCGCTCGGGGTGATCGAGCGTGAGCTTGAGCGAAACCGTGCCGCCCATGGAATGGCCCAGGACAGACGCCCGCACAATGCCCAGCCGCTCCATGAACTGATCCACCATCTCGACGTATTCTCGGATCGTAAAGCCGACCCCCTGCTTGCCGGATTCGCCAAAGCCCCAGAAATCGAGAGCGTAGGTTTTATAGTGGCGGGCCAACGATTCCATCGTACCACGCCAATGATCCCAGGATTCGAGCCAACCATGCAACAGGATCACAGGTTGCCCACGGCCGTGGGCTTCATAGTGAACGATTCCCTGGTCGGTAACAATGGAACTCATAGCGCGCCACTCCCACTGGCAGAGCCTTCAAAAACATGAATAGACGCAGAATGCGGACAAAGCCCCCACACTCCTGGGTCATCATAATATATCATGAAAGTGCGCGGCAAGTCCATTGCGGTTCCGTTAAAGTGGGGTTACAGTCCGACAAGATACAAAAACAGCGGTCGAACCTGCCGCCTTGCCTGGCTCGACCGCCCAGACGTTCCCTGCGGACGGAATCTAGCTCCCAGCGGTAGCCGGAGCCTTGCTCTCCGCCCACCTTGCGCTCATGCCCCTTCGTCTATCTCTTCCAGGATCGCGTACAAAAGCTCCAGCAACACATTCTTGACGCTCTCTCGATCGGGCGCCACGCAAGGCAGCACCTTGATCTCCGGAGGAATGCGAAGGGCGATGCGCAGATCCTCCGGATCCCATGCGTCGTCCATGTCCTGTTTATTCGCGGCCACCACGTAGGGCACAGGAGCATAAGAGATAAATGTATCGAGGATATCGCGAGCTTCCCGAAAGGTCTCTGGCCGCACGCTATCGAGCAAGACGACAAAGCCGAGCATACCTTCGGACAGAACTTCCCACATAAAGTCAAAACGTCGCTGTCCAGGAGTGCCAAACAAATAAAGGATCAGATCCTCATCCACGGTCAGGCGACCAAAGTCCATCGCCACCGTAGTTTGATCCTTGATACGTTCTTCTTCTCGCGTGATCTTTCTCTCCGTTGCAACGACGTCAATTTCACTGATTGACTGGATGAATTGAGTTTTGCCCGCTGAAAAGGGACCGGTTACTACCATTTTGACAGTTTGCATTGCTAGAGTTCCCGAATACGATCGATTAATCTCACGATCACGTTTCGCTTGACAGCCGGACGGCGCTGCGCCATGGCAGCCCGACCAGACACATCAGAGGGTGCTTCGGCTCCTTCTGGCTGAACGAGTTCCACCAACCCCGCCTGCATCAAGCCATAGGCGATCTTGCGAATCTGGAAATCGCTCATGTTATTGTGTTGCGCGATCTGTCGGATCGTGTTACGCGGATTGATGAAGGAAACCACGCGCCACTCTTCCGCGTTGAGATTGACGTCGCGTAGATTTGTACGTGGGTTTTCGGCGAACCGGAGCGCCACGTCGAGGTTGGGCAGTTCTTCCTGCATCCGTTCCCACTTTTCCAAACGACGGCTGCCCTCCATGATCACGTTTTCGAGATCGATGGGAACGGTAATGCGGTCCTCAACCGGCTTTAGGCTCGATTCGAAGTAAAAGTTTCCCTCGGGCCAGGTGAAGAGAGGGTAAACATTGTTCAGGACATAGGCACGTATGCTCTTGACCACGTCAGTCTGGCTCACGTGACCCGCGCTAATCAACAGCCGCCCCAGTTCCTTGTCGCTCCTGCCGCCGGCATGCGATAGGATCGTCCGCGCCTGCTCTCCCGTGATCTTGCCGGCCTGCTGAAGCACCGCGGTCAGGCGATCCCCTTCCTTATCCAGCATCGCATAGATCAGCTTGCCTCCTTTGAAAGAGAGATTCGCCTGGGTCTCGGTCCCGTCAATTGTCAGCGTGCCTGTCTTGCGTGCCAGGTTGATGAGATTGAGCAATTGAACGGTGCTGAAATCACGCAAGTTCCCCTTAAGCGCCATATCTTTACCTCCGTTGCGATCAGGAAAGTCAACGATGAACCCAATCACAAGATCATCAGACGTGATTATACCCTTTATCAACACACAAGTCAACTATGACAAAAGACAAAAACACCAATCCCACTTGTCCAACGCTCTGGCAAGTGGTATACTCTGAGGAAATTCGAAAAAACCTTCTTGAATCATAAGGAGAAAAATGGCCAAGGAACGTCTCGGAGACCGTTTTCGCTTGCTCATCTACGAGCGCATGTGGCAACGCTGGGCCTGGCCCTGCATCTTGACCATACTGGCGTCGCTCGCCCTGTGGTGGCTTTCACCCCGCATCTCGATCATCCGCCCCTCACTCCGATTTCTCACTCTCGGCCCGGCCCTCATCTCCTTTGTCATCCTGGTATACGCTTTCCTGGCCCGCCGACTGAGCTGGGTGCAATGCCGCGAGGGTCACCTGCGCATTCGGACGCTCTTTTACCCGCTCGCCGTCTCCTACGGCCGCATCAAGGAAATCCGCCCCGTGAACTTTGTGCAGATCTTTGAGCCAGCCAGGGAAAAAGCAGCTCGAAAACGCTGGCTGCGCCCCTACTGGCGCAAGACCGTCCTGGTCGTGGAGCTTTCCAGGTACCCGGTCAGCCAGGCACAACTGCGCTTCTGGCTCAGTCCCTACCTCCTGCTTCCCAACAAACCCGGCCTCGTCCTGCTGGTCAAGGATTGGATGACGCTCTCCCGCCAACTGCAAGAATTCCACCACGCCTGGACCCTAAACCGGGCCAAGCAGCGCAAGCAAGCTTTTGGGAGAAGATTGCGCTAGCGCCCGCCTACATCACCTCCACCATCGAGCCTTTGGGCGTCTTGGTCACCTCGATGCGCACCGGGAACGCATCTTTCAACTCGTCAATGTGCGTGATCACCAGCACACGCGCAAAGTCATCCTGGACGACGTTGATCGCCTCGATCAGCCTCTCGCGGCCCTGAGCGTCCTGCGTGCCAAACCCCTCGTCGATCACCAGCGTCTGCAACTGCGCCCCTGCCCGCCGTGCCAGCAGTTTCGAGAGCGCGATCCGGATGGCAAAATTGACCCGGAACGCCTCGCCGCCGGAATAGAGCGCGTATTCCCGCGTCCCCAATTCGTCGGCGATCTTGATCTCCAGCGTCTCGCGCACCTCGCCCGCCAGCGTCTCCCGCTGCGTATCGAAACGGACGTGCATGCGACCGCCCGTCATCCGCGCCAGTAGCCGGTTCGCCTCGGCCTCGATCTCGGGCACCGCTGCCTCGATGATCATCGCCGGCACGCCCCGGACGCCAAAGGCGTCCCGCAGTTCGTCGTAGATGGACGCTTCGGCGGCCAACTCCTCCTGCCGCTCAAGCTTGTCCGCCTGCTGCCGCGCGAGCGCCTTGCACGCCTCCAATCGCTGCTGCGACGCGCCCAACCGCTGGCGAGCCGCTGCCTCCTCTCCCCGCACCCGCTGTAATTCCCCCTCGACCGCCGCGGCATCCGCGAGCCGCTTCCGCAGTTCAGCGGCCTTTTGTTCCAATTCCGCCCGACGGGTCTGCGCCGCCTCGATCTGCTCCCGCCAACGCTGCCCGGCCTCCTCCAGCCGTTCGAGCGCCGACCGTTCCTCCGCCATTCTCGCCTTTGCGGTGTTCAACTGCGCCTGGCGCTCGGCAAAAATCTGCCCCGCGACCATCGCCTTCCGCGCCGCCTCGTGGGCCGCCGCGTCGTAGCCCAGTTCCTCGGCCTGCGCCAACACCTGTCTCAATTCGGCGCGCGCTTCAGGGGCATACTCCTCGTCGGCCAACCGCTGCTCCAGCGCAGCCAGTGTCCCCCGACTCTCCTCCAGTTCCTCGGCTGCCTGTCGCCCCTGCTCGATCCGCTCGATCAAGGCCGCCTCCTGCCGTTGCAACGCCGGCAATGCGCGCAGCAATTGATCGCTCTCGCCGATCTGTTGTTCGAGCGCCTGGGCCTGCCCGGCCAACGCCTGGATCGTGGCCTGATTGGCGCGAAAAGCGTCTCCTCTCTCCTCCCCTTCGGCCTGAATCTGATCCAGCAGCCGCAGCCGGTGCTCGTCGGTGAGGGGTTGCTCGCAGAGCGGACACTGCGCCTCGGCTCGCTCCAGCAGCGCGATCTTTTCTTTGAGCGACTCCATCTCGTGCCGCAGGGCCTCGTTGTGCGCCTGGAGCGCCACTCGCTCCTCGGCGATGCGCGCCAGGTCCGCTCGAGCCGCCTCCCGGCTCTCCGACAGTTGCGTCAGATGGACCAGTTGCGCCTGCACGTCCTCGTGCTCGGCCAGCAACGGTTCGTCGGGCAGGCGTCCCTCCAGTTCGGCGATGCGCCGCGCGACGACCTCGCGCTCCGTCTCGAGCTGACGTCGCGCCTCGGCCAGCCGGGCCTCCAGCGCCAGGCCACGCTCGTTCAATTCCACCGACTGGCGCAGTTTGGCCCCCAATGCCTGCTCCCGCTCGACCGCTCGCCGATACGCCTCGTAGCCCGCCTCGATCTCGTCTGCCTGGGCCAGCAGGCTCTCGCACTCGGCCAGCCGCTTTTCCCTCTCGACTCGATCCTCCGCCAGCGCCGCCAGCTCTCGCTCCGCCTGGGCGATCTGTCCGGCCCGCTCGGCGATCTGCGCCTCAGTGTGGCGCAGTTCCGCCCGCGCCGCCTCGATCTGCTGATAGGCGGCCTGGGCGTCTTTGAGGGCAGCGCCCAGCTCGTCCACGGCCGCCCGGGCGGCCTCAAGCTCCGCCTCGTACTCGGACTGTCGGAGCAGTTCGGCCTCGATCTCTTTCAGCCGCAGTTCGATCACGTCTGCCTCGTTCCGAATCGCCCGCTGTCGGTCTTTGACCCGCTCCTCGTAGGCCGACCAGCGATCGAGCCCCAGGATGTCCCCCAGCACCCCCTTGCGCTGGGCGGCGGTCTTGACGGTGAACTCGTCGGCGCGGCCCTGTCGCAGAAAGGCGGAGTTGATAAAAGTATCATAATCGAGGCGGAGCACCTGTTCAATTTTTTCCTCGGTGGCGCGGACGCCGCTTTCGGTCAGGGAGCGCCAACGCTCCCCCCCTCTATCCCCTCCAGGGGGGGGGAGGTTACGGATTTGGAAGTCGAGCAGGGTGCTGCCGCGCTTGCCGGACTTGCGCTGGCGCAGCACGCGATAGGTCTGCTCCCCCAGCCCAAACGTGAACTCGACCGCCATCTCGTCCTCGCCCAGGTGGATCAATTCGTCGTCCCGCCTGGCCCGCGCCTTGCCCCACAGCGCCCAGGTGACGGCGTCCAAGAGCGCCGACTTGCCCGCGCCATTTTCGCCCGCCAGGCAGGCGACGTGGATGCCGGAAAAATCCAACGCCGCCTGGCGGTAGCACATAAAGTTAGTGAGGAAGAGTTTCTGGGGGATCATTCTGGATGTTTATGTTGGTGGTTGGATCATTACATCAAAACTATGACGAACTCTAGCTAGCATTCGCTTTCATACACTCGGTTCATTTTTAGCTGGCAGCACAGTCTGTTCAACTTGCTCAATGAGGTGAGGGAGATTAGGTTCGGTAGAACTCAATTCGGGCGCAGGAACACGGTGGCGTTTAATGTCAGGAGGAATATGCTTGTGGTGAGGATGTGTACTCTGCAACTCTGGGATATGAGGATGGGGCATAGGATCATACCACCAAAGCGGTTCACCTTCAAAAGTGAGCTGATAAAAATATCTGACGATACGACGGGCGACGAAATCAATCTGCTCAAATACGTGCAACTCGTGCCCGGAGCGAAAGGTGACCTTGCCACGTGTGATCCCCAGCGTACGACTGACGGTATACACAGTTATCGTGTGGCTCTCGACAGTGACACGGTCGGCTAACAGATGGAAAACTAGCTGACTATACTCCGCATACGTGTTCAAACCTGGGGGCGTCATCACGCTGGTACACGTACTTGACTGACATGCAAGTCACGTAACGACGCCGGAGCAGCAAGTTCTTCCAGACGCTGCGCAATAGCCTGATCGTAACGCTGGCGACGGTCTTGATGAATCTCGTACCAACCAGACCATTCCAAATACTCTTGGATCTCCTCCGGATCTTCGTCACGTAGCTTTCCTTGCCGATAGAGACGATAAAAAGTTTCAGAGAGCAAACTATATTTCTGCTCAAACCACCGCAAGGCAGCAGCGGCCTCAAAGATGTCCCGCAATAAAGCTTCGGTTGTAATCCTTTCGACCATTTGTTTCTCCTACATCTCACGCATCATCAGTAACATTCAGCGCCATTTCTCAACAATCATCCCAAGTCAGGTTATTATAATCTGTTTCGTCATATTCGCAATTCGCCCAAAGGTTCTTTGAGTACGCAAGTGGGCAAAGCTGCAAGTTTGTTGGTGGCGTTATTCGCCCCGCAGTTCGCGCAGTCTTCACAAACTTATTCCGCCACCCGCGATTCGCGCAACACCATCGCCACCAACAGCGCCCCCACGAACAAAACGACTGTGTTGAGATAAAAGGGCATCGCGTGCCCCAAGTTGTCGTACAGCCAGCCGCCCGCCAATGGCCCCACCGCCGAACCCAGGAAATAGGCAAAGGTGTACAGCCCGTAACTGGTGCCGCGCGCATCCTCGCCGGCGATGTCGGCGACAAAGGCTCGCTCCGCCGGCACCGAGGCGGTATAGCCCAATGACTCCAAGGCCCACAGAGCGATCAACGGAACGACGCTGCGCAAGTGCGGGATCAGCGCCGAGGCCAGCGCGCCGATGAGCAACCCGGCGATCATCGGCTTTTTGCGCCCCAACCGGTCGGCGATGCGCCCCATGCGCGAGGGGAGAAAGGCCGTGATCAGCGCCGCCGGCAGATAGGCCCACCCCAGCACATCCAGGCCAGCCCCCAGGATATCCTGGAGAAAGATCATCAGCAGCGGCCAGACCATCGAGGTCGAAGCGCCGGTGAAAAATACGATCCCCATCAACGCCAGCAATTGGCCGGAGACAGGACGGCTCTCGATGGGCCGCGTGACCGCTTGAGGGCGCGTCTCCTCCACACCTCGCCAACTGCTCCACAGCGCCAGCAGCACAGGTATGGTGTAAGCGGCAAAGAGCCAGAACCAGATCTGCTCCCAGCTCGAGTCGAGAAAGCCCTCCAACGAGAAGATGACCGTAAAACCGGCCGTGGTGCCGACGATCGCCCCTCGATTGACCGCCTCGTCAATGCTGCCAAAATCGTGCCCGCGCCCCGCCTCGGTGGCGACGTCGGCCACGATGGTGTAGGCGGAAAGCCAGAGAAACGCCTGTCCCAGCCCTTGCACGAAGCGGGCGACGGTCAGCAGCCAGACCGTGTCGGCCAGGCAGAACATAAAGATGGCGACCACGTAACCGAGCAACCCAAGCAAAAAGAAGGGCCGGCGCCCCCAACGATCCAACACGCGCCCCAGGAAAGGCCGCACGACCACCGGCACCAACGAGCAAGCAGAAAAGAAGCCGCCCACTTGCAGCGCCGTTGCCCCTATCTCCTTGCCGTAGATGGGCAGCACGAAGGAGAGGATGCCAAAAGGAAACGAGACAAAAAAGACGGCCCGCCAGAGTGCCTTGAACGTGCGGGATTCCGGTGTGGCTGACGGCTCGCTCAAAATGCCCTCCTTGCCATTTCTTCAAACATGCTCGTCCTCAGTTCGTCGTACCCAGGCTTTGAGTAAAATGCCTTCATCCTGGCGCATTCCTCAAACTGATCACATTCCCCACAAAACAGCACGTTGTGCTCCTCGCAACAGGTTCGAATTGGACAATCCTTCCCCCTGGGATAGTCCCTGAGAAGCCAACAGCAACGGTAGCCGGATTCAGTGTTCACCAATCCGCCCTCGTCCCCTGCCAGCATACGCTTGTACGTATCGCAGTGGCTGCAATCAGCACCACAGAAGCGGATGAGCCGCTCAGGCAATCGCACTGTCAAGTTCTCTTCCGTTGTCAAAATGATCTATCCTCTAATCTCAGCACGCCCACCAGGCCCCCCACCCCGTCGATGAAAGCCTGCACCGGGTACCCCGTGAAATCCTCCTCCCGACAGGTCCCGGAAAGCGCCGCGATGAAGGATACGCCCGCACGTTCGGCGGCCTCCGCATCCACGACGTGATCGCCGACATAGATCGCCTCGTCCGCTTCTACGCCAAGCTGCGTCAACACGCGAAACAGCCCGGCAGGATCCGGTTTAAGCCTGGACACGTCCTTTCCGCCCACGATCGCGTCGAACCGATCCAGGAGTTTCTCCCGCGCCAGGGTGTTTTCGATGCGATAGCGGAACTTGGTCGAGACGATCCCCAGCCCGATCCCGAAACCGCGCAACGAATCGACCGTCTGAGGGACCGCGTCATAGAGGTACGTCAGCGACTCCATCACTTGATCCGCCCGCCGCACAAAATGGTTTGCAAAGTCGGAGGACAACGCGCTGTCGCCCACGCCGGTCAGGGCCAGAAATGTCTCGGGCAACGAGAGACCGATCGTCTTGCGCGCCCGCTCTGGCGCTACCTGGGGAAAATTCAACTGCGCGAGCGCAAAGTTGATGCACTCGACGGCGCCCGACGACGAGTCCGCTAACGTAAAGTCAAAGTCAAAGACGACCGCGCGCAACGTTCCCCTCCAATGAGGTGCAACGCACTTTATCCAGTGCGTTGCACCTTACCGGCCTTGCAACCCGTCACCTGCTCCAGGATCTCTTCCGCGCCGAGATAGGCCGCCTCGCCGCTGCCGCCGAGCATCAGGGCCAGCTCTTCCACGCGCGCCCGGCCTTGCAGCGGTCGGATCCGCGTCACCGTGCGCTCGCCCGTCGTGACCTTTTCCACGTGAAAGTGCGTGTCTCCGAAACCGGCCAACTGCGGCAGATGGGTCACGCACAACACCTGGTGATTCAAGCCCCCCGGCTCCGCCCCCACCGCCAGCCCCCACAGCTTTTCGCCGACCGTCGCTCCCACGCGCCCACCGATCCCCTGGTCGATCTCGTCAAAGACCAGCGTCGCCGTCTCGTCGGCGCGGGAGAGCACCGTCTTGAGCGCCAGCATCAACCGGGAGGTCTCGCCGCCCGAGGCGATCTTGGCCATCGGCTTGAGCGGCTCGCCGGGATTGGGGGAGACGAGGAATTCAACCCGGTCTATGCCAGAGGCATCGAAGGCCACGCGCTCCACATCCGAGATCTGAGGGGCCGACACAGGCGCGCCGTGGGGGTCTTCCTTCCACTGGAAATCGACGCCGAATCGCGCGCCCTCCATGCGCAGGTCGTGTAACTCCGTCTCGATCTCGGCTGCCAGACGTTGGGCCGCCTCGCGCCGCTGTCGAGAAAGCTCCACCGCCAGGTCGCCCAGCTCCACCAGCAGCCGGGCCTCCTCCTCCTGCAATTCGGCGATGCGCTCCTCGCTGTGGGTGATGGCGTCCAATTCCTGCGCCGCCTTTTCGGCATAGTCCAGCACCTCGGGGATCGTCGAGCCATACTTGCGCTCCAGCCGCCGAATCAAAGCCAGTCGTTCCTCCACCTTTTGCAACCGTCGCGGGTTGTACTCGACCTGTTCCTCATAATCGCGCAGACTTCGGGCCAATTCCTCCATCTGATAGTTGGCGCTCTCGGCGGCGCGCAGTTGGGGCTCGAGCGCCGGGTCGACGCGGGCCAGCTTCTCCAGGGCGCGCAAAGCCATCCCCAGCAAATCGAGCGCCGTTGGGGTCTCCTCCTGGCCTGCGCCCTGCGCATCCAGCGCGCCGAGCGCCTCGGTGGTCAACTCGGCCAGTTGCTCGGCGTTGGTCAGCCGGATCCGCTCGTCGAGCAACTCCTGTTCCTCGTCCGGCTCCAGCTCCGCCGCCCCGATCTCGCCAAGTTGGAACTGCAACAGGTCGGCCCGATGCACCATCTCCTGCTCGCGGAGGATCAGATCCTCCAGTTCCCGCCGCACCCGGCGTACTTTTCCCGCCAGCTCTGCCACCTGTGTCCGCAGCGACCACAGCTCCGCGTATCGATCCAGCAGGTTGACGTGCTCGCGCACCCGCAGCAGCGAGAGATGCTCGCTCTGGCCGTGGATGTCGACCAGTCTCTCGGCCACCTCGCGCAGGAGCGTCAGCGTGACCGCCCGCCCATTGATGCGAGAGACGCTGCGCCCGCTGATCCGCACCTCGCGTCCCAGGAGCAAGAGGCTGGGGTCGTCCCCTCTCAGCTCCTCCCGTTCCAACAGGGGGTCGATCGCCGCCCGCTGCGTCGAGTTGAGCCGGAAGGTCGCCTCGATGCTGGCCCGGTCGGCCTCGGCCCGGACGAACGTGGTGTCGGCCCGCCCTCCCAGCACCAACTCCATCGCATCCACGAGGATCGATTTGCCCGCGCCCGTCTCGCCGGTCAGCACCGAAAATCCAGGAGGGAAGCGCAACTCCAGTTCATCAATGATGGCAAAGTCGCAAATGCGCAGTTCAGCCAGCATGCGAGCCTCCTACACGCGGCGTCCAGGGCGCAGGTTGGCGTAGGCCGCGCCCACCGCCGTCGCCAGATAAACGACCGCCCACAACAATCCCATCAAGCCACCGACCAGGAAATGCGCGGGGCCTGCCGGACTCAACGCCATCCTCACGAGCGACAGAAGCGAGAAGAGCACCTTGGGCAACGCTCCGACGGCGATACAGCCACACACGACCAGCCAGGTATACTCGCCCCGCCGCCGGCCGATAGCACGACGCGATGCCTCGGAGATGCCCATGCCAGCCAGCGGCCCCAGGACGATGGCGTACCACCCCAGGCTGATGACGAGCCAACCCGCTATCAACGACAGGGGCAGCGCGACCGCCGCGGCGATCACATAGTCGCTGGGGCGGGAATCGGCGTAAAAGACGCGCTGTTGCTGATTCACGCAATCACGGCAGCGATAGCCGACCGGCGTCGCCACCACACACTTGACGCAGATCGGCCGCCCGCACTTGTTACAGCGCAGGCCGGTCTCGACGTTCGGATGATTGACACAGTACATCGGTTCGCTCATACATTTGACTCCCGATTTATGACTTGATTGCGCGGCACCAGCCGCGCGACCAGCGTCTTGTAGAAATACGTCTGCTCCTGCACGCGCGCAAAGCGCGTCACGTGCGGGCTGGCCTTTACGACGACCGCGTCCCCGCTTTCCAGCCCCGCCTGCACCTGCCCATCCACCGACAACACCGCCGTCCGGCCACCGCCAATGGCGACGCGCACGGTCACGCCCTCGGCCAGCACGATGGGACGCTCCATGCTCAGGTGCGGCGCCACCGGCACCAGGAGAATGTTGCGCAATTGCGGCGGCAGGATCGGCCCGCCGGCCGCCAGGGCATACGCGGTGCTCCCCGTCGGCGTGGCGACGATGAGGCCGTCGGCGACGTAGGTAGCCAGGGAACCGCCGTCCACCTCTGTATGGAGGTGCACGGCGCGGCCCTCTTTTCCCCGCCCGACGACCACGTCGTTCAGCGCCTCGGCCTGCCTCAGGACGCCATCGCCGCGCCGCGCCTCGGCCCACAGCATCATGCGCTCCTCGATCCAATAGTCGCCGACCAGCACCCTCGACAGCACGTCCCTCCAGCTAAACGGCTCAGCCTCGGTGAGAAATCCGACCCGCCCCAGGTTGATGCCCAGGATCAGCGTGCCACAAGGGGCCGCCAGATGCGCCGCGCGGAGGATCGAGCCATCGCCGCCCAGCGTCACCAGCAGATCGGTCGCCTGAAAATCGAGGGCGTCCGACGCCTCCTCGATCTCGCAGGCACACACCTGCCGCCCTCGCCGCTCGATCCACGCCAGCACTTCCTCCACCAGAGGATGGGCCTGGGCGATGCGAGCGTTGTACAGAATTCCAATGTTCTCCCCAATGTTCTCCAATGAAACCTCTCCAGTCAACCGTGCTCTGCGCCCCCGATTATACCTGATTTCACCCGCGCTACCAATAGAACCAGGGCATTTTATCCCAACAAAGGCGCGGCAGGATGGGGGATATCCGCCGCGTCAAAGGTCGCCCCGCAATGGGGGCAGCGACTGTCGCCGGGGCTGACCTCGCCGCCGCACTCGGAACAGAGCAGTGTCAGTTCTGCGCCGCAAGCCGGGCACAGGATGTCGTTCTCGCCAACGGCTGCGCCGCAGCCTGGACAGAGCGGTCGTTCACAGGCAGGACATTCCGGCATGCCGGGCGCGATCGCCGCGTGGCAAAAGGGACAGGCAGCACCCCACTCAAACTCGCAGCGCGGGCAGACGCTCTCTTCGGGAAGAAGCGTCAGATGGCAGCGCGGGCAGATCCTCGTCCCGCACTCCAGACAAAACCCTTTCGACGGCAGAACGCGGGCTCCACAGATAGGGCAGATCACCCAGCGCACGAGCGACGTCCCGACCCGTTGGGAGAGGCTGCGGGCCGAGGCGCGCTTGTGGTGTGTCACCGCCTGTCCACAGTTGGGACAGCGATCGGGAGCGCAAAAGAGAGGCTCGCCGCAGGCCGAACAGCGGCGGGCAAAGACAAGTCCACAGTCCGGGCAGATCTCGGCCCCGGCAAAAAGCTCCATCCCGCATCCCGGACAGACAAAGACCAGCTCCAAGCCACAACGCAGACAGCGTTCGACGCTCTCGTCCACAGAAACGCCACAGCGCGGACAGAGGGAGCGCCCACAGCTCGCACAGATCGGATCGCCGAGGTAGACGCGGGCGCCACAGGAAGCGCAGGTCAGATCGCGGGATTGCCCCGGAACAGGCCCGGCCCCAGGTTCAACCGGGTCAGTCATCCTCATCCTCCCTTTCGGCAAACGCCTCCATCCGGTCGCGCATCTCCTCGACGTGGCTGCCCGTCCAGTAGATCCGTCCGCAGCCGGGGCAACGGCGAAACTCGGTCTGCGTCTTGAGCACGTAGGGAGGCAGGCGATCGGCGACCTCGGCGGGCGAGACTCGCTCCAGCACGACGTTGCACACGGAACAGCGGGAGAGAGCCGGATCGGGCGGAGGGCCAAAGGCGTCCTGCACCTCCTGCACCTGCTCCTCCAGCACCTCCGACCGGACCAACAGCGTGCGCAGCCCACGGCGAGCCGCCAGCTCGCGATCGCGGGTGAGCAGCACGCGGCGCTCGGCGCGGGCGCGACGGGCCAGCTCGTGATCTGTGGCCACGTTGTCGTAGGCCGTATCGTAGCCCAACAACCGCAGCCACTTGGTCAGTCGGCCCAGCATACAGTCGGCCAGAAACCGCAACGGAAGATCATCCATCATACTTGGCGAAAATGGTGTAGTCTGGTAAGATTGTACGTCGGTAGATTGGTATGTAACTGCTCAGTCTGCGCGGGTCGAGCAGTGCCGGAGGCACATCTTGAGACCCCTGTCTTGTACTGAGCCTATCGCCTATACTGAGCTTGTCGAAGCGAAATGAAGCAGGCAACCCACAGAAGGCGAAATCAGCCACAAAAGACGGTCGCTTGGTTTCGATACACTGCCACAAAAAGCGTGGCGGCTACTCAACCAGCGCTCGCTCCAATGGCCTGAGCGGTCACAACCAATGTACCATTTTACCCGTACCAATATACCATTTTACTCGAAGGGGACAATTATGGCAATTGAGGTGTGGCTTCCTGCATTGTTGGGCTATCTGATCCCGGTGGGGCTGTTCCTGCTGGCCTGGGGCGGGATGGAGCCGCAGCGGGCGCGGCGCTCGGCGACGATAGGCGCGCTGGCGCTGGCGCTGGCGACGATCGGATACTTTGCGGTGGGATTCGCCTTCCACCTGGGCGGCGCGCGCGTGGTGAGCGAGCAGCCGGGCCTGGAAGGGTTGGACTGGCTCTTTGCCGGTGAGGGAAGATTGCACTGGGGCCTGATCGGCCTCAAGGGTTTCTTCCTGGCCAACGAGGCCGCCACACCCGAGGCCCTGGCTCTGTTCATCACCTACCTGCCGCTGGCGACGACAGCGGTGCTCCTGTTGGTGTTGAGCGCGAGCAAGCGGGCGCGCGGCTGGCAGGTCACGTTCGGCGGGCTGGTGATGGCGACGGTGCTCTTCCCGATCACCGCCTGCTGGGCGTGGGGCGGAGGCTGGCTGGCCAACCTGGGTCATACACTCACTCTCGGACACGGGTTTGTGGATCACGCCGGCTCCGGGGTGGTTTACCTACTGGGAGGGATGGCCGCGCTGGGAGCATTGGTGGGATTGGGCCAGCGATTGCCACGCGGCGAGCCTGGCCAGCCGGAGGAGATGCCACCCGCCCACTTTCCACTGCTGGCAAACCTGGGCGCGTTATTGTTCGGCCTGGGGCTGATAGGCTGGTCGCTGAGCCAACCCTTTCACGTGGCCGGTGCGGAGATGAACCTGCCGCGCATCGCCGTCAACAGCCTGCTGGCGGGGGCGGGGGCGATCTTTATCTCGCAGGCGTACAGTTGGTTCGCGGTCGGTCACGCCGACGCGCTGATGTCGGCGCGGGGAATGGCGGCGGGGTTCGTCGCCATCGCGGCGAGCGCGCCCTTCGTGCCGCCGTGGGCGGCGCTGTTGACCGGCGCGGTGGCCGGGGCGCTGCTGCCGCTGGTGGTCTACCTGGTGGAGCGGGTGCTGCGGCTCCCCGACGGGACGGCGACCGTGGCATTGGGGATCACGGCGGGGATAGTGGGGCTGCTGGCGGTGGCGATCTTTGCCGACGGGTTGTGGGGACAGGGATGGAACGGCATAGGAGCATCGGAATATCGCACGGTAACAGGGCAGGGGGTGACGGGCTGGGTCACGGCTCCAGACTCGGGCTTTGTGGACGATTTCAGAGGCCAGATGATCGCTCAACTGGTCGGGATCGGCGCGATCGGCCTGCCGGCTTTTTTGATTAGCTGGCTGGTGTTCCTGGCGCTGAATCTGCCCTACCGCCCGCGCAAGGAGCGCACGCCCAAAGAAGAGGAAGCTATCGAGGAAGAAACAGAGACAGAAAAAGGCGGCGGGTGGCTGGCGTCTTTTGGGCAAAGCCTGTTCCCACCAAGGGAGCGCGAGGCGGAGCGGGAAGAAGACGAGCCTGAAGCCGAGGAGAGAACGAGGAAAGAGGAGAGCGGCTGGCTGACCTTCCTGAAGCAAAACCTGCCCCAGCCGCGGAAGCGCCCCACAGAGCCGGAAGAGACCGAGCCAACCTCAGAGCAAGACGTGGAAGGATAGCGGCTTAGGGCGACGACGCTCGTCCCCCGCGCGCCAGTGCCAGAGCCTGGGCCGCCGCTTCCTCCGGCGTGACAGCGTAGATGATAGGCGCGGGGGCGTGTTCCTCGCGCTGCATCTCCCACGTCCCCAACCCCACCACCGGCGCGCCGAACGAGAGCGCAAAGGCGATCTCGCTGAGCGTGCCGTAACTCCCGCCGACGGCGATCACGGCCTGGGCCGTGCGCGTGATGACAACGTTGCGCGCACAGCGAAGCCCGGTGACGATGGGGATATCCACGTAGGGGTTCGCCTCGCCCCGGTCCGTGCCGGGGAGGACGCCGATAGTGAGTCCGCCGGCGGACCTGGCTCCCCGACAGGCCGCCTCCATCACCCCGCCCAGCCCGCCGCAGACGAGCACCGCTCCCTCTTCGGCCAACGCGCGCCCCACGGACTCGGCGGCCGCCGCCTCCTCTGCCGTCGGCGCCGAACCGCCGATGACGCCGATCAGAGGACCAATGCGAGAGAACGCTGACGGCTCTAGTCGTCGCACCGGCGCCTCTCCGCCAATCTGGCCTGTTCTTGCTCGATCCTTTCCAGCAAAATGCCCCAGGGATCTGGTTCGTCGGCCAGCGTGACGATCAGGCTATCCAACACCTGAAATCGAGAATCGCACTGGATGGCCTCCATGAAATCGCCATAGTTGTAGTTGGCCTGCACCTTCCAGACCCTGACCACCAGGTCGGCCAGGTCCACGACGGTCATCGCGCGCTCGTGATAGAGCAATCCCAGCGCAATGTCGAGGCTGCGGGTCAGCATGGACTCTTTGGCAAGCCCCTTGGGCACCTCGGCCCTGCCCCAGCCTGGCACGGCATCCACCGCGGTAGCCTCGCACTCGACGATCGTCTCCTCATCCCCCATGGTGAGATTGACTTTTTTCGTCTTGTACCGCAGGCGGCGCAGTTCTTCTGTTGTATCCATTCGTATCACTCCCCCTGAAGTGAGAACTTTGCCAACTCGGTATACTCCGCGCCGGTAGGCTTGAGCACGCTGCGAATGAGGGCAAAGTGAGCGACTGAAACCTCGGCCAATACGCCCACCGTCGCGTTGGCGACGGCCTCGCCCATCTGCGCCGCGTCGCTGCGAGAGGCTTTGCGATGCACCCGGCCCAGCGTCAGGTGCGGCGTAAAGCCTCGTCTCTCCGGCGGGTAACCAAAGGGTGTCACCACTTCCTCAATAGCCCCCTGCAGCGCCGCCAGCCGCCCCGTCGGCTCCTGCACCCCCACCCAGACGACGCGGGGACGGCGAGGATCGGGAAAGCACCCTAATTCCCCGACTGTGAAGGAACAGGTGGGGACGTGACGAGCCACGGCTGCCAGCGCCTGCTCAATGTCGGGCAACTTTTCCGTAGGCGTATCGCCCAGAAACTTGAGTGTAAGATGAATGCCCCCCGCCCGCACCCAGCGCACGCTGCGAGCTGGAACCTGCCGCTCCAGTTTCCGCTGGAGCGCGGCCAGCCTCTCCAGCAGCGAGTCGGGCAAGGGGATGGCAATGAAAGCACGAATCGTTTCCATACCTGGATTGTACGCGAATATGCGATCTTGTCAACCGCCCGTCGAGGCCGGAGACGTTTGTGCTGGACAAATTCATCAAAATCAAGTATCATTCCTCCATTCAATAACCAACACGCCGCCGCGTCGTAACGCGGGAAGGAAATCACGTGGATCAAACAGAAAAACTATTACAAGAGCTTACCGAGGCCCACGGCGTCCCCGGACACGAGAGCGAGGTTCGCGATCTCGTCCGCCGCCACCTGGAACCTCTGGGAGCCGTCGAGCAGGATCGCATCGGCAGTCTGGTTTGCCGCCAGGGAGAGACGGGGCCGCGGGTGATGCTGGCCGGTCACATGGACGAGGTCGGCTTTATGGTCTACCACATCACCAAGGAAGGATGCCTCAAATTCCACCCACTGGGCGGCTGGTGGGATCAGGTGCTCCTCGGCCAACAGGTCATCGTCAAGACGCACAAAGGAGACATTCGAGGCGTCATCGGGGCCAAGCCTCCGCATCTACTTGCGGCGGACAAGCGGAAAAAGATGGTGGAAAAGAAAGAGATGTACATCGATGTCGGCGCCACCTCGAAGGAAGAAGCCGAAGAAGCCGGCGTGCGATTGGGAGACCCGGTCGTGCCCGCGGCTACTTTTCAGATTCTGGCCAGCGGCAAGACGTATATGAGCAAGGCCTTTGACGACCGCGTCGGCGTGGCGCTGGCGATCGACGCGCTGCGCCATTTTTCGGAGGCCCCCCACCCCAACACGCTCTACGGCGTCGCCACGACGATGGAAGAGGTCGGCCCCCGGGGCGCCAAGACGAGCGCCGAGATCGTCAAGCCGGACGCCGCCATCATCCTGGAAGTGGATATCTGTGGCGACGTGCCCGGCATCGAGCCGGAGGAATCCGACATCAAATTGGGCGGCGGCCCAACCGTGATGCTACTGGACGCCCGGATGATCCCCAACCTGGCTCTGCGAGACTTGGTGATCGAGACGGCCAAGGAGCTGGACATTCCGCTCCAGTTCTCCACCATGATCGGCGGAGCGACCGACGGCTCGCAGATCCATCTGCACCACACCGGCGTGCCGACGGTTGTGCTGGGCGTGCCTTCTCGCCACATCCACAGCCACTTTTCCATCATCCACCGGGACGACTATGACCGGGCGTTGCGACTGCTGGTGGCCGTGATCGAGAAACTGGACGCCGAGACTGTGGCGGGGTTGGCTTAGGCGCAGCGCCACATCCTCACGTGGCTACTCCCACGTCACATCCCCGCCAAGATCGGGCGGGCGAGGGCGGGCCAGAAATTCCTGGAAAGCGGGGCGCACGTCCCCCACGGTGGCGGGTTCGCCGTGGCCAGGATAGAAGCGCGTGTCGTCGGGCCAGGTAAAGACCGTGCGCTGCAAACTGAGCAAGAGCATCTGGAGCGCCTCTGGGGTGGCGCTGTGGCCCGGCCCGCCCGGAAAGATCGCATCCCCCACGATGGCGCGCCGGTCAAAGCGCAGCGCCACGCCGCCGGGAGTGTGGCCCGGAATGTGAACCACCTGCACGTCGTATTGGCCCACCCGGAGTTGTGCCCCGTCCCGCAATTCAAAGTCGGCCTCGACGCCAAACCGAGCCGCGTCGCTGGGATGAATCCCCACCGGCACATCCAGCCGGTCTCGCACCTGTTCCAGCGCCGCGAGATGATCAAAGTGGCCGTGGGTGAGCAGGATGTGGGTCACTTGCGCGCCCTCGCACAGCGACAGGATCGCTTCGGCGTCCGCGCCGGGATCGATCAGCAGTGCCCGGCCTGTATCCGGGCAGGCAAGCAGATAACAGTTGGTCCCATAGTCGCCAACGGTCAGTTTCTCGAGTTTCAGCGTCATGCTCTTGTCTCCTCGTATCATTAACCAAGTTGTAACATCTCGACCGCACCCGACCCCATATCCATCACCAGGAGCCGATGCCGCAGCAGTTCTCCCTGGCCGGTCAGGATTTTGACCACTTCCTGCGCCTCCCACGCCGCCACCGCCATCGGCGTCGCCGCCGGGGTGCCCAGTCGCGCCTCAAGCCCCTGCTCCGGGAGATCGGTCGCCTCTCCGTACAAACCGCGCAGGCCAGGGTCGCCGGGAAAGATGGTCATCACCTGCCCCAAAAAACCCGCGATGCTCCCGTGCACCATCGGAATGCCCAGGGCTTGCGCTCCTTTCTGCAACATCAGGCGAGTGGGCAAACGGTCGAGGGCGTCCACGACCATGTCGGCTTCCTCCAGGAGGTGGGTAAGGTTTTCGCGAGTGAGCATCACCGCGTGACCAGTCACTTCTACCGCGCCGTTGATCGCGGCGACGCGCTGCCGCGCAGCCTGAACTTTGTCCACGCCCAGCCTCTCCTCGGCGCTCAAGAGCTGCCGGTTAAAATTGTGCTCCTCAAAAACGTCGCCGTCGATCAAGATCAACCGCCCCACTCCCATGCGAGCCAGCGCTTCCACGACGTAGCCGCCCAAGCCCCCCAACCCCACGACCGCCGCCGTGGCCTGTAGTAGCCTGGCTTGTCCCTCCAGGCCGATCGTGCCCAGGTTGCGCAGGTAACGCCAGGGGACAACGCCCATCTCCAGCGCCGCCAGTTCTACCTCTCGTATAGAACGGTCATTCGCGGCAGCCAACTCGTGCACCATTTGGAGTCGAACAATGCGCGTATCATTCCTCGTCTCTGCCAGTTCGTCAATCTGGTTCTGCAAAGGTGTTTTGCTCATAGAACCTCCCCCACCTACGATCCAATCGCACGTTGAGTATACCTCCAAGCATACCGATGCCCCTTCTTGGGATACCTGGCCACCCACTTGGGCGTCCCAGTTCACGTCAGGCCAGAACAGTATCGTACACTGCCCATGTCTCGGCGGCCACGCGGTTCCACGAAAACGTGGCTGCTCGCTCAAGGCCACGCTGCCGCAGAGCCTCACGCAATTCGGCGTCGCCCAACAGACGGCGCAGGACGTTGACGGTGGCGCTCACGTCGTGGGGATCGAAGAACAAAGCAGCGTTCCCTGCCACTTCGGGCAGAGAGGATACGTTGCTGCACGCCACCGGGGCGCCGCAAGCCATCGCCTCCAGAGCCGGCAGGCCAAAGCCCTCGTAGAGACTGGGCAAGACGAAGGCCTGCGCCCCGGTGTAGATCGCGGGCAGATCCTCGTCCGGCACGTAGCCAGGAAGGAGGACGGCGTCTCGCACAGGCGACATCTCCAGCCGGGCAAAAAAATCGCCATAGAGCCAACCCCGTTTTCCCACAATGACCAGTCCGTCGGTCAACCCCTCGGCGTGTACAATCTCGAAGGCCTCCAGCAACCGGATCAAGTTCTTGCGCGGCTCGATGGTGCTGACAAAGAGCAAGTAACGATCCGGGAGATCATAACGAGTGCGCACGTCATCCACCAAATCGGGCGGCTGCGGACGAAAGCGAGGATCGGCTGCCTCGTGGATAACGGTGATCTTTTCTGGCGGGAGACCATAAGCCGCCGCCAGGTCGCGCCGGGTGCAATCAGAGACGGCGATGATGTGAGAGGCCCGGCGGCAGTAGAGCGGCAGGGTCAGATTCAGGTACCAGCGGTTGAGTGGCTTGTGGTGCTCCGGCAGATGGCGAAAGATGAGGTCGTGGACGGTGAGAACGGTGGGGATGGAGCGCAGCGGCAGCAGGAGGTGCTCGGTGGCGTGGAAGAGACCAGCGTTGGGGACAAGCCGATCGAAGCCAAGGCGGGCCAGTTGTCCCAGCCAGACGAGCATGCGCCACGGTTTGTAGCCCAGGGCGACGGTGCGGGTGGGCAGATGCTCCAGGCCCGCCAGCGGCTCGATGCCCCGCTCTCGGTTGTAGAACAAGGCGTAACGGCCAGGATCAGTAGCAATGAGGGCGCGGGTCAAGCTCTCGGCGTAGCGGCCCAGGCCGGCGCGGCGGTGTACGGCAGCAGAGACGTCGAGGGTGATCAACGCTACCGTTGATAGGCAGCCACCAGGAGGAGGCCCGCCTTCTCTGCTTCCTCTCGGGCGCGCGGATGGACGTTGTACCCGAAAAGAACGGACAACATCTTTTCGGGAAGTGCGGGACTGACCTTTTCTATGCGTTGGAGGAAGCTGTATACATCATCGCTGTAGATGCGGCTTTTCACCTCACCGACGATGGTTACTTCCTCTCCATCTCGAAGTCCCACGCCGTAGAGGTCGAACTCATCCTCTTGACTCTCTGGCCCCAGAATGCGGGGGTTCAGCTCCTCGCCCAGGGGGCCAAGCACCTTCATACCCAGGTGGCGCTCCAGATAGCCCGGCAGGACGATGCGGGCGATGCCCTCCAGACCAAACCCAACGTTCTCGGAAAGAGCGCCTACCTGTCGACGTAGTGCATCCATTCCTTCTGTCAACTTGCGCATCCCTTCCTCGGTACGAGCCTGAGCCTCAGCCAGAGCCTGTATCGAGGCTTGCATCGCTCGTTGTCCTTCTTCCAAGCGTTCCACCCGTTCCTCGGTACGGCGTTGGGTTTCGGCCAATGCCTGGACGGAGGCCTGCATCGCTCGTTGTCCCTCCTCCAGGCTCTCCACGCGTGTCTGGGTGCGGCACTGAGCCTCGGTCAGGCGCTCAATCGCGGCCTCTACTCGATCCAGGCGCTTCTCAGTTCGCCGCCAAGCGGCATCCTCCAGTTCCTGGAGACGCTCTCGCCAGAAGATCTGCATCATCTCCGTCAGAGCGTTGGCCCCGTCTGCGCCCAGCTTGTGCTGCAACACCGCGGGAATTTCTGGTTGTGGGTTCATCACCATCATCACCGCTCCCAGCTTATCTGTCGCCTCACACTATTGTACCACAGTGTAGCATCAGAGCAAGAGAACAAACAAGCTCCCGTATCATTCGCTCAGCGCGCATTCCGCCAAAAGCTTCTCGTAAAGCGCTTCGATATCGCTGGCCATCTTGCGCGCGCTGAACTCCTCGGCCCGTGTTCGACCCGCTTCGCCCATTTTTCTGGCGAGGGCGGAGTCCTCCAGCAAGCGCAGCAATGCGGCAGCCATCGCCTGGGGATCGCCGGGCGGTGTGAGGAGGCCATTGATGCCGTCGGTCACCGCCTCGGCATTGCCATCCACCGCTGTAGCGATGATGGGCAGCCCGGCGGCCATCGCCTGGGGCAGCACGCGAGGCAATCCCTCCCACAGCGAGCTAAGGGCAAAGATGTCGAAACTATGCATCAGGTCGGGCACGTCACGGCGCAGGCCGGTGAGGTGGACGCGCTCGGTCAAATCTAGGGCAGCCACCCGTGCTTCGACCTCGGCTCGCAACGGGCCGTCGCCCACGATGACAAAATGGACGTCAGGCTGCCGGGGCACCGTCTGCGCTGCCATCTCGATAAAGTCGAGCGGGGCCTTTTGGGGCGAGAGCCGCGTCACGGTGCCCACCACGCTCGCCTCCAGCGGAATCCCCAGTTCGGCGCGCACGACCTCGCGCGGGCGGGCCGGATGCTGGAAGCGATCCATTTCGATGCCGCTGCGAATGGTGATGTACTTTTCTGGCGTGGCGATGCCGTCGGCCAATCCCTTCTCAATGTTGAGGGGAGAGACAACGATCAGCTTGTCGGTGATGCGCTGGGTGATTTGTTCCAGCAGGATGTAGAAGCGACGCACCAGAGGATGCTGGCGGTCGTGGTGGCCCCAGCCGTGGACGGTGTGCACGATGATGGGAACGCCGGCCAGTCGAGCCGCCCAACGGCCCAGGATGCCGGCCTTGCTGGAATGAGTGTGAACGATGGTGTACCGCCCGCGCCGGATGTGGCGGTAGAGGGCAAAGAACGCGAGGAGGTCTTTGAGCGGGTTGATCTCGCGCACGAGCGTCGGTTCGATGGTAAGCGGGATGCCGCGCGCGCAGACTTCTTCGATCAGGCTGCCCTCTGAGCCGGTCTGTGAGCCGCTGATCACGTCTACGTCGTAACGATCGGGGTCGAGCAGCGCCGCCGTGAGCATGGTATTTTCCTGCGCGCCGCCGACGATGAGGCGGGTGATGGGGTGGAGGACAGATATCCGACTCATTGTGCTGTCGCCTTCCACAATGTCAAATGGATCACCGGCGGTAGATCCAATTCACTTTCTGCTTTGTGATCCCATATCGTTGTCGACTCATAGAGCGCCATTCCTCTGCCGTATAGACCAACACGTCCGTAGGTACCGGGATATCTACCATATCCCATTCAGAAGACCGCTGCGTAAAAGGACGATCTGTGTCGGAAAGGATGATGATCAGGTCAAGGTCACTCCCCACGCCCCAGTCGCCACGGGCGTAGGAGCCAAAGTAGCCGATCTGAATCACGTCTGCTTGACGACGCGCCGCATCTTTTGCCCAACGACGCAGCGCCCGTTCTACCTCCTGGGCGTCAGGCCATCTGATCACGGACGAATTCAACGATCTCACGGGCATAACGCACGGCCTCCTCACTCTGCAACGGGCCATAGTGCTCGAACGGCGCACCTTCTGGGTGACCGTTAGGGTAGCGGGAAGGGATGTAAAAGTTGTCCAATACTCGGCCCTGTTCTATCAGGTGGTTGGGTACCAGGACAGACTCGGGGAGTTCTTGTAATAGCCGAGCAACAACGTGGCCCCAGGCTTCTTGACGATGATAAAGATGTAGGGCTTTGACAGCCTTCTCAGCAGCTTGCTGTGCGGCAAAGCAGGCCCACTCGTGGCGCATAGCCTGCATCGAGTCTTGGGCCTGCTCCAGGTCCCGCAATGATTGATTGAACCAGTCTTGAGCACGGTTTGACATTCTTTGGTTTCCCCTCTCATTTACCGCCTATCCGGATGTATTGTACGTTGAAACCTGGAATTCGGCAAGAGAAGATGGGGCTCAAAAGCCGGTCTGCGGCCCGCCGATCACGTCCACGGCGTAACGGTCGGGATCGAGCAGTGTCGCCGTGAGCGCGGACACTAGGCGTCCGATGGTGTTTTCCTGCGCGCCGCCGACGATGAGGCGGGTGATGGGGTGGAGAACGCGTATTGTGGTCAAGGAACATTCACTCCGTCGTAGCGTGCTCTCTGAACCACGCCACTGTCCGTTGTAACCCTTCGTAAAAATCCACCACGACCTGATAACCCAGTTTCTCTTGCGCAGCAGTGATATCTGCCAGTGAGTGACGCACATCGCCAAGACGGCGAGTCGTGTGGTCAGGCTTGATCTGGACGTCCAGGATATTGTTGAGGGCAGCGATCAGATCCAAGAGTGTATAACGCTGTCCGCAGGCGACGTTGAATACTCGACCAGTGACGCCAGGGGTGGTAGCAGCTAGTAGATTGATCTGCACAACGTTGGAAACGTGAGTAAAGTCACGTGATTGGTAGCCATCACCGTGAATGGTGGGGGATTCACCTCGCAGCATAGCGGTGATGAAAAGAGGGATAACAGCCGAGTATTGGGAAGTAGGGTCCTGCCGGGGACCAAAGACGTTAAAATAGCGCAGACAGACCGTCTCTAGCCCATACACTTTGGCGAAAGCACAACAGTATTGCTCCCCCGCTAGTTTAGAGACGGCGTAAGGAGACTTGGGAGCAAGGCGCATATCCTCCTGCTTGGGAAGAGTGGGACTGTCGCCATAGATCGAAGATGACGAGGCATAGACTACCCGCCGGATTCCTGCGTCCCGAGCGGCAGTGAGCAGGTGCAAAGTGCCGGTAGCGTTGGCAGCGTGAGTAGCGAGAGGATCGTCCACCGAGCGCTGCACTGAGGGCAAGGCAGCCTGGTGCAAGACGTAGTCTATGCCATCCACGGCCCGGCGCACGGTGGACAAATCCCGCAGGTCGCCTTCGATCAAATCGACTTGATCCAGGAACGGGGCAAGGTTTTCTCGGCGGCCGGTGCTAAAGTTGTCCAGCACGCGAACCCGCTCTTCTCGGTGTATCAGTTCTTCCACGATGTTAGAGCCGATGAAGCCGGCCCCCCCAGTGACCAGATAAGAAGCCATTAGTAGTATCCTTTCTCCTGCAATAAGGTTGTGTAGAGAGCCTCAGTCTGCCGAACGGTTTCCTCAATGCTAAAGTGCCGCTCCACTCGCTCCCTCCCAGCCCGGCCCATTTTGCGCCGCAGGTCAGGCTCTCGCAAGAGGCAAGTGATAGCCTGGGCCAAGGCATTAGGATCACGTGGGGGAACGAGCAGTCCCGTTTCACCGTCCACTACCACTTCAGGCGTGCCGCCGACGGCAGTAGCGACGACAGGTAGGCCAGTGGCCATCGCCTCTAGCACGGCGTTGGGCATTCCCTCCCAATCCGAAGTGAGCGCGAACACGTCCAGAGCTGCCAACCAAGGCCGCACATCGTCCTGTTGGCCTGCAAAATGGACTCGTTCCGCAAGCCCTAGCTCGTTACTGAGCGTTTCCAGTCGCGCCCGCTCCACTCCATCGCCAACGATAACCACGCAGGCATTATCCAGTGACGCCATCGCCTGCAACAAAACATCCAGTCGCTTGACCGGGTTCAATCGCGCCACCGTCCCCACCAACATCGAGTCGGAGGGCAACCTCAAAGTTGCACGAGCTTGTTGTCTAGTAGACACACGATCAAAAGCACGCACGTCAATCCCATTGGGGATAACGATAATTTTGCATCGTGGTATACCCACTTTTTCCACAACAAATTCGGCAACCAATCGTGAGACACAAGTGACTCGATCTGTCAATGGTTCGGTAATCCGGTTAAGCCAATAGCGCCAGCGGCTTTCATGACCCATCGTGCGCTCGCTGCTAATAATGATCGGCGTCCCGGTCAAGCGACCTAAAAGCCGTCCGGGAAAGTTAGCGTGGAACATCCAAGTATGGAGGATGGTCGGACGCTGGCGACGCAGCAGGCGGTAGAGCCGCCAGAAGGCATCCCAGCGCCACTTGGCAGTCATTCCCAGGTCGATGACAGGAAGGTTCAGTTGCCGAATCTCTTGTGCAACAACCCTGTCGCCGTTATAAAGGCAGGCGACGGTAGGAGAGAAATTGTCGCGGTCCAGGCGGGCGAGCAGACATGCCAACGCTTTCTGCGCGCCGCCGACGTCGAGCTCGGTGATGAGGTGGAACACGGGAACGGGCGCCGTCATTTTGGAACCAGCTCCGAAACGCTGAAACGCGCCTTCCCTGAGGCGAGTTTGGGGATTTCGTCCATGTAATTGAACGTGATGTGCATACATGGGCCAAAGAAACGAGCCAGATGTAGGCGGAAGGCCGCCTCGCTGCTGACGTCGTAGTGGGGGCTGCGCACCACGTTTACCTGCAAACGATCCACCGCCTGCTGCACTAGTTGACATTCGTGTATGGTCGGTATGCGGGGGAGAATGGTGGTCAGGGCACTGGCGCTGACGAATTGGCCTTCTGGTGTTGTCAAGACATCGGCGTACCTGCCGACCAGTTCTTTCATCAGCGGCAACCCACGACCGCAAGAACAACGTTCCTCACCAAGAACGGCAATATCCTCAATGTCATAGCGGATAAATGGCATCGCGTAGTTAAACAAGTCTGTGATCACGACACGACCGGGCTTACCTGTGGGGACATACTCACCGTTTTCATCAACGAATTCAACGATCAGTCGGTCTGCGTTAATATGCATCCCCCTGTGCTCATCACATTCAGCCGCAATAGTTGAGACCTCGCGGCAACCATATCGATTAAAAACCTTGGCGCGAAACACTCGCTCAATCAGCGCCCGCTGATGCGGAAACAACATATCTGTGGATGTGATGATGCCATCAGGGACGGGTAAATTCTCAATCTGACGCTCTTCCACGTAGGCTGCAAAGTGAGACAACACAGAGGCATAGGCTACGATAGTATCCGGTCGCTTGCGGCGAATATAAGCCACCAAGTCTGCCATATCATCTGCTGAAAAACCGAAAGCATCAAAAGTGTATTCTCTCAATAGAAAACTACGTAGCTTTCCTTTTGCCGTTTGTGTTGCTTTGAGGTCATGGGGATGTCCCCACAATCGCAATGTGTATTTGCCGAAATCCCACCCGGCCCAAAGGTTACAGCGCAGCTTGTTGGCGCTGCCCCAGTCGCGTTGTCGCCGATCCTGATAGAAATGCATAGGAATTCCAGTCGAACCACCGGTATAGTTCGCAATTCGCTGTGCCGGTGAGTATTCGGTACTGATCAATTCTGCCTGATGCTCCTGAATGACAGATTTAGTTAACAACGGCAACTGAAGCAGATCGTCCACCGCACGTATGTTGGCGGGCGTGATTCCAGCAGCGTCGAATACACGATGATAGTATGGGACTGTATCATAAGCATGGCAAAGCAATTCGGCCAGCCGAGCCTGCTGCCAGTCGGCGAGTTGGGTGGAGGGCCACCACTGGGACCTCTCCAGTTGGGCGAGCTTGGGTAGGATGCAACGACCGGAGATCAATTGGTGCAAAGAGTAGATTATGTTCCGGCTGAAGAAGCGATTCATAGCAATCTACTCTCTATCCCGATCCATTATCAACTCCGTAAAGAGGTGCTCGTACCAGGGGCCGATCTGGTGAATTGAGAAGTCCTCTGCTCGCTTCTTGGCCTTCGCACTCAGTTCAGCACGAGCATCTGAATCGTGAAGCAACGTGAGAATGGCTCCCGCCAGTGCTTGTTCATCTCGTGGTGGTACGAGCACCCCATACTCGCCATTCGCTAGGATCTCGGCCGGGCCGTAAGGACAATCGGTGGCGATCACTGGCTTACCCAGGGCCATGGCTTCGACAATGACGTTGCCGAACCCCTCGAAGTCTGAGCTGAGTATGAAGATATCCGCTTGCGCCATATAAGTGAACGGGTTCGGTTGAAATCCAAGGAGATGGATAGACCGTTCCAGGCCCATGGCCTGGATCAGCTCTTCCAGATGCGGGCGCTCGGATCCCTCTCCCAGGATATCAAGTTCTACCATTTCCACTTCGATCACCCGGTTGATGGCTTGGAGCAGTAGGGAGTAGTTCTTCTGCTTCTCCAACCTCCCTACGGAGATCAGGCGGGGCGTCATATCTGGTGGGCGGTCCAGGGGCTGCTGGGAAGGTTGTTCGCGAATCTCCGCCAGCGACACTGGATTGTTGATGACCCGAAAATGGTTCGCCGGCAGCAAGAGCTCCTCCTGGAGTTCGGAGGCGATTCCATTGGAGATCGTCACCACCTTGGCGGCTTGTTTGTATACCCTTCGGGCCAGAGGCCAGAAGAGACGTCGCTGCCAGATGGTTTTCGAGCCCTTTCTAAGGGCCACCTGCTCATTCACGACGACCGGGCAGTTCAGGTTGAGAAGCGCGTGGGCTAGCAAGATCACGCTGTTGACTTGCCACTGGACGCTCATAATCAGAGCTGGACAGAGGCGAGTGGAGAGTCGCTTGATCGCCCAGAGGCGGGTCAGGTTACGATGGAGAAAGCCGTAGTCCCTCGGCTGAATTTCGTACACCGGCACATCGGACTCGAGATCTTGCAAAAAGACGCCCTCTTTCTGGTAAAGGGCCAAGTGAGGTTGAAAGCGTGTTCGATCGAGGTGATTGATAATGTTGACCAGCGCGCGCTCAGCACCGCCTCCGCCCAGGTTGGATGTGATGAAAAGAATTAGGTAGGGTGGTATCATAACTACTCCATTCCGAATCTACTGGTGTTAGTGTTCCGTCAGATATGACATAGCGGAATCGCCTTAAGGTCAAAATAGGACCACATCTATTTCTTCCTCCAATTTTGAGTTTTTTCAGAGATTATTGAGGAGATACGGTCAAAAGTCTCAATATCTTTCTCGCATAATTAGCATATGTCCTACATTCAGTTAACAACAAAACCATCAGATAGACAAAAACGAATGCAAGAACCTTGAGAATACCACCAATCGCTTGACTCCCCCAAACTGAGTTTGGAGAGATCTGCCAACTGATGCCTGCACCAAGTAAAAGGGCCAGAGTGGGGAACCCAAACAGACGTCGAAGAGATATATCAACCAAATGTCGGTTCTGAAGGAACAGCAAGACCAATCCTAACAAAAGCGCTAGATCAGTCGCCAGGGCCACTCCATTGATCTGCCAGAACCGGCTACCGAGGATGACTGCCGGAACAAAGAAGCCCACCTGAACGACACGAGTTCGAGTCCAGAAGCCAGGGTGCCCCACAGCTTGCGCTAGACTAGCTCCTATCATTACCAGGGGATCTAACAAGACATAGAAAATCATCAATTGAAATGTGATGACCATTGG